>Ga0209526_10000272_pt1 | contig 32698 bp, 20 predicted proteins | sample JacPinW_OM2H0_M1_FD_188566 | JGI IMG/M metagenome (GOLD analysis project Ga0209526, IMG submission 188566) | Forest soil microbial communities from Algoma, Ontario, Canada - Jack Pine, Ontario site 1_JW_OM2H0_M1 (SPAdes) (version 2) | ecosystem: Environmental > Terrestrial > Soil > Boreal... | reverse complement strand
CGTTTCCGGCGCACGGGGCGCGTTTCTTCCGTCGATTAGCATAGATACCGATTACGGGATCGAGGCAAATGACTTTGCCCTACATGCCATATGGAAGTCCCATCCCGATAAGGGCCATTTGCCGATGCTGGGTTATTTCCTCACCGCCAGCATGAACATCCCGGTCTGGGATTGGGGGACGTTGCGCAGCAAGTTGCATCAGACTGAATATAGGCAGGAGCAGGCCCGCGCGGGGTTGAGCCAGGCGCAGCGGCAGGTATTGAGCAATCTCTATAGGTCTTACAATGAGGCAGCAGTGGCCCGGTCCGCCGTAGAGACATCGCGCCACACGGCTGATCTTGCCGCCGAGAGCCAGCGGCTGATCGGTCTGCGCTACCAAGCGGGGGAATCAACGGCGCTTGAGGTGGTCGACGCCGTAAATACCTTGACGCTGGCGCGCAATGCGTATGACGACTCCGAGGCCCGCTATCGCGTGGCCCTGGCGACACTTCAGACACTAACGGGAAGCTTCTGAATTATGCTAAAAGATACCGGGACAATCATGGACAAAACCGAATCATCACTTCAAGGCTCGATAACGGATGCTAGCGGGGCTGGCCGCGCCACTCGGGCGCTCCGCCGTCTGATCGGCGTTGCTCTTGGCGCGAGCCTGCTGTTGTCAGGATGCTCGACCAAAGAAACCGCCGAGGCAGCACCTACTGTCACGGTACAAGTCGGTGCCGCAGAAAACGGCAAGATCGAACGCACGGTGAGCGCTGAAGCCATCCTCTATCCCCGAGATCAGGCGACGATCGTGCCGAAAGTCAGCGCGCCGGTCAAAAAGTTCTACGTGGATCGCGGCAGCAAGGTGCATGCTGGCGACTTGCTGGCGGAGCTCGAAGATAAGGACCTGGTCGGCGCCATGACCGAAAACCAGGGTGGTTATCAGCAGGCAGAGGCGAATTACCAGACGGCGCTTCAGAAGGCGAGTCAAGACCTTCAGCTCGCCAAGCAGCAACTAGACGCCCAGCAAAAACTCTTCGACAATCGGCAAGCTCTGCTCGCCCAAGGAGCAGTCTCTGCAAAGGACCTCGAGGACGCGAGGATCAATTTGACTCAGGCGCGCAATCTGTATGACCTCGCGCAAAAGCAATACGACCTCAAAGCCGCTGAAGGACAATTGACCGCTGCGAAGGGCAAATCTGCGAGCGCCGAAGCGCAGCTGAGCTATGCCAAGATTCTCAGTCCCATCGACGGTGTCGTTACCGACCGACCCATCTATCCAGGAGAGACGGCGTCGGCTGGTACTCCCATTCTTACGGTCATGGATTTGTCCCAGGTGATTGCGCGCGCCCACGTCTCGCAGCAGGAAGCGGCGCAGCTGAAGGTGGGCAACGCGGCGACGATTTCCGCACAGGGCGCTGATGTTCACGGCAAGGTTGCGCTCGTGAGCCCTGCGCTCGACCCAAACAGCACAACTGTCGAGGTCTGGGTGCAGGCGGTCAATCCGGGCTCGCGGCTGATATCGGGAACCAGCGTGCGGCTGACAATCGTGGCCCAAACAGTGCCCCATGCGATCGTCGCCCCGGCGGCGGCCTTACTGACAGATCCGGATGGAGTGACCTCGGTTATCGCGCTTGACTCCGACAATAAGCCTCGCAAGCAAACTGTCAAGGTAGGCATCCGCAATGGTGACGACGTGCAGATACTCGACGGGCTTAAGGGTGGCGAGCGCGTTGTGACCGTGGGAGCGTTCGAGCTCGACAAAGAGGATCCCGACGTGCTGGCGAAAACTAAGATTCAAGTGCAAGCGCCGAAGATGCCAGACACCGAAGAGGAGGACACCCCCTAGTGATGACAAGGATTAGGGCAACCTGGCTGACCCGCTCTGGCGTTAGACGGGCTTTCGAGGTCTAATCTTTTTCAAGTCACATTTGCAGCGGGTACATATCCATGTCACAGACGACGCAAAATTCAGTCATCGTGCCGGCTTCCCTGAAGCGCGCGCCGAAAGAGGAACCGTCACACTATTGGTTCGCTCGCTACTCTAAGTCGATTATCTTTCTGGTCCTCGTCCTGGCAATTGTGGGAGTCTACGAGGCACTCTCGATCCCGATTGCGGTGTTCCCTGCGACCAACTTTCCGCGAATCATCATCGGCGTCGACAATGGTGTGATGCCGATTGACCAGATGGAAGTGACCATCACCCGCCGGATCGAGGAGGCGGTCAACAGCGTACAGGGTCTTCAAGATGTCCGCTCCATCACCAGCCGTGGATCGGCGGAAGTGGATCTGTTTTTCGATTGGAGCGTGGACATGCTGGAAACGCTCCAGCAAGTCAATTCCGCTGTGGCGCGTATTCAGAGCACGCTCCCGCCCACGGCTCAGATCGAGGCCCACCGCCTCGATTTTGCGAGCTTCCCGATCCTCGGCTACAGCCTCACTTCGGACAAGGTACCGCAAACGCAGCTTTGGGAGCTCGCGACCTATGAACTCAAGCCGCGTCTGAACCGGCTAAACGGGGTCGCGAGCGTGTTGATCCAAGGGGGACAGCAGCCCGAATTCCAGGTCACTCCCGACTCCTCCCGAATGCTCCGCGCCCGCGTGACGTTGCAGGACATTTTGGATGCCGTCAATCGCACAAACGTGATCGATTCACCCGGCCTGCTCAGCCGCAATCACCAACTCTACCTCAGCCTGATCACCTCGCAGGTCCGGACCCCGGACGAGATTGGTGACATTGTCATCAAGAACGTAAATGATCTGCCGGTTCGAATTCGGGATGTCGGCACCATTGCGCCTTCGTCGGCACCTGCCTATACCGTGGTCACTGCCAACGGAAAGCCCGCCGTACTGATCAGCGTCAATCGCCAGCCCGATAGCAATACCGTCGAGGTCGCAAACGAGGTCCATCAGGCAATCGAAGACCTCCGCTCGACAATTCCGAACGGGGTCCAACTGAACGTTTTCTACGACCAATCCAACATTGTCAAGGATTCGATTAGCAGCGTGCGCGACGCAATCATCATTGGCCTCTTCCTCACCGGCTTCATCATTTGGCTATTTTTGCGGGACCTCGGTACGGCAGCACTGGCGGGCGTGGTTGTCCCGGTCACCATCTGCGTCACCTTCGTGGTGATGAAGATTATGGGCCAAAGCTTCAACATGATGACGCTCGGAGGACTAGCCGCGGCCGGTGGACTAGTAATCGACGACGCCATTGTGGTCGTCGAGAACATCGTTCTTCACCGCGACGGGGGCGAAGGACCGCTGGAAGCGACTAGTAGCGCCCTCAAGGAACTCACGGTTCCGCTCATCGGTTCTACGCTGACTCCGATCGTCGTGTTCTTGCCTCTGATCTCGATCACCGGCGTGACAGGAACCTTCTTCCGCGCCCTGGCGACGGCCATGAGTGTCTCACTGTTGACGTCGCTCGTGCTCGCTCTGGGTTGGACGACCAATCTCGGCTCTTTTATGATCCGTCGCAAAAAGGCGCCGGAGGGGATCGACAGACACGCGGGACACGGAGAGGACGACAATTCCCTGGGCATGCCGCACGCCCCGGAACCTGCGCCGGGGGCCGAACCTGCCGACTCCGCACAAATTGCACAGATCAGACGGATGATGGCTGCCGAAGAAGCCTCCCTGAAAGGGGGGACGTTTGAGCGCGTCCTGAAATTCTACGAGCGTTGGATGCGCCGTGCCCTGGAGCATCCCGTGTGGTTGGCTGGGCTCTGCGCGATTCTGATTGTAGTTTCCTACGTCTGCTACACCCATTTGGGCAGCGACTTGCTTCCTGCAATGGATGAAGGCGGGTTCGTCCTCGACTACGTTATGCCGCCAGGAAGTTCGCTTCAGGAAACCAACCGAGTCATCAACCACGTCGAGAGAATCGTTCGCGCCACCCCCGAGGTCGAAAACACCTCACGGCGTACTGGCATGCAGTTGGGACTCGCGGCAGTCACCGAGCCCAACACCGGAGACATTGCGGTTAAACTCAAGAGTAATCGCAGCCGCGGTATCGAGGAGATTATCAGCGAAATTCGCGCGAAAGTTACCACGGAGGAGCCGGCGCTTGACGTCGACTTCACGCAAGTGCTTCAGGACATGATTGCTGACCTGACCGGCGCGCCTCAGCCTGTCGTGGTGAAGCTGTTCTCTCCCGACGCCGACCTCCTTGCTACCTGGGCGACTCGAGTGGCGGATGCACTCAACCGCGTCTATGTCAACAACAAGAAGCCGGTGGTCGATATTCAGGACGGCATTGAAAACACGATGAGCGGGCCGGCGGTAGTTTTTACCGTCAATCCCCATACGGCGTCCAAGGCAGGCTTCACGACCGACCAGCTCGTCGTGGCGGCCTCGACCATCGTGGATGGCGAACCCGCCACCACTCCGGTTGTTATCAACGACCGTCCTTACACTCTGCGTGTCCGCTACCCCGAAGCCAACCGGGCCTCACTCGAGGGGATGAGCAATACACTGCTCGTCAACTCGGCCGGAGGAACTGCGACCTTTGGTTCGGTGGCCGCGGTCACTGAGCTGCCCGGCCAGACCGAGATTATCCGCGAAAATCTGCAACGCGACGTGGAGGTCACGGCGCGTTTGGAGGGTCTGGATTTGGGCACCGGCGTGGCAGCCGTACAGAAAGCTATAAACGACCTGAAACTGCCACCAGCAATTCGAGTCGAATACGGCGGCACTTTCAAAGAGCAACAGAAGTCGTTTCATGATCTCGTCATTGTTCTTCTGCTCGCCCTGGTGCTTATTTTCCTCGTGCTGCTGTTCGAATTTCGGTCTTTCTCGGCGCCCATCGCGATTCTTTCCTCGGCGGTCCTTTCCACCTCGGGAGTATTTCTAGCTCTCCTGATTACTCGGACCACGTTCAATGTCTCCTCTTTCATGGGACTGATCATGGTGATCGGCATCGTCGCCAAGAACGGCATTCTCTTGCTCGATGCTAACCAGAAGTTCCGAGTGGTGGGATTCTCGCCCGAAGAAGCCATGATCCAGGCGGGACGCCGTCGGCTTCGCCCGATTGTAATGACGGCCATGGCAGCCGTGGCCGGAATGCTGCCGCTCTCTCTCGCCTTGGGTGCGGGTTCTCAGATGCTGCAGCCGCTTGCCATCGCAGTCATCGGCGGCATTCTGATCTCGATGGTGTTGTCGCTGATTATCACCCCGGCTATGGAATTCTATCTGACCCGTGAGAGCTAGCCGTTTCGTTTAGAGGTCGGGAGCATGATGATTTCTGCGAACGCGGTGAGGGCCGAGCGGATCGTGCTTGTCACGTGTCAGCGATATCAGTCGGAGCCAAAGTCTACTCTATAAGGAGAAATTTCGCATGTTGAACCGACAGTTTCAAGGATCGTTCTGTTGGAATTGCCTTCTTGCCTGCACGCTGCTGCTGACTTCCGCTGCCGGAGCCTACGCCGCACCGCAGGGCTCAAGCTATAAGGTGCTCCGGAGGATGCCGGTCGGCGGGGATGGCGGATGGGACTACCTTACGGTTGATCCCGATTCGCATCGCATCTACATCTCGCGGGGGACGCACGTGATGGTGGTCGACGAAATTTCCGGAAAGGTCGTTGGCGACATCCCCGACACGAAAGGCGTGCACGGCATTGCGATCGCGGCTGACCTGGGCAAGGGATTTACGAGCAACGGAGGCACGGCGTCGGTTACTATTTTTGACCTGAAAACGCTCAAGCCCATCTCGGACGTCAAACCTACGGGCGAGGACCCCGACTCGATTATCTACGACCCGGGGACGAAGCGCGTTTTCACCTTCAATGGCAAGAACGCCAATGCCACCGCGATTGACGCCACAACGGGGAAGATCGTTGGCACGGTGAAGCTTAGCGGCAAACCCGAGGAACCGGCCCTCGACGGGAAGGGCAACCTCTTTGTGAACATCGAGGACAAGAGCGAATTGACAGAATTTGACACCAAGACGCTCGCCGTCAAGGGGTCATGGCCGCTCGCGCCATGCGAGGGGCCTTCGGCCCTTGCTTATGACGCCGGACACCGTCGCCTCTTCGCTGCCTGCGACAAAGTGATGGTGGTCGTGAACGCGGATACGGGCAAGGTGGTAGCGTCCCCTCCGATTGGCGGGGACCCGGATGGCAATAGCTATGATCCAGCCACTGGCCTGCTGTTTGCCGCTTGCCGCGAGGGCTTGATCTCGATCCTCCACCAGGATTCACCCGATAAATACAGCGCCGTCGCAAACCTAACCACTCAGTACGGCACTCGGACGATGACGCTTGATCCGAAGACCCACCATGTCTTTACGGTGACCGCAGACTTTAAGCCGGCCGGACCGCCGACGGCGGACAATCCACGTCCGCGTCCGCAGCCCATCGCTGGCTCGTTCGTTGTTCTCGAACTGGGACAATAGGCGGCAGCAGAAAACCACAACCAGTGGGCAACTTGCTCCCGAGCGCGGCTCCCCGATGGGCCGCGCTCGAAGAGCAGACTCCATTCCGCACGCCCGCTTTCGGAATCGTGGACCTAGCGCCTCGGACCATGATCAGGGGCTCGCAGAACTTCATGAGCCGCCAGTGGTCCATGGTATCGAACGGCTGGCCCCGACGGTTGACGCTTTACCCGAAATCATACGGGGAAATCACGGGTCATCCATCCTGGGAACTACATTCTCATCTGCCCTCGGGGGAGCCTGTTTGGTGGTGCGCTAGGGGGGATTCTACTGCGATAGCCTGCGCTTGATCTCGCGCTCGAAATTGGGGAAATAACGTTCGATGTCCCGCAAATCGAATTGAGCGAGAATGGATTCCTTTGGCTCATGCTCTAACAGGAATTCAAACGATTTTTTCACCAGTTCATCGGGCTCGACCTTCCCGGAGGCGAGCTGGTCGTAGTCTTCCAATCTGAGCGTGACGCGGTGAGACGATTGCGTCGTTCCCTCGATCACACGGACCTCAAATTCGCGGTCAGAGAGTTTTTCCACTTGAATTCGCGCCGTCACGATGTGCACCTCATAACTTCCGATTATTGTAAGGAACAGAAATAGAAGTTCAAGAACCCTCAGACACGCCGCAGGCCTCGTTCATCGATTCGGCTCATTCACAGGTCCGACTAGCCCGCACGGGAGCGCACCTTCCACACGATCTGTCGCAGAATGCCGAGCCAGACCTGGGCGTCTTGCGCGGAAAGGTTCAGGCGGCGGAGGAGTCGACGCACCTTTTCCTCGGTGGAGGCCGCGGGGCCCGGGTAGCCGCTGGCTCGCAGCGCCTCGAATAGCAACCCGGTGATCCGCTCGAGCTCGCCCGCCGTGGCGGGTTTCGGTTTCTCCGGTTGTCGTGCGAGCCTCGCATTGCGTACTAGTTCGTAGAGACAGACCGCTACGGCCTGCCCTAAGTTCATCGAGATGTGCTGTTCGCATGTTGGGATGCGCATCAGCCAGTGGCAGTGACTGAGGTCTGCGTTCGACAGGCCAACCCGCTCTGAACCGAACAACAGGGCGACTCGGTTCGAGCCGAGTTGCTTGCTGATGAGGCGCGCTCCGTATTCCAACCGTCTGACCGGGTGATGCAGTTCCCGGTGACGGACCGCCGTCGTTCCCACTACGAGCGTGCAGTCGGCCACAGCTTCGGGTACGGTGTCATACTGTTCGGCGCTGGCGAGCAGGACCGAAGCGCCGACGGCGGAACGCGCCTCACGGAATGCTAGTTCGTACGGGTTCACCACTCGCAGGCGAGGGAACCCGAAGTTGCTCATGGCGCGAGCGGCTGCGCCGATGTTGAGAGGGTTGCGCGCGTCCACCAAGACGACGCGCAAACGGTCGAATTCAGCCGAAACAAGCAAGGATGGTTATTCTAAGACAGACAGCGGACAGGGCGCTCTTCGGAAAAGCGGATACTCGCCCGCCTCCTTGTGCGGCAGCCTTTCGACTCATCGACCGACGAATTCTTGTGGATCGTTTCCGCCGCTTACCCGATGTCTTTGGCGGAGCGCGCGATCAAGCAAAGGTGGCAGCCTTTGTTGACCAGCTGCCGCACGCGACCGATCAACTTGACTCGATGCCGTAACGTGCAGCCGCATTAGCTTGTGCTGCCGCGTGCGTGATCAGCCCCGTGAAGGGCATTGTGGGGGCATCGACGAACGATGGAATAGGGATTCATCCCAGCAGTCGCGGCAGCAACCGCAACGCGTTAAGTCGCTCGATCGCCTGTCGGTCGCTCGTTGAAAGCTTGATGTGAGTTAAGCCATCGATGGCGGTTGCGGGTTTCACAAACGGATAGTCGGTTCCAAACAGAACCTGCTGCGGAGGCACTACGCTCAGTATCGATGCCATCGAAGATGGAGATGCGGCACTGGCAGTGTCGTAATAAAGCCGTTGCAACTCGTGCATGACTCCGTGCGGTATTCGCTCGGCAAGAGCTTGCTGCGCACCGAGCACTTCGGTCATGCGGCCCGCTAACATAGGCGTCGCCCCGCCACCGTGGGAGAAAATCCAGCGGATGTCTGTGAGCTTCGCGAACGTGCCGCTAACAAGGAGACTCACGATGGCGCGGGTCGTATCGAACGGGTACTCGACGACTTGGGGGTTCACGCCGGGAATGACAGTTCCGCAACAAGCCGCGACGGTCGGATGGAAATATACGACGGCCTTGCGCCGATTGAGCTCCTCGAACACCGGGCCAAATGCCGGGTCGCCAGGATACTTGCCATCGTAGCTGGTTAACAGACCGACACCGTCGGCCTTAAGCGTGTCGAGAGCGTACTCGATTTCCTTGAGACTGCCCTCGGCATCGGGCAACGGAATGACCGCGAAAAGGCCAAAACGGCCCGGGTAGTTCCGGATCTGCTCTGCCGCGTACTCGTTCCACTCCCGCGAGAGGCGGCGCGCCGCCGCGACATCGCCATACCAGACGCCTGGGGTCGAGATCGAGGCAATGGCGGTGGCAATGCCATTGTTGTCCATCACCTCGAGCGACTGGGCCGGTGTCCAAGACAGCAGTTGGTTAGCCGAAAGATTATGACCGAAATTGAGCCTCGCATGCTCCTCGGCCATGTAGGGTTGCGGTAGAAAGTGGTGGTGCACGTCGATCCGGTGTGGTGCTGCGCCGGCGGCAGAGCGGGGCGCAGGCGACGGCATCTGCGCCATCCCCGGGCCGCCTGACACCGCCGCGCCCCACCCGAGAGTCGCTAGTATGCCGAGAAACTGCCGCCTGGACGTGATCGATTCCCGAGGTTGGCAGTGGTGCGCTCGATCATAACTGTGTCCCATACCTTCTTCCTCCCACTTGTTGCTGCGCCGGAGTTCGCATTTGAACCGGCCGTGCTCCTCCCAGTCGCTCATCCTGCGGGACAGCATCGGATTATGATTCATTTTCACGTGTCGCGCGGATACTTGACCCGACTGCCTAAAACACGCAATGCGCTAGCTTGGTTCTGAGCAGGGGCTTCCGAACGCAAGTCGAAGCGCCGTCCTCCACGACTCGCTGGGGTACACTTTCCTAACTAACGCCCTGTTGAATCCTGTTCACAGAAGTCTGGGATGGCCCCTACGACATGTTTTCGACTTACATGTTTACGCGATCATCCGGAAGTTAATGCGTCATTCCGTAAATAATGTAGTTGATCCCCAGACGATAAGCGAGTGAAGCAGCGCGTTCAGGATACTGCGCGCTGTCGGCCCACTCCCAGGCGTCTCCGACATCCGAGTTGTGGCAGATGGCCACCACAATGCGGCCCTTGTCGTCGCGGATGGCACGCCACTTTGGTGTGGCACTGTCCGCGGAATAGCGGCGGCTTCCCCATATAAATCGGGTTCCGGGCACCTGAAAGCGCTCGTCGAGATCGTATACCACGTGAAATATCTCGTCGGTGTCGCTCAAATCCTCGATGGGGCGATTCGGCAAGATCATGCGTATCCCTACAAGGAAATTTTCCCACTCGTAGTTGCCGTGGGAATCATCGACCATCAGGAAGCCACCCCGAAGCAGATATTCGCGCAACAACGCGGCCTGCCGGTCCGTAAGACGCCACGCGCCCGGGTCTTCAACGTAAATCCAGGGCCAGTTATATAGGTCGTCATTACTCGCGTCGATTACCTGCTCGGTCGACCGAGTCTGAATCCGGGTGAGGCGGTGTACGCCCTGGATGAACTGTCGATCCGCTTTCGGGTAGTCCGCGGCCCATCTCTGGAAGTGGAAGTGTCCAAATTCATCTCCCAGGTCATAGTGGAAACGGGCGAAGGTCCACTCCGCCATTTCATGGGGATTCGCCGGCGGAAAACTCTCACCGTCCATATCTATGACGCCTTCTTGAAAGGGTTTCGGGGCAGATTGCAACAGCCCTGCCAGAAGAATGAATCGAAGGAGCCTCATGAAATCACACCGGTCAGCAAACGACGATACCACAATCGTACTGGTTATGAACCGGAGCCTCGCAGAACAACATGACCCGGAGCTATTGCAGACGAGCGTGGAACGAACACCGGGTGGCCGACACCTCCGCCCGTCGAGTGAAGATTCCGTCTTGCTTGAGGCCGCCGCAGCCAGCCAATGCCATTCGTCGCGTGTGCTTCGTTGATGAACCCTCCCATCGTCGGCATCAACAGAGCAGTGTCAGCCCGGAATTCTCCGAACCCGCGCCGAATGCATGCAACAGCTGGTCGATCGGGTTCGTCGCAAGAATCTGCCAAAAACACAAAAACATCTGTCCGTAGTCGTATGTCTTGACCGGGGTGGATTCAGTCGCACCTGGTCGGCGACACGCTCAGGAGTGGGGTCGATTATCTGGTCGAGGTGAATCGCCGGAATCCTTGTGTGGGCCCGGTGAGTCTGATCCAGGTGGATCTTCTGCGACACAAACGAGCTGGTCCGGAAACAGAAACCCCGCAAAGTGCTCTTGGGACGACAATCGATGATGTCGCAGCGGGTCTACACCATTCCCGACCGGCGTGGCTGGGCTGCTGGCTACAGGCACCGGCGGTCTCAAGACGCCAATGGTTAAATCTACCGAGACTGAGATATATTCTTTGTGGAACGACTGTGAGATTTGATTCGTTGGTGAGCATCTTCCGAGCAACAACAGGGGGAAAGTAATGACAGAGAATGGTTCGCAAACGAGGCTTCTGGAAACGGACGAGTTGGAGGAGGTCTGGGAATGGGTCGAGTCGTTCGATTCTGTCCTCCAAGATGGCGGGCCCGGGCTCGCGCGCAGGATTCTCGAGCAGATTCGGGACCGAGCGATGGTCTCGGGCGTGGAAATCCCGTTCACGGCCAACACCCCCTACACGAACACGATCCCACTTAGTCAGCAGGCTGCTTTCCCCGGCGACCAGGAGATGGAACGGAGAATCAAGAGCCTGGCCCGCTGGAATGCTCTCGCCATGGTTGTCCGTGCCAACAGGGTCGAACACAACATCGGGGGCCACATCTCTACGTACGGATCGGCCGCTACTCTGTTTGAAATCGGGTTCAATCACTTCTTCCGTGGCCGCACCCAAGGGTTTGAGGGCGACACGGTTTATTTGCAGGGCCATGCCGCTCCCGGCGTATATGCCCGCGCATTCCTCGAGGGACGTCTTTCCGTTGGACAACTCGAAAACTTCCGTCGCGAACTCAAACCAGGTGGAGGTCTTTCGTCCTACCCGCATCCTTGGCTGATGCCCGATTTCTGGGAGTTTCCCACCGTATCGATGGGCCTCAGTCCGATCATGGCGATCTACCAGGCTCGCTTTAATCGCTATCTCGAAGACCGCGGACTGAAGCCCGCCACCGATGCCAAAGTTTGGGCTTTCCTCGGTGACGGCGAGACCGACGAGCCGGAGGCCCTGGGCGCCATCACGCTCGCTTCTCGCGAAAGACTCGACAATCTTATTTTCGTCATCAATTGCAATCTCCAGCGCCTCGATGGACCCGTGCGCGGCAACGGCAAGATCATCCAGGAGTTGGAGGCCGCTTTCCGGGGTGCCGGCTGGAACGTTATCAAAGTGCTCTGGGGATCTGACTGGGACCCGCTTTTTGAGCGCGATACCGACGGCCTGCTCGTCAGGCGCCTCGGCGAGATGCTCGACGGCGAGTATCAAAAGCTCGTCGTGGAATCCGGCTCCTACGTTCGGGAACACGTCTTCGGTTCCGATCCGCGGCTGCTCAAGCTGGTAGAGAATATCCCTGATGAGAAGCTTCGGCTAATGCGCCAGGGCGGCCATGATCCCCGCAAAGTGTTCGCCGCCTATAAGGCCGCGTCTGAACACCAGGGTGCGCCGACCGTAATTCTGGCCCGCACAATCAAGGGCTATGGCCTCGGTGAGAGCGGGGAGGGAAAGAACGTCACCCACCAGCAAAAGAAGCTGAACGAAGAGGAGCTGCGTCACTTCCGAACGCGTTTCGGCATTCCCGTCAGCGATGAACAAATCGCCGAGGCGCCCTTCTATCGTCCGCCCGACGATAGTCCGGAAACTGAGTACCTGCGGGCCAGGCGTCGGCAGCTGGGCGGTTATGTGCCCCAGCGTCGCGTTCGCTCTGAGCCGCTCCTCGCCGATCACAAGCAGTTATTCGACGAATTCTTCACCGGAAGCGAAGGCCGCGAAGTTTCTACCACCATGGCTTTCGTCGGCATGCTGAGAAAGATGCTACGCGATCCTGAGATGGGCAAGCTTGTCGTGCCGATCGTGCCCGATGAGGCTCGTACGTTCGGCATGGAATCGCTCTTTCGGCAGGTCGGAATCTACAGCAGCCGTGGACAGCTCTATGAACCTGTCGATGTTCACACGCTGCTCTACTACAAAGAAGCCAAAGACGGCCAGATCCTGGAGGAAGGCATCACCGAAGCTGGGTCCATGTCCTCTTTTATGGCCGCTGGGTCGGCTTATGCGACTCATGGAATCAACACGATTCCGTTTTTCATTTTTTATTCGATGTTTGGCCTCCAGCGTATTGGCGACCTTATCTGGGCCGCGGCAGACATGCGTTGCCGCGGATTCCTCCTGGGCGGTACCGCTGGGCGCACCACTCTGGCTGGCGAAGGTCTCCAGCACCAGGACGGCAACAGCCACGTCCTCGCCCTGCCGATTCCGACTCTGCGTGCCTACGATCCCGCATTCGCTTACGAACTTGCCGTAATCATCGAGGACGGAATCGATCGCATGTACAAGAAAGGCGAGAACATCTTCTACTACATCACGGTGATGAACGAGCCTTACGTGATGCCGCCGATGCCATCTGGATCCCGGGAGGGCATTCTGAAGGGCCTGTACCGCCTCCGCGCATCGGCGAACAGCAAGTCCAAACTTCGCGCTCAGCTTTTCGGTAGCGGGGCCATCCTTCGCGAAGCGCTGCGCGCGCAGGAAATTCTCGAAGAAAAATATAACGTCGCAGCCGACGTTTGGAGCGTTACCAGCTATAAGGCGCTTTACTACGACGGAATCGAGGCGGAGCATTGGAATCTCCTGCATCCGGGCGAAAAGTCGCGCGTACCTTATGTTTCTGAATGCCTCGTCGATGCGCCTGGCGTGCTCGTGGCCGCAACGGATTATTTGAAGGCTCTGCCGAATCTCATCAGCAGATGGATGCCACGCCGCTGCGCCTCACTCGGTACCGACGGGTTTGGACGGAGCGAGGGCCGGGCTTCGTTGCGAGATTTTTTCGAAGTTGACGCGCGCTTTATCACCTTGGCGACACTCTCGGAACTGCTGCGAGAGGGAAAGATCCAGGCCTCTGTGGTACGAAAAGCGATAGGGGACCTCGAGATCAATAAGGAGAAGCCGAATTCAGTCACGGTGTGAGTGTTTCGCCTGACGTTTGGCTCGAAGATGCCCCAAAAGCCCCCCGGCGCGGATCCGGCTTGCGCTTCTGAACCGGGCGACCGATGGCCGCCGCCCGGAGCCGGCTTATTCTGCCTTGACCGCCACCGCGCGCAGGATCCACGGCAGGGTGATGCGTTCGAAGATGCGCGAGTCGGGCCATCCCTTGGCATCTCGCCCCATGTGGCCGCCCTGCGGGTTGATCCAGGCCTCCTTGGGTGTCTGGCCGCTGTTTAGTAGCAGCTCGGTATCAGATATCGGCACCTGGGTGTCAAGAGCGCCGCCGATCACAAGCATCGGCGCCATGGGCCTTTCAAGCAAGCCTTGCGTCTTGAGCGACATCTTTTCGTGTACGTCGGCGAGTTGATCGACCGTCGTCACCCCAAACATAAACAAATGCGCCGGGAGGTAGTCGAACAGATACTCCCGATTCGCCGCTATCGCCATCGTCTCGGCCCGCTGGAAGAATTCATGCACGGCCGGCGATTGGGACACGACAGCGCAGAGCCGGTTTTTCTCGGTGACGGCGAGGACAGTCGACCAGTAGCCGCCGTAGCTCGCGCCATAGACAACCACGTGGCTCTTGTCGACATCGGGCCGCTCGAAGACATAATCAACCGCGCGGCTCAGCATCCGTTCGGCCCCGGGAGCAGCCTTGATCGGCGATTGCCCCGCCCCAGGCGCATCAAGAGCCAGGTAGCCGACGCCGTGGTCGAGCAACGCTCGGAAGCGCTCGGCCAGATCCTCCTTGCGACGGTCGAGGCCGGGGATCACGATCACGATGGGAGCTTGCTTGCTGTCCTTCGGCATCTGAACGTAGCCGGTGATCTCGTTACCTTCGAAGGGGATGCGCACCACCTGCAGAGGAGGGTCGAGCAGACGGCCGTGCGCGAGGTAGGCCTCGAGCGACTTCTCGTAAGCCTTCTGCTTTCCGGGCGAGTTTGGCGCCGGCCAGCGGCCGAAGTTGTAATAAAGCCAGGCGTGAACGAAGTCCTTGTCAGCTTGCCCCGGAGACGATGCAAGCTCGCCTTGCGCTTTGGTCATGTAACGGTCACCGAGCAGGCTCCAGGAGGCGGCCCACTCGTCGCGGTCAAGGCTCTTCAGGCGTGAGAGCGCCTCGCGTACATCGTCGGGTCGAAGCCCTTCGAGCGGGTACCCGTTACGGTCGGCGCGCGCCTGAGCCTCCGCCTTGAGTTCCTCGAGCGTGCGTTGCTGCCCCCCGACCGTCGAAGCGATCGTCTGACCGGCAACCAACGCCAGGATTATAAGAAGTATAACAATGCGTGCGATCCTTGCGGTCACCGTTGACATCAACCCTCCTCGCGCGAAGCCGTGCTGGGCTACGCCGCCGGTACTGTAAGTGCAGCATGTTCCATTGTCAAGGTGCCGACACCGTCCATCCACAGTCCATTTCCAGTAGATAGGTGACACATCTACTCGTTTCGATAGAAGGGCCACGGCTTCGGCGCCGCGTGGGCTTGGTGGAAAACTTCAATTTCCACCGGCTTCGAAAATCGCGGGCTTCAACGCCTCGTCCACCCCGCCGGCTCCGCTGGGGATAATCGATGACGACCCGAGTGATGACAAATGAAAACAAAACGCCAGCCGCACTCGCACGCGCAGCGGGATGATCGCAGCGACGAAGTCCCGGAGGCCATATTCATCCTTGGGGGGCCGTCGAGTCCTGCTACGCGGTGCACGGTTTCTTTTCCATACCCCACCTGGGCGGGCATTGATTCGAGAGTGCCTGCCGGGGAGACGGGGCGTACCTGCCGGACTTTCTCGCGTAAGAATCCCTTGACGCGTGGGAATACTCAAAGTTAGCATGCGCTGTGATTTGTGGTTCTAGTCGTGCGTTTGGGATTATCTGCATTACCAGATTGAGTCTCAGAATTGGGTTGCTCGCGGATTGGGCGGGGGAATGTGAAAAAACAGAGACTGCTGGCGATTTTAGTAGGCGTCACCTGTGGAATGAGCTTGTCTGTAGCAAGATCGATCGTCGGGTCGGCTGCAGCCCAGCCTTCCCGGGTGGACTCTACAGAGATATCGGCCGCTGATACCCCCAACGATGATCTTCAGCTCTCCTACAAGATTGACCATTACACCGAGTTGGCTGATGGCGGACCAGCGCGGGGGCAAAACATCTACTGGCACAAGTGTTTTGTCTGCCATAACAAATACCAGAAAGAAGCTCCCCATCTTGAGGGTCTCTTTGAGCTCTCTACCTTGGTAACCGGATCGCCCGTTAACGAAGGGACAGTCACCGCACAAATCAAGAATGGCGGACCGGGAATGCCCTCGTTTCGTACGACTCTATCCGATTCAGATATAGCCGATGTGGTGAGCTATTTACACGATGCGAAGTGCTGTGTCGAGGGAGAAGAGCTGCCGGCAAATCCGCGCTATCGCGCCTCCGCGCAGAATTGGACCGTACCGCATAGCCTTTCGGGCGGTTCGACAGGGGTCGTGCGAATTGCCAGCGGGGACCCGCCGGGGGGCGTTATGGTGCAGTTAATCGCGCCGAACGGCGTCCGGACCACCGTGCATACCGATGATGATGGAAACTACGAATTTCCCAAGATGCAGGCCGGGTCGTATACCTTGCGCATCGCAACGCCGTTGGAATTCAAGCCCTACCGGCGGGATTCGGTACGGATTGATGGGGTCACCAAGCTCGACGACATTGTGCTCGAGAGAATCACCAAGGGGCCGGCTCTGCCGGCTACGCCAGAGATCGAATCCCAGGTCAGTGGTGAGGAGCTGTTCTGGAATCTGCCGGGCAGCCTCGAAGAAAAGGAAGCGTTTCATGCCGAATGTGGAGGAGGTTGCCATTCCTTCCAACAGATTCTCAAGAACCGCTACGACGAGCGGAGTTGGGGAGCGCTGGTAGCACGGATGGTCCGCCGTGGTGGAGGTCCGCTCATCAATCCACCTTTGAACCAAGCAAGTCCCAGCGAGTTGGCCGAACAGCAGATCGTCATCAAGTGGCTCGCGAGGGTTCGAGGACCTGAGGCCAAGGATGGACCGCTGCATATATCCCATCGTTTGACCGGTCCTTCAAATCGCGCGGTTGTGACCGAATACGAGTTACCTCGTTCCTTGCTGAGCGCCCACGATGTGTACGGGGACTCGCACGGAAATATCTGGTACACCAGTCACTTTAGCCGTTATATTGGCAAACTCGATTCACGAACTGGAGTAGTAACGGAATACCAGATTCCTCTAACGCCTGGCGCCTTGCCCGGGACGCACCATGCTTTGGTAGTGAAAAACGGTATGGTTTTGATCACCGTACCCTGGGGGCATCAGCTGCTGAAGTATGATCCGGGTACGGACCACTTCACTGAAGTGGGCATAGACGCTCCCACTCGGATCAATTCCGCGGGTTTGGCAGATTTTGCTGTAACCCCAGACGGTTTTATCTGGAACAGCTATGGTGGATCGTATGCCATTCAAAAGATTGATCCCGAAACTGGTAAGACCGTGCAGCAGTGGCCCATCAAGGTCCCCTTTAGCTATGACAGCCTGATCTCTTATGATGGAAAGTTCTGGGCCGGGGGTTCCCCGGTAGGTACCACGTGGAATGCGGCGGAACTTTTGAACATTCAGACAGGCGACGTGCTAAATGTGAACACTGGTGATAGCCGTTCGTCAGGCAGGCGAGGCGGATTTGATCCGTTCGGGAACGCTTGGTTCGCGGGCCAGAACGGGACTTTAGTCGAGTTAGATGCTAAGGCCAAGCGCCTTCGCGAATACTGGCCTCCGGCGCCGAATGAGCCGTACACGGACTTTTACTCCGCGATGCCGGATAAAAATGGAGAAGTCTGGACAGCGGAGCTGCATGGAAGGGTATTTTTGAGGTTTAACCCGCGAACGGGGCATTGGACACCATACGCGATGCCGGAGCCTTTTGCCCATGCTCGTTGGACCTGGGTCGACAATTCGACCGATCCAGTCACGGTCTGGTTTGCCGACTACAGTACGGGGCGCATCGTTCGAATCCAGCCCCTGGACTGAGTGATCACCAGCTAGACCTGATCCGGTGCCGAGGGTCTGAAGTCGCGTCGGTTAACCATCCTCAGATCAGAGCTGCTTGTTGCGGTTCGCATCTAGCAGCCGCGATTGTCCAGAGGTGATCGGTTGCAGCTGCCGCTCTGCCGCTGTTCTTGGCCACACACCACCGCGTTCGAGACGTCCATCCCCGCAGCATCGTTCTCTAGTTGGTACTTTGACCGACGGCTCGCTCGATAGCCCGGCTTCATCCATAAAATTTCAAACCAGGGGACCTTTTTGGCCTCGCTGACGGGCTGACGGGGGAAGCGCTTGCCTCCCGATTAGATTTTTGCTAGATTCTTGCTCGCAGCGACGGCTCACGGACGCACGTAAAGTTGGCCTTGGGCGCTGCTTATCGCTACGTGATAGCAGCCCCCCGAAAGGCAGCCCGCAAGGGTTGAAGTCGTGAGAAGCCGCCTATTGTAAGGGGTGTGGTGGAGTAGTTACCGGCAGTCACCATGTCAGGTGACATTTTGCGTGAGGTGAGTGGTTTTACTTTGGTAAAGACCGCTGTGTCAGCCACTGCATCAAGCAGTCATCTGGCCCCGTGAAAGCTAAGACCGGGCATCCGAGGGGAAATCACTGGCGAGCTCGACGCGATCAGTGGTGTTTGCGTCAGTGTGCCCGGTTGGCCATTTTGCCGATAAAGACGGAGGTGTCATGCAAGTTATAGAACAACGGGGATTTCGAGTCGCTCGTATCGCGATATGCATATTGCTGGGGTGCAGCCTGTTTTCTTTGCCTGCGGATGCCCAGGTCAGTGAAGCCAGGTTGACCGGAGTGGTCATGGATGCATCGGGCGCGGTCGTTCCCGGGGCACAAATCTCAATCACGAATGTCCAAACTGACACGACCAGGGATCTAACCACCAACCAAAGTGGACTTTATAATGCTCCGGGACTGCCAGCAGGAAATTACACATTAAAGATATCGGCTCCAGGATTTGAAACCGAGCTTCGAACCGGAATCACCCTCACCACAGGGGCCGAACAAGTGCTGAACATCACCCTCAAGGTCGGAAACGTAGCGCAGCAAGTGGTGGTCACCGACGTGCCGCCGCAAGTGCAACTGTCCACGGCAGCGCTTAGTGACGTGGTAGATAGCACAAGCGTTCGCGAATTGCCGCTCAATGGCCGCTCTTGGACCGATCTGGCAGCTTTGACAACCGGCGTGAACGTTATCAAGACGCAGCCCCCTGTGAGCGCCAGCGACCGGCCAAAGCGCGGGCTGGGTGCCGAACTCAGCATCTCCGGTGGGCGCCCGCAACAGAACAGCTATCTTCTCGACGGTATCAACATCAATGACTACTCGAACGCCGGACCGGGCAGTATTCTCGGTGGCAATTTGGGGGTTGACGCGATTCAGGAATTCAACGTCATCACCACCAATGCAATGGCTCAATATGGCCGGACGTCGGGAGGAGTTATCAGTGCGATCACGCGGTCCGGAACGAACGAGCTTCACGGAAGCGCCTACGAGTTCCTGCGAAACAGCGCACTGGATGCAAAAAACTACTTTGACAACTCAGGCGCTATCCCACCGTTCCGGCAGAACCAGTTTGGAGCATCGGCGGGCGGGCCAATCAAGAAAAACAACACGTTCGTTTTCGGAGACTACGAGGGAATCCGTCAGACATTGGGACAGACGAATCGGCCTGTAGTCCCCACCGCAGCGGCGCGCGCCGGCACGCTTGTTTGCACATCTGTGCAAGTTGGAAATGGCGTTTGCACTCCTGCCCAGGCGACGTATACCGTCGCGGTCGACCCCCAGGCAGCGCGGTTTCTGTCGGCATTCTTTCCTCTTCCTAATATTGCTCCTAGTGGGCCATCGGACACGGGAATTTACTCCTTTGCCGGTGCTTCCCTGACATCCGAGAATTATTTCACGATCAAGGTGGACCACGCTTTTTCCGGCACGGACAACGTTGCGGCGACCTACATGTTCGATGATAATCCCAGCACCACGCCCGACGAGTTGAACAATAAGCTTATTATCAGCAAGACTCGCCGGCAGTTGATATCCATCCTCGAGAACCACATATTCAGCCCATCACTTGAGAATTCGGTGCACGTCGGGTTCAGTCGCGATAATGCGGGCTCGCCGGTCGGATCTAGGGCCGTCAACCCGGCCGCAGCTGACACCTCCTATGGATTCGCTCCCGGTGAAACTGCAGGAGGCATCCAGATAGGCGGGCTCGTCCCTTTTTCCGGAGGTTTGACCACGGCCTTCCCGCTGACGTTCCGTTGGAATTCCTACCAGGCATACGATGATGTTTCACTCACCAAAGGAATCCACACGTTTACCTTTGGCGCGAATATTGAGCGAATTCTAGATAACCAATCCACCGCCGATTTCCCTGGGGGAATCTTTGCATTCAATTCCTTGAGTGACTTCCTGCAGAACAAGCCGTTCTCCTTGCAGATAGATAAGCCGGGCTACGAATTACCGCGAGATGTCCGGCAAACGATGTTCGGGACTTACGTCCAGGATGACATCAAGTTTAAGCCCAATCTGACGATCAACCTGGCATTGCGCTATGAGATCGCGAGCGTGCCTGAGGAAACTGCTGGTCGCATGTCCAACCTGCGCGTTCTTTCGGGGAATACGCCATCTACGGGTAGCCCTTACTATCGAAATCCTTCCCTAAAAAATTTCGAACCACGGATTGGATTTGCGTGGGATCCTTTTCACGACGGACGCACCTCGGTTCGGGGGGGCTTTGGGTACTACGATATTCTGCCGTTGATCGTCGAAACGGGGCCCGGTCTCGACGGTGTGGCCCCATTTGACCTGGCTGTCTCGGGCTCGAACCTTGGCGCGGGTTTGTTTCCCACCGGAGCCTTTCCAGTTCTCTCCAACATGAACAGCTTCATCCTGTACCTGATACAGTTTAACCCTCCTCGCAACTACGTGATGCAGTGGAACCTGAACTTACAGCGTCAAATTCGGCCGAATACAACGGTGATGCTTGCTTACGTCGGCTCACGCGGCATCCATATGTGGTATCAGACCGATGACGGGAATATTGTGCGTCCGGTGGCGCACACCTCCGACGGTTATTTCTGGCCGTCAACCATCGGCAGCGGCACTGTAATCGATCCTCAGACCGGCCGCGTCCCCAAGTCAAGCTGGTCGGCCGATTCGCGTTTTCATGGCTTCGAGGCGGAGCTCCTGCAAAGGTTGTCTCATAACGTGCAGGGACAAGTCTCTTTCACCTGGTCTAGGTGCATCGACACTAGCTCCGGGTCCGCAGCCTCCGACCAGTACCGGAACTCGCTGCCGGCTACGTTCTGGCTTGACGCGCGTACACATCGAGGACCGTGCGACACCAACATCACACGAAACCTTGTAGCTAATGCAGTATGGGACGTCCCCCATCCGAAAACTTTGCCTGGCATATTGGAGTGGGCAACGAGCGGATGGCAAATGACCGGAATTTTTACTGCCAGCTCTGGCCAGCCTTTCAGCGTAGTCATCTCCGGGGATCCGATGGGTTTAAACAGCGTCATTCCTTTTGCCTACCCAGACCGGCTCAGGGGGCCCGGATGTGGCCATCCGGTTAATCCCGACAACCCGAATAATTACATAAAATTAAGCTGCTTTTCCCTACCCGTCGCACCCACAAATCCTCCGGTCGCGTGCACACCCTATGGCGCCAACGCTTCGCCGGCGGCTCCCGTCGCAGGGACATGTGCGAACAAGATGGGAAATGCGGGACGCAATGGATTGGTTGGCCCGGGAATCGTCAATTTGGATTTTTCCGTCTACAAGAGCAACCCTCTCAAATTCATTTCTGAGAAGGCTGACTTACAGTTTCGAGCAGAGGGGTACAACGTGTTCAACCGCCCGGACTTCTCTCCGCCAAACGACAACTTCACTCTCTTTGACAATTTTGGCAATTCGATCTCCACTGCGGGCGTGATCGACCAGACGACGGTTACCGCCAGGGAAATCCAGTTTGCGCTGAAGTTTACGTGGTAGTGCACGAGAGGTTGTAAACGAAGGCTCTCTCGACCGGGATGTACGTGCGCGCTCGCAGTCGTGGGCAGTCGGTCGTCCCCCTAAGTACGGAAGCGGTCTGGGGATGTACGCATCCCCAGAGAGGGAAGCTTACGCAGACTTGTGTCTTACCTTCTTTGCGAGTTCCCTGTTCCGAGAACTCACGAGCTGCCAGAAAATTCTTCCCACATCGCTGTCGATAGCGATATCGGGCTACGAAATCGTCAAATGGCGCCTCGACACCGATTCCCAACCGGGGTACTGTCGTGCCCAAGTCGAATAGTTTGCGCAGGAGATCTTGAAAGGTTCGGACCGGTAGATTCCTCACAGCGAGAATTGCCAGTGGGCGATATTTTACGGTATTTTGGATTTCACGTTTGGGTGATCTTTTCCTTCGTTCGTTCCGCGACGGTCTGCAGCTTTGAGAATGCACCGAAGAAACGGCACTCGCGGCCCCGTTGTAGTGGTTACGACTTGATAATAAGTAGTTTAAACAACTGCATGCTCAGTAGTAACGGCGTTCTCACCGGGTAACATTGCGAATGGACAAGACGCAGCGGTTGACATATATCAATCTCGCGTGAGCCGTGCCCACCTTCCAGCCGGAGGCACGAAAATGGCGAATTACGCGATCTGTTCAAATACTGACTGTGTTCGTTCTCTTGATCTGATGCTCTGTGCAGTTTCCGATTCACCGCTTTGTTGTCCGCGATGCGGTTCCCAAATGTATTGTCGGTGCCCCTTCTGCCACATGCCTTTTGTCATGCCTCGCAGATTCTGGAGGCCAACGGAATGCCAATCCTGCGGTGTAGATCCTTGGGAGTTCGGGCCGGCTTGTTCGGCCGATTTCATACCCGCCAAGCGATTTGATATATTCGCCGGAAGGCAACCCCGTGCATCCCGAAATGCGGCTCCGCGTCGCGGGCATCCGGCTTTAGTGATGATAGAGGGTGGTTAATGTGAGCTGCCGACCAAGAAGTCCCTTGTGCAGCCAAGGCCGCCGAGTGTGCTCTGCTTCGAGCCAGAACTTGGGCTCGCGCGCCGAGGCTTATCGCTTCGCTCGGGCGGGGCGCCGAATCTCTCGCGCACAACACGGTTATTTCCGGGGCACGATTATCTTGTTCACGATTGGTATCACATGCGCTTCAATCGCCTGAGGAGCGATGCCAGGAATCGAACGCCATCTCGCAGGCTGTTGCTAGAGCTCAATACGCCGGCGGTTGCTTCGCTGCAGGTCTTCGGCACCTTCGTGGTCGTCATCAAGTTCGAGTAGGAGCCAATCCCCAACAGGCCTTTCCCGCCGTGCCACCTTTACGACTTCTTGGAACAGTGCGGAACCAAGTCCTCGACCGCGCACATCGGCACGCGTGTAGTCCAAAAGGACCATGGCCGGTCGGTTAGTTGAGAGATCGAGCAGAGCAATAACGACTATGTGTCCGCTTAGACCAAGAGAATGCTTTAGTTAGGTTAAGCCCCGGCGTCCAGGATCCGAAGGGTGGAAATGACGGATCGCAGGCGCTTCCAAACAGTTTACCGGCCTCCACCTGCCGGGCAAGAGTGCCTGCGACCAGATAGAGGGAGGAACACTCTATAGTCGCGGCGCGTCAAGCGGCCGGTGTGAAGAACGAATTCAGAACTCTCCTGAACTGCACTGGATCGAGCCTCCTGGTCCTCAGGGCAGGCACAGGGAGAATTCTTTATGATCACCCGGAGATCGCCGGCATTGTCTGATTCAGGAGTTCGCTGAACCGTTTGCGCAGCTGGAGCAGCGCAGACGCGTGGATTTGCGAGACTCGCGATGCCCCGATTCCGAGTAACCTACCAACCTCCTTCATCTTGAGTTCCTTGAAGTGATAGAGGGAGAGCACGTCGCGTTCGCGATGAGGGAGATCTCCAATCGCTTTCGCCAGCAGCACCATCATCTCCTTGCGCAATGTCTGATGAAACGGGTCTTCGTCCTCCGTGCTAGCGCCGGGCCGGATTGCCTCGTCCTCGCCGAGGCTATTGGCTTCGGCCTGAAGACTCCTGATCTCGAGCCGGCGCAGGTCAACGAGCAGCTGCTGCAGGTTTTCGAGGCTTATGTGAAGGGCCGCGGCAATTTCCGACTCGGTGGGGTCGCGTCCGAGCCTCACGTTGCAATCGGAGATGGCCTGCTTCAGGCCTCGCGCTCTGCGGCGAAGCGTCCGCGGACCCCAATCCGCCTGGCGAAGGCTGTCGAGGATGGCACCACGTATGCGATATTCGGCGTAGTGCTTGAGGTGGACGTTCTTGTTCGGATCATATTTGAGCACTGCCTCCATCAAGCCTAGAACTCCGGATTGAACCAGATCTTCGAGGGGCACATGTGGCGGCAATCGGCAGTGGATGCGCCGCGCGAGGTAGTGTACATGCGGCAAGTTTTCAAGCAGGAGCTGTTCGCGCCGCGAGTCATCAAGTGCGGATGTCTGCTGAGCCGTGTCTGCGTCCATTTCCGTTGGACTTCACTCCGAGGCGTTCGTGTTGACCCTATTTATGACCAACATGGCTCGCCTCTAGTCTGATCAGCGCACAGGTGCCCATTGTCGCTTCCGCTTCGGTTCCGAGTTCCATCGGTTTGCAGCTGATAACCGACGCCACGAATCGTGTGAATCAATTTGCGCCCGCCCTGAGCATCGACTTTCTTGCGTACGTAATTGATATAGACGTCCACGACGTTGGTTGCCGTGTCGATGGACAAATTCCATACATGCTCTAGAATTTGCGCCCGCGTGACTGGTCGGTCGACATTTCGAATCAAGTACTCCAACAGGGAGAATTCTTTGGGTGTCAACCCAATCACCCGCCCGGCTCGCGTTGCCGTGTGCTGCACGTTATCCAGCTCGAGATCCTCCACGCGCAAAACCGTCTGGCCGAAACGGTTGCCACGGCGCAAGAGTTCTCGCACGCGCGCCAAAAGTTCCGAAAGAACAAAGGGCTTGACGACAAAATCATCGGCGCCGATATCGAATATCGGAACGCCATCGTCAAGCTGAGTGCGTCTAATGAGGAGAATGATCGGTAGATGTCGGCGCTTGGCGCGCAGGTGTTGCAAGAGTTCAAGTCCGTTGGGATCGGGCGGGCTTATGTCCAAGATTGCGAGATTCTGCTCATGCGCCTCGACCATGAACTTCGCCACTTCGATGTCCGGTGCGGGATCGAGGGTGTAATGTTCCGCGTGGAAGCTGTGTTGGAGAAATGCTCGGAGCGCCGGGTCGCGTTCGAAGACAAGAAGACGCATTGCAACTCCTCGGAAGGGAAAAGAAAAACTAGAATCGAAGGGGGAACGAAATCTAATGCAACGCAGCTAAATTGTCAAATGAAGTTTCATGAAGTGTCGTGTGTTGTGTAAAGCTTTGTATGGAACTCGCTACTCGTTGCGATTTGAAACAGGGCGGGACACATCTTGTTCTGCGTATTGAACCGAAATGAAACTTCAGGCGATATCCGAGGGATAATGTCAGCCCTTTCCGTCTCGGTGTCTTTCGAAGCTATTGGTTAGTTATCTTTGTCTTGGAGGCCGCCCGAATGGCAGAGACAGTCCGAGAGAGCTCCGCCAACGGCGATCGAAACGGGTGCTTGCGTCGATCGCCCTTTCCTAATACACGACCGCTTGCCCGAGATGACCACGCGGGAAAATTCCACTCTCCATCGCACCCAGCTCGGCCCGGTGGGCAGCGTCGCCGGATTCGAAACGCGCGGCGCCATATCTTCATTTCTCGGACGGGCAGATCGCGAGGGTTTCAGTTGCGGCGTTTTCTTTGACCAGAGAACTCGCGACCTATTCTGGTTCTCTCGCAGCGTGTGTCGGGGTGCGCTGGGTGCTGCGCGCGAACGAAGCCGAAGCGGTGCGCGAGCCTCACCTCTTGGAGGATAAACCCGACACCGGCCCGGCTCGATACCTGATCAAACTATCCGATCCGGGACGCGGGCCAAACCAAGAAAGACAATCCACGTGCGGCGTCGCTCAAGCGGTTGTGGAGAATCATCTCGGATCGCCCGATATATCCTGAGTTTCGAATCGGTCCAGTGTTGAAGCCTAGACGAGTCGTCATCTCTCTGTTTCAAATCGGGGCAAATTACCCTCGTTTATCGAAAAAGTCACCCCGCAAGGTGGATTTCTTTAGACAATTGCGCGGCGTTGCATTAGATTGTTGTTCCCCTCCAATTTCAGGTTTCTTCTTCACCCTTTCCAGGTGTAGCCATGCCTCTTGTTTTCTTTGAAAACGACTCGGCGCTCGACACATTTCTGAAACTGAGTATCGGTGCGGAATGCTGATCCGCCGATCTCACGCAGGACGCGGAAGCGGCCAATCTCATGGTCGAAGAGCGCAACAACGGTCCGGCAATTTTACGCATGGGCCCGCCGTGTCATAGTGAGGACCCCAATCAGAGCGCGCTACGACCATATCCCGGGAGAGGGGCCAGGTGGAGTTTCATTTTGCAACTGGGTTCGCCTCTGGAACAGGTTCTCGAAAAAAGCTCCCCGGGCGCTGCGAATCAAGCCATTGAACACGCTTGACTTACAGTTCTCCAATCTCAGCGACTTGGTCCCCCTCGTGCAAGCGTCTCCCGAGGTGCATCTGAGCCGATCCAGTTTCGCCCGCCATGCGAGCTGAACTAGGAAGGCACGCGTCGTGAATGTCTTATACGAAACTGTGATGCCGGAATCAAGCAGCGCTAACGGAGCTGGCCAGACCCCGGCCACTGGTGCCTTTGGCGCTCGATTGCTGATCGTCGACGACGAGCTCGCCTATCGGAAATTACTGGCGGTCATGCTGACGCAGGCTGGCATGTCGTGCAAGACGGCTCCGAGTGCCGCAGAGGCCCTCAGCATCCTACAACGAGAGCCAGTCGATGCCGTAATTGCTGATCTAAATATGCCTGGAGTCTCCGGCATGGAGTTGTTGGCGGAAGTCCGGCGGTACTACCCCCATCTGGTCTTCTTGATCGCCACCGGAGTCGACGATGTGCGAGTGGGGATACAAGCTATGCGACAGGGTGCAGACGACTACCTCGTCAAGCCGATGCAGGCGGAGATAGTCATGGCGAGTCTCGAGCGCGCTTTCCACAAACAGCGTCTCGAACAAGAGCTAGAGAACTATCGCCTGCATCTTGAGGAGATGGTCGGCGAACGGACTGTGCAGCTGGGAAAGGCGCTCGGACAGGTAGAGCAGAGTTATGCGGACACTCTCGACGCCCTGGGGGCGGCCATCGACCTCCGCGACAGCCCAACAGCGGGGCACTCCCGGCGCGTCTGTATGTACTCGATCAAGATGTTGACAGCAATGGACGGCACCGCGCAGCAACTGAAAAACCTTGCGATGGGGGCGTGGCTGCATGACATCGGAAAGCTGGCGATATCAGACGCAATTCTTCTTAAGCCCGGGCCTCTTACCGAGGAAGAACGAAGGATCATGCAGCGTCATGCGCAAATCGGATACGACCAAGTCAAACGCATCCCCTTCCTCGCCGACGTCGCCGAGATGATTCTGACCCACCACGAACGCTGGGACGGCAGCGGTTATCCGCAAAGCCTCAGAGGAACGGACATTCCACTTGCAGCGAGGATATTTGCGGTGGCGGACAGCGTCGACGCAATGACCTCGGACCGGCCGTATCGTTGTGCTCTCCCCTTCCAAGACGCGCGGGATGTAATTGAGCGCAACGCAGGAATTCTATTTGATTCGCAAGTGGCCGGCGTATTCCTGAGTACTCCGAACGAGAGTTGGGAAGTGATCCGCGAGCAGACACCGACTCTCCAAGTCAGCGCAGCCATAGCCGGTATTTCCATTGAGACTCCGCACGGGTCTGCCGAATTCGTGGGCACTCATGCGGAGTGAATTGACGGAATCCTCGAAAAATGCGAGGGCAATGCACGAGAAGGTTCCCCAAATGGAGGCAACCGTGGTCAGTCTAGTGGCAGATTCATGGCGGAGCAAGAAGACTTTAATCGGTGATCGGCGATGAGCCGTACAAAGAATGAGAAGGCGCCTGTCAGTAACGTCCAGTCACCCGAGTTGCTCCCGAATTATTTTCGCAAGCTGGAGAGGGGCGAGTGGTGGCTGTGGTCGGCGGCAGTAGCGGTCACGCTGTTGCTAACCGCGGGACTTGCTTCCTTTCTACTCCCCACCTTGCGTGTAACTGCAGACGAAATCTCTCCCTTTATGCTTCCGCAAGTAGTGCGGGGCCTGTTGGGAGTGGTGCTGCTATTCGATATTTACACTCTTTATCAACAACTGCAAATCCACAGGATTCGCCGCAAATTGGTCCAGCGCGAAGAGCTCTTCAGGCTCATCAGCGAAAATGCTGCGGATCTGATAGCGGTTGTCGACGTGGAGGGCAACCGGATTTACAGCAGCCTTTCCTTCGAGAAGGTTCTTGGATACACCCCGGAGGAATTAAGAGGTTCATCTTCGTTCGAACAGATCCACCCCGAAGACCAGGAGCGTGTGAAAGAGGCTGCTGCGGAAGCCCGCCGCACGGGAATGGGGCGGCCGCTGGAGTATCGCATCCGCCACAAGGACGGGACATGGCGGGTGCTGGAGTCCACCGCGAGCGTGATCCGCAACTCCAAAGGAGAGCCCGAGAAACTAGTCATCGTGAATCGCGAGATCACCGAGCGAAAGCTCGCAGCGGAAGCGCTGCGTCGATCAGAGGCGAGCTTCCGCTCCATAGTCGAAGATGCACCGTACGGCATCTTCAGGGCCAGTCTGGCGGGTCAATTCCTCATGGTCAATCCGGCCCTTGAAAAGATGCTGGGTTATGACTCGCAGGACAATCTGTTAAAGGCCAACCTCGCCAGAGACATTTATCGCTATCCCGAGGAGCACCAGAAGATAAATGCGCTGTTTCTACAGAGTCAAAATCTCAAGGAGATCGAAGTTGAATGGAAGCGAAAAGACGGAGTTCTAATCAAGGTGCGGTGCAGCGGCTGGCCTGTGAGTGACGACAGCGGCACGGTAGCGTATCTCGAGCTCTTTGCCGAGGATGTGACCGAGCGGCGAGTGCTGGAGCGACAGCTTCGCATGGCGCAGAAGATGGAGGCGGTTGGCCGGCTCTCCGGGGGAATTGCCCACGACTTCAATAATCTCCTTGGGGTCATCATCGGTTACGCCCAGGTGATGAAGCGAAGCCTAGGTACCGTACATCCCTCGTATGAACACGCCGAGGAAATTGAGAAAGCCGGCCAGCGCGCTGTGTCATTGACGAGGCAGCTTCTGGCCTTTAGCCGCCAACAGGTCTTGGAACCGGCCATTTTGAACTTGAACACACTGGTAACCGACATGGAAAAGATGTTGCCGCGTTTGATTGGAGAAGATATCCAGCTGAATTTGACGCTTGCCCCTGACCTCGGCCAGGTCAAGGCGGACCCTGGACAAATCGAACAGGTCGTGATGAATCTGGCTGTCAACGCCAGGGACGCCATGCCCGATGGCGGCCAATTGGCAGTCGAGACAGCCAACGTTGAACTGGATCTGGCCTTTACGCGTCAACATCCCGGTTCCAGACAAGGCCGACACGTCATGCTGGGTGTCACCGACACGGGCATGGGAATGGACCTGGAAACCCAGGCACAAATCTTCGAACCGTTCTTTACCACCAAGGAGCGAGACAAAGGAACCGGGCTGGGTTTGGCCACCGTTTATGGTGTGGTGAAACAGAGCGGGGGCTACATCGCCGTTGATTCTGAGAAGGGGAAGGGAGCTTCGTTCAAGGTGTATCTGCCGCGTGTCGAACAGGCCGTCGCAACGAAAGAGGAAAACGTCCCACCACCACTGACCCTCCGAGGGTGGGAAACCATTCTGCTGGTAGAAGACGCAGAACCTTTGCGGAAACTCGCGCACATGTTTCTGCGGGACAACGGGTACAAGGTTTTGACGGCAGCCGACGGGTCCGAAGCCCTGCAGGTGGCCCGACAGAGCGCTGGACCTATTCATCTGTTGCTGACCGACGTAGTGATGCCGGGAATTAACGGCCGGGTACTGGCGGAACGTCTGGCGCCACGGCATCCTGCGATGAAGGTACTTTATATGTCAGGCTACACTGACAGCTTTATTGCCGGTCACGGGGTTCTGGAGGCTGGCACACACTTGCTCCACAAGCCTTTCACCGAGGAAGCCCTTACCCGCAAGGTGCGCGAGCTGTTGGATGCAAACGGAGATACGACGAAAGTGGGCAATGGGGCGCGCGCCGAAACGCCGGTGCCCGTCGGACGCGACGTCACCTCGACTGGATAGGGGAAATCGCAACATGGACAAATTGTTGATCGTCGATGACGAAGAGGCCATGCGGCGTCTTCTTCGATTAAATCTCGCAGACCGTTACGAGATCGTCGATACGGGGAACCCGGAAGAAGCCCTTGGGCTGGCGATGCAAGCGAAACCTAATGCGATCTTGCTCGACTTACGAATGCCGAAGTTTTCCGGCTTTGAGCTTTGCCGGACATTCAGTTCCTTGACTTCCACGCAGTTGATTCCTCTCATCATCATCAGTGGAGAATCGGGTGCGACAACGAAATCACTCTGCAAGGAACTCGGTGCCAAGGCGTACTTCGAGAAACCCATCGATTTTGACGCTTTGCGGGTCAGACTGGCAAATCTGCTGCAGGCCGTTCGACCCGAGCGGAGGAGTGAAGTGCGCGTTCGCTTGCGAGCCATGCTCAAACTACAAGGGACCGACATCGATAGCAAACGATTCGAGGAAGTCACTGCTACCGAGAACGTCAGCCGAAGCGGTTTTTTCTGCGGTTGCACGGCCGTATTGAGGAAGGATTCTATCACCGACGTGATTCTGATTAGCGGAGGGGAGCAGCTGGTTGGCACGGCGCGCGTAGTTCACTCCGATGAGAACGAGACGCCTTACCCGCGACATGGATTCCGATTTGTCGGGACATCTACTGTTTGGATACTGCAATAGCATTCTGCTCGGGGGAATTCCCTGTTCGAAGACCCACTTTGCAGCTAAAGAATTTCTTTCCTCGGGCGGCACCATGCCGAGCAATGTTTACCCCTTCGAAGCTTCGAGCGCTCCTACGCCGATACGGATTACTTGTTTCCCTCCTTACTATCTAGCTCGGCTCCGAATCCCTTCATGTGGGCGGTCGCGAGGTTGAGACATCACTTGAGCAACTCACCGAGCGTTAAACTACGCAGGAGACTCTGAAACTGCGGCATGAAGACACCGGGCATGACATGTGGCCGGCAGCCAAGCCCAGATTTCCCAGGCTCATGTCAGGGGGTTGGTCCCCTTTTCCTTGACCAGGGGGGAACAGAATCGCTCTCGAAGAGGGCGACTCGGTGTACAATGCCCGCCGGCTCGGAATCAAAAACGGAAATCTTGTCTGAAGATTCGCCGGAGAGAACCCGTGCGTAAGTGCGTTCGGCAAGCCCAAGCACAACAGAGCAATAGCGGAAAGGGAGAACCATGCGACATAAGCTCATCCTCTGGTTTGTTCTACTGATTGCTGGCTTTCTTGCCGGGTTTATTCTGCAGTACCCCAGATCGCAGCGGTTACGGCGGGAACTGTCTGCGGCGACAAAGCAACTGGAATCCTGTCATTTGAGCGAACAATTGTCGCAGCTTCGCGACACAGCCACCGCGACATACCTGGAGGCCACGCAAAAAAACTACGGCAAGGCTGGTGAATACTCCAGGGAGCTTTTTGATCAAGCTCAACGTATTGCGAGTAGCACCGAAGATCCGGCACTCCGCAACCTGCTTCGTGACGTCCTCGAGATGCGCGATCAGATCACCGCGAATCTGGCGAAAGGAGATGCCGCTGCACTTTCGGAAATACAGACGGTGGTATCTAAGCTGGAGCAGACTGCAAACCATTGATGAATGTGTAAAGTAATCCTGCGCGATTCTATCGAGGACGTTGGCGAAATTGTTCCTTTGCAGCGCGGCTAGTGTCGCCTTCTCCGTCCTCCCATTTGGTTCCTGCCGCGGACTGCTGCGCGTTTTGCTTCGCGCCCCAGGAGGTAGGTCGTAGTTATGCCAGCGATTCCCCTGCCAACGATGCAACGCGGCATCCATACTTTATCAAGCGCGGGTGTTGATGGCTCTTTTGATACCGCGGCCCAAAGCGTACTTACAGGGGCAGTTGCGCTGCGGACCTAAGATCGGCCCGTGCCGAGTCACGCGCAAAATCGATATATCCGCGCTCGATATCCGTGCTGATCAGCTTTACGCGCAGCTTGTCTCCGACATCTGCTCCCTGCTGCCCTTGCGCTAACAATCCTTCTACAGGAGGCTTCAATACACGAACAAACGTTCCGTATGAAGTCACTCCGGTAACAATGGCATCGAACGTCTCTCCGATTCTATTGCTCATCGCGACTGCGGCGATCCGCTTCGACATCTTTCGCTCAACTCTTCGCGCCGCATCTTCTTTCAACGTACAGTTGAGCGCGATTGCGGCAAGTTCATCGTCTGAATAGGGAGCCGGTTGGTTCGCGAGCACGGCTTTGATGAGCCTTTGCGTGACCAGATCGGCAAAGCGCCGATTGGGAGCGGTGGAGTGGGTGTAGTCCTGCACAGCGAGACCGAAGTGCCCCTGCACCGGGTCCCGGCGGCGTTCGAGAACATACTCGCCTGGTCCCATCAGCTTGATGACCGCCAACGAAAGATCGGCAAAGTGATCAGGGTCGGCAGCCTTGCGCTTGATCAGAAACTCATTGAGCGCTTTCGAATCCGGCTCGGCGGGAAGTCGTTCGTCTTGCTTCGCCGCAAGCTCCACAATCCGGCCCCAGCGCTCGGGGGTTCGCACCACGCGCCGGATAGACGAGACGTTGTTGGCTTCCAACATGCGGGCGACCACTCCATTGGCAGCTATCATGAAGTCTTCGATGAGTTCGGTTGCGCGGTTCTTCT
>Ga0209526_10000271_pt1 | contig 32829 bp, 31 predicted proteins | sample JacPinW_OM2H0_M1_FD_188566 | JGI IMG/M metagenome (GOLD analysis project Ga0209526, IMG submission 188566) | Forest soil microbial communities from Algoma, Ontario, Canada - Jack Pine, Ontario site 1_JW_OM2H0_M1 (SPAdes) (version 2) | ecosystem: Environmental > Terrestrial > Soil > Boreal... | reverse complement strand
GCGTCGAAATGCCAAAGATCGAGGGCCTGGCGCAGCCCTTCGGTCTTCATCACCTGGGTATGCACGGAGGACCCCGAGGCGATCGGCGAAATGCCGCGCTTCAGGCCATCCTTGTTGATGTGGACGAGAAGTTCCATCCCGGCCCGTTGCGCGGCCTCGTCGCGAAAAGCGATCATTTCCCGGAATTTCCAAGTGGTATCGACATGGAGTAGCGGAAACGGCGGTTTCGACGGAAAGAAGGCTTTCTGCGCGAGGTGCAGCATCGCGCTCGAATCCTTGCCGATGGAATAGAGCATCACCGGGCGCGCGAACTCTGCGGCCACCTCGCGCATGATGAAAATCGCCTCCGCTTCGAGGCGGCGCAAATGCGGGGAGACGGCAGTTTTCACATAAGCATCCTGTAATATATTTAATTTCACGTAGAATTGCATGTTATTATGCCGCCGCCGCCGGATTTGCAACGCCGCTCCTGAAGAAGGGCGTCAGAAGCGGAACTTTGGCTCGGGCGAAGGTTTGAGGCAGAGCGCAACCCCGGCGTTGACCAGGACGACCGCCTCGCAAGCCTCGGCCAGCGCCTGGTTGAGCAGGCCTTGGGCGTCCCTGAACGCGCGTGCAAGCGGGTTCTCGGGCACGATACCGCAACCGGCCTCGTTTGAGACGAAGATAACCGGACCGGCAAGCCCGGCGACGGTTTGCGCCAAGTCTTGCGTCGCGGCCGCCAGATTATCATTCTTCAAGAGAAGATTGCTAAGCCAAAGCGTCGCGCAATCGACCACAACGATCCGGTCCTTCCTGGCCTCGTGGCGGAGCGCTTCGGCGAGCGCGACGGGCTCTTCCACAAGCGCCCAGCGGGTGTCGCGTGAGGCGGCGTGGCGGGCGATGCGCAGGGCCATTTCGGCGTCTTTGGCTTCCGCCGTCGCGATCAAGACCGGGTGTAGGCCGGAGGCTTCCGCGAGCCTTTGCGCGTAGCGGCTTTTGCCCGACCGCGCGCCGCCGAGGACCAGAAGGCTGCCGATCGGACGCTTTGGTTTCGGCATGATGTTTCCCGATTGTGTTGCCGAAGCGTGTCATGCTGTCGGGAGCCGGCTATTAATACGGCCATAAGTCTGTTCATATTCATGAGGCATAATTGAGGGGGGCTCTTGTTGGCTCCATCGTCTTGTTCTTGATGTGCGACTCTTCGCGGTCCGAATTCTTGCTGGCCACTGATTGGAGCGCCATGATAGCTAGTTCCCAATGACCCCTGGCGCTCGCATCGCCGCGGCGATTGAAGTTGCGGAAGAAATCGAAGCCCGCAAAAGGCCCGCCGCCGATGCGCTGAAGGATTGGGGTCTCTCGCACCGGTTCGCGGGCTCGAAAGACCGTGCCGCGATCGCCTCGCTTGTCTTCGACGCGCAGCGCAAGCGCGCTTCGTCCGCGTTTATCATGGGCGGCGAAACCCCCCGCGCGCGCGTGCTTGGCGCCTTGCGTCAGGTGCGGGATATGAGCGCCGGCGCGCTGGCGGCGCTCTGCTCGGGCGAGGGGCATGCGCCACCGCCGCTCAGTGAAGAGGAAGTCGAGCGTCTTACGGCGGGGGACTTGACCGGCGCGCCAAGTTTTGTCGCGGGCGATTTTCCCGCGTGGCTGGAGCCTTCGTTGGTTGCGGTGTTCGGGCCGGCCGTTGTCGCGGAGATGAGCGCGCTTGCCACGCGCGCGCCTGTCGATCTGCGCGTCAACACATTAAAAACGACGCGCGAGAAGATGCTCGCGCGTCTCGCGCATCTGCGCGCGGCGCCAACGCCGTATTCCCCTTCGGGGTTGCGTTTGCCTCTGGCGCCGGACGGGCGCGGCCCGGCGCTTGCGGCCGAGCCCGCCTACATCAAAGGCCTCGCCGAAATTCAGGACGAAGGCTCGCAGCTCGCCGCGATTCTTGCCCTCGCAAAACCAGGCGAACAGGTGCTCGATCTTTGCGCGGGCGCGGGCGGCAAAACCTTGGCGCTTGCCGCGTCGATGCAAAACAAGGGTCAGATCCACGCGACCGACCGCGATGGGGCAAGACTCATGCGGAGCATCGCCAGACTCGAACGCGCCGGGGTGCGTAACGTTCAGTTGCATGCGCCGCGCGGGAAAAACAATGTGCTCGCTGGTCTCGAAGGGCGCTGCGATCTTGTTTTCGTCGATGCGCCATGCACCGGCACGGGCGCCTGGCGGCGCAATCCGGACGCCAAATGGCGGATAAGACCGGGCGCCCTGGCGATCCGTATCGCGGAGCAGGACCGGGCCCTGGAAGAGGCCGCGCGTTTCGTCAAGCCGCGCGGCCGGATTCTTTACGTAACCTGTTCGGTTCTGCGCGAAGAAAACGAAGACAGGCTCGCGGCGTTTCTTGGCTCTCATGCAGACTATAAGAGCCTTCCGCCGCTGGAGCTGGCGGAGATGGCGCGGATGCCTGGCCTCGGGCCGTTCGCCTCGCGATTTGGTTTTGGCCTGCGTCTCACTCCGCTGACGAGCGGCACCGATGGCTTCTTCATCGCCATGCTCATGCGTTGCTAGCTGTCGTGTCTCAACAGGTTGTTTACGGCTAGGCGGGAGATAGGATTTTTTCCATTCAATCCGAAGTGGGGTCGATGGTAGTTGTAATGATGTGGATCATTTCGCAGGGGTCTGTTTCTCCTAGCGGATGACCGGCGGCTTGGGTTCAAGTGCCGACAGGCGGGATAATCCCTTGCGCTTGCAGATACGCGCCACGGTGGCACGCGAAAGCTCGGTTTGTGCCGCAATGTTCCAGCAGGGCCGACGCAGCCGGCGCAGTCTTACCACCTCCAAATCCAGCTCCGGCGCTGCCTTGCTGCGCAGCCGGTGCGGACGGCTGGAGCGGGCCTGCAATCCGATATCATCCTTCGACTGAGGCCGCAGCTTTCATCCGATCCACGAAAGGAACCTGAGCTATGACTGGCCAGAGTTCCACACTTCGCCTCTTGGCAAGATTGCTGATATTCTCATTATGAACTTCGTTTGATGCCGATATCTCGGCGAACGGATCGGCCGGCCCTCGGTGCGGGCGATAAACGCAAGGGCGACATAAATGGTGCTGCCATTGATCATCTTGGGCGTGAGCGGAAACGCTTGCGACGTCCTGGATATCGTCGACGCAATTAACGCCAGCGTCTCAACGTGGCGGCCGGCAGGATTTCTCGATGACGCGTGCCCTCCCGGGTCGGAACACATCGGTCTCCCAATATTGGGAAAGCTGGCCGATGCTGCTCAATTTGAAGACTATTGGTTCATCAACGCAATCGGCAGCGACAGCAGCTATCGGCTTCGGCCGAGCGTTATTGCAGCGACGGGTCTGCCGGTCGCGCGGTTCGCGACACTTGTGCATCCCATGGCCAGCGTGTCGCGCCGCGCCAAGCTCGGCCGGGGCGTCTATGTTAATTACGGCGCCAGCGTTGCCGGGGCGGTCGTAATTGGCGATCACGCCACGCTTGGGCCCGGATGCATCGTGGGTCATGACACGGTCGTGGGGGAGTATGCGATCCTTGCGCCGGGAGCCGTGATCAGCGGCTTCGTTCGATTAGAAAGCAACTGCTACATTGGTGCGGCAGTAATGGTCAGGCAAAAGGTGAGGATCGGAGCCGGAGCGCTCGTCGGCATTGGCGCAGTGGTCATCCGCGATGTCGAAAACGGCGCGACAGTCGCCGGTAACCCGGCGCGGGCGCTTCGAGCCAAGCCGCGGCCCAGCGAAATTTGAGCAACATCGACGGAGTTGGGGCGCCCTTCTGGCCCTCAAATCAACGATCAAAAGTTCCACGGCTGAGGTGCAGATAAGGCAGCGGAGACCCCACTTCGATCTGGGCGCTGCCCGTGAACCATAGCCGCTCGGCCGCGTTAGCGTATACCGGCGTTAGCCAGTGGGGCAATGACGGGTATAACACAATAGGCGCCGGTCGCAGCTTCGGTCAGAATGGTCAATAGGGGAAGATCGAGCGCGGTTTTTCCCAGGGTGGCGCGCATGATTTCCGGCAGCCGCCGGTGCAAATGCTGGCTGAGAATACGTCGGTGAGCTTTCAAAATGATCGTGCTCTGCATCCATCGATGACGTGGAAGCGATTTTCATAGCCGCCCCTTGTTTGGTTATCATTGCCGTAAAGCCTCGCCAAGCGTCTTTACGACCTGGAGCTGCATGTCGGCCGTCATCTCCGGAAAGAGAGGAAGCAGGATGCATCCGTCTCGCGCCTTCTCCGACTCTGGCAGTGGCGCATGCCGAAACTGCTGCTCGTAAGCGGGTTCGAGATGGACACACATGACGCCCCGCCGTGTTGCGATATCATGATCGAGCATGTGCTGCATCACTTTGATTTGCCTCGCGCCGGGCGGCAGGCGAACGCAGTAGCTTTGCCAATTTGATTTCGCCCACTCCGGCTCGGTTGGGGCAACGACGCCGGGAATGGCCGCCAAAAGCAATCGGTATTCGTCGGCGAGCTCGCGGCGCCGCACCACAATGCCGGAAAGACGCTTCAGCTGCTCGCGTCCCACCGCCGCTTGTATGTCCGTCATCCGATAATTATAACCGGGAGTGGAATACTGCTCGATGACCACACGGCGGCTGCCGTGACGGACCGCATCGGAGACATCCATCCCGTGCTGGCGCAAGAGCCGAAAATGCCGGTCCCATTCGGAATTCCGAGTGGTTATCATCCCACCGTCGCCGACGGTCAGGATTTTGCGCGGATGCAGTGAAAAACACGCAATGTCCGCATGGGATTTGCCGATCCGCTCGAAAACGCCATTGACCCGAATCTCCGAGCCGATCGCACAGGCCGCGTCCTCGATCACAAGTAGTCCATAGGCACGCGCGATCGGCAGGATTGCGTTGAGGTCGCACGGCATGCCGATCTGATGCACGCAAAGAATGGCTTTCGTGCGGGTCGTGAGCGCCGTCTTGATCAGGTGCGGCGCCATGTTGAACGTCGTTGGGTCTATATCAACAAAGACCGGGACGGCGCCACATTGGCGGATCGCGTTGGCCGTTGCGATAAAGGTGTGGCTGACCGTGATGACTTCGTCGTCCGGGCCAACGTCGATGGCCCGTAAGGCGAGATGAAGGGCCACCGTGCAGTTTGCGACGGCGCACGCATGCGGCGCGCCAACAAGGGCGGCGAATTCTTCTTCGAAAGCGGCAACCTGAGGGCCTTGCGTGAGCCAGCCAGACAAAATCACCGATACCGCCGCATCGGCCTCGGGTTTTCCGATAACGGGCCGCGCAATGGGTATCATTCAGCCGCCTGCGGAGCAGCGTCGGCGGCCCGTTCGCGTAACCACCAGTCAACCAGTTCGGCGATGCCCGACTTGAGGGAAATGACGGGCTCGAACCCAATAAGGTGGCGCGCCGCAGAAATATCGGCCAGTCGTCGCGGTACCGGATTGACGGCGCGCTCCGCTTCATGGACGGTCGCCACGTCTGTTCGGCCCATCGCTTCGGCGAGCAGGCGCGCGACCTCGAGCAAAGAGGTTTCCGCGCCGCTGCCGATGTTCAGGACGACGTCGGAGGCGTTCGAGACCGCCGCGAGCAGATTGGCTCGAGCGACGTCCTTAACATTGATCATGTCCATTGTCTGGAGGCCATCGCCGAAGACGATGGGCGGCAGACCGGAAACAAGCCGCTCAATCCAACGGATCATCACTTCGGTATAGCGCCCGTGAATGTCCATGCGCGTGCCGTAGACGTTGAAGTAACGGAGCGCGATATAGTCAAGGCCCTTCATATCGTTGAAGGACCGAAGCAGGCCCTCGGCGAACGCCTTGGCCGCGCCGTAAAGGGTGCGGTTGGCACAGTGCGAGCTTTTTTCCGTGGTTGGAAACTCGTCCGCCATCCCATAGACGGAGGCTGATGAAGCCATCACCACCTTGCGCACATTGTTTGCAACGCAGAGTTCGAGTAAATCGAACGTCGCATCGACCATGACTTTCATTGCGGCCCGAGGCTCCGCGGCGCATTGGGTAATGCGCAAGGCTGCCTGATGAAAGACCGTGTCCGTATTCACAACAAGGCTCGCCATGAGCTCGCGGTTGCAAATGTCGCCTTCGATGAGGCGGACGTTCCCATGCGTCATTGCGGGCGCCAGATTCTGAGGACGGCCACGCACCATATTGTCGATGGCGATAATCTCGCCACATCCTGCTTCCGCCAAAAAGTCGATGATATGCGATCCAACAAACCCCGCCCCGCCGGTCACTAGGACCCGTTTGCCGGCTAAAACCTCAGATGCCTTTTTAAGTCCCGACAATCTTCCAACTCCTGATACCGTTTGTCCGCGAAGGCTCGGTCCTCTTGAGCCGCTTATCGAAGTCGAAACAGAGCAACCGCTGTTCGCCAACTCACGAGACTGGCGCTCTGGCTGCGTCCCCGCCTGGCGCTGCACCGCAAACGCGGCTTGAATATAACAGAGAAGCTCTCGCCAGGCAATCTTGCTCAGTCAGCTTGTACGCCTTGGCCACAAATCTGTAGCGGTCGCACAGCATTGCTAGGCCAGCGTTGAGTACCAGCAGAAAAACGACTGTTGCGAATACGACGAAAATCGTCTCGTGTTCAGACTCCCATCGTGGTCTCGAGAGCTGCCTGGACAACGCCTGCATGAAGATGATCTGAGCAATGTAGCAAACTAACGAGTATTGCCCAAGTAAAATTGATGCCCGGCGCTCCCTTCACGAGATCAAGTGTCAAGTCCCTGACGGCGGGCGCGGAACCGTTCGCAGGGATGGCGCTACCGCCCACGACCGCATCCACCTTGTACGCTGTGTCTACCATCGCTCGATCAACTGCCTTTGAAGCAGTTCGAGGGTTAGCGCGCGGTGAATCTCCTGTGTCCAGTTTTGCCATCCCTTCGTATGGGCGTTGACCATACGTTCCAGAACTCGTCCCTGGAGGTAATCTCTATGCCGCGCGCGTGAATCGAGCAACATATCTTTCAGGTACTGCGAAAGTTGGTCGCGATACCATACGCGGAAGTGGTAGAACTTGTGCCTCCCCAAAAACATCCTTTCGAGATGCAGCGGCGCTAACAGGTGGTCGAGCTCCGCGAGCCGCTGCGGCATGCCGTAGTCGTAGGCGTACTCCGCCCTCACGGTGAATTCCGCGGACAGCTTGCGAATCTTCCCGATAATCGGAGTCTCGCTATAAACCAGCCCGCGATCCGTCGGTAGTTTGGCCAAAAGGGGATTCCCCTCATGGATCAGTCGCAAGGATGGCTCCTTGCTCGAAATTAGTTCGGAAGGAGCGCGGTACATCAATGCGACGAGATCATTGTCGAGATAAGGTGAGCGAAGCGTGAGTTGGGATTGTTCGACCGCGAGCCGCGAATAATGATGCCAGGGAACCTGCTTGAATGCGATGAATGACAAGGGGTGGCCGTTGCGCTCTGCTTGGTACGTCGCGCCGGCAGTTCGTACCGATTGCGCGAATTCAGGCTCCAGCAGGGCTTCCGTCAATTTCCCTGGCCTGAACGCGACGTTCCCTCTGAAGATTTCAGAGCCATAATTACCGGTCAGGCGAACGGAAGCGATCTGCCTCGCGGTTCGATTTGCGTACAGCTCGACGGCCCCCGTCACATCCATCGCACCGTCTGAGACGAATACCGCCTTTTCGGCCAAACCCGGAAACCTAGTGAGGAAGTCCGCCCCTACATCGATCGTTCGATGAGACTGGCCGCAAAGCATCGCAATGCGACGTGCGATTTTCACGTCGGCACACGCACGATAGGGGCCGCCGAACGTGTAGCAGGGCAGCGCTCCGCGCGACGGGTTGGCCCAGGCCATGATCATCCGGCCGTCCAGGCCACCCGTCAGAGACATGGCCACCGAATTGCCCCCCCCGCAGTATTTCGGGAGGATCCGAGCAAAGGTCTCCTTCAGGTGATCGTAGAAGTCGACGTTACCCATTGTCGGCTGTCGTTCCCACGTTTCCGGACTGAAGTGCCTATCCTTGCCGATATGTCCATTCGAAGCGAAGGACCACCTTGAGCCGCCCGGGAGCATCGAGATGCCCGCGAAGAGCGTCCTGTCTTGCAGCACACTGCCGCAGGCAAAGGTTTCGGCCACCCCGCGCAGATCAAGCCGGCGCAAGCTCGGCAGGACTGCGAGAAGCGACTTGGCCTCGGAGGAGAAATAGAATCGCTCCGGTCCCTCGTGATAGTAAACTCTGCCGAGCCCGTAGCGGTCATTGAACAGCACCGCCACCTTGCTTCGCAGATCGACCAGCAGTCCGCTGAACCATCCGTTCAGCTTCTCTATGAACCGCAGCCCCACGGCCTCATAAAGCGCAATCAGGTACCTCGCACCTCCTGATCCAAAGTCACGTCCTCGCCCCCCGCACTGCAGTGCTTCCTCGATGCCCATGAAATCTTCGCCCGAGAATATCAGGCAAACATCGCGACGTTCATTCCACAACGGCATGCAGTCGGAGAACGATCCAGCGTGACTGACCCAGCCGACCGATAGCCCAACATCCTCGTTGGCGTAGGTACCCGAGACGTAGAATGGCTCGTGCACCATGCATCTCGTCATTCTCTCGACGTCTGCTTGCTCGACGCCTGCCTTGCTGATGATGCCCGTTATACCAGGCACGTCGGTGGCTTTCGTGGGCGGCGTTCAACGCGGTCGAACCTGCTTATGAGTCTGATCGGCGCGTTCACCGTGCCCCGTGCGAGACCAGGCCGAGGGTTCTCGATGCACGACGTACGCGCTACGTCAATGCAACAGTCGAGCCCGGCGATCGTGAGAGAACGCGTCATCATGAACTCTTGAATTCTAATGACCTTTTCCCGCCGCGCTTCAGGCTCTTCCTCAACAGTGCTTTTCTTGTCGTCGACTCCCACAGTCTTTTCAGGCGCCCACGCACGAAGCCCTTGCGCTTGCGCCACGTGCCGCCTTGAAGATGAACGCCATAAGCTCCGAAGCAATGCCAGCTGCTCGGGTCGCAAACATCCTCGGGGAATAGCACTTTCACCTGGGCGCGAGCCTCCGGATACTCAGCAAGCGTCCGGGACACAAGGCCGGGTCCGGTCGTATCGAACACGAAGAACTCGCCGCGGAACATTCGGGGAATCGATTTCATCATTTCTTCCGCCCACTCGGGATGCTGCTGGGCTCGGACACAGTTTTTTATGATCGCGTCCAGAAACGGGTGGCCCGCCGCTGCCCCAAAGGCATAGTTCCCGATTTCCCAATCCATCCCATACTCCTTGTGGAGGAAGCTGTGAACGGTCAATTCTTCGAAGGGAAACACGCAACTGAATCCAAGCAGATCTTCGAGACCGGATGCCAGGAACACATCGGTGTCAAAATAGAAGCCGCCGAGACAATAGACGGCAAGATACCGGAAAAAGTCGTAACGCTGAATTCGTAGGGGGAACGAGTCGAACACGGGCCGGTACCGGGGAAACTCGGCGTCAATGAATTCCTCGACCTGGGCGTCATCGAAAAACAAGTACTCGAAATCAGGATTTAGCAGACGCAAGTTTGTCGTGGCCGCCCTAGCCAGGAGCGGCAGATCTGCGCTCTTGTCCGTCTGGATGATTCGTCTTGGAATAGTTACCCCCACGCCTCATCTCCTTTGGGTGTTTCTGATCGCCGAGCCCGTTGTCCAATGCGCGCCGTAACGGTCGGCATCAACGCGGCATTTGGTGAAAATGGACGACATGCACACGCGTCCGCCGGAGGATCTCGTGCATTATCCGCTCCCGCAGGTTTATTAGTCTTGATCTGTCGCCAGTGATTGCTCGGGAATGCGAAGTAGACCAACGTCTCGCGCGTCTTCACCTCGACCAAATCATGACTTCCTCACTCTGGACGATGCGTCTTGGAATAGTTGCCTGCACGACTCATCTCCTATCCGGCATTTAAAATAACCCAGCGGCCAAGTCTATCTAGAGCGCATAACGGATAACACCGAATTCACTACTCTGTATCCGAGTAGCCCACGAAGCTGCATGCCCCGCCACGATATCGTCTGACGGATTCCCGGATAGACTTCAATTGCGAATGATACCGACTCCTGAAAGGGCATGTGGTCATTCTCGTTAAGGGCGGGGTTGTCGCGCGGCTGGGTGAGCGGCCATATGCGGCCGGCGTCGGCCAGAGCGACGAGCATGACTACCTGCGCGTGGGCACGACGGCCTGGTTTGCTGAAGAGCTGATATGGGTCCGACGGGTCGTGACCCAGTGTGTCACGGATCGCGGGGCACCCATCTTCTCTCCCTCAACCAGATTGCCGCGGTTCTCAGCCCGTCAACCGTTGCAGCGCCGAAGCGGCGCTGCTTCGCAGCTGCGACGCTACAAAATGCCGAAAGTCTTGCGCTGACGACTTCCAATGCGAAGTGACGGCAAACGAATCGGCGAGAAAACTCGCCAAGCTTGGGAAGTGAATGTGGATTCGCAGCAAGCTCCCTGAGGTCTGTGAGCAGGCCCGCGTTGTCGGAAAGGCCGTCTCCGAAGCCGTAAATGCCTCTGTCGTAGAAATAATCCGCCGTTCTGGGCGAGAAAGTTGCGGAAAATCCCCGCGCTCCCACAACGACCACCGGCTTGCCAAACGCCATCGCGCGCAAAGCGGAGCCGCCCATGCCAACAAAGATGTCAGCGGCGGCGTAGGCCGGTCGGGGATCGGTGAGCTCTCCAGTCAGCACCACGGCATGTCGTCCCAAGTTCGCATTGACGCATTCTGCTCGTCGCTCTAGCTCGGCGCGCGCATCACCGTCCCCTACGATCACAAACCTTAGCGGCATGTCACGACCTAATTGGGCAACAACAGCTATGGTCCGTATAAGGCTCTCGGCCTTCATTGTCTTGTCTAGCCGCGAGATCGTCACAAGCGCGATCTCGCCGTTCATAAGGCCACAGCGATCGCGGAAAGGTCGCGGATTGATTGCGTCCGGCGCGTTAAGGCAGACATCAACCGGCGGCAGGATGAGTTCCACTTTGCGGTGGCCGGCCGCCCTTGCACGCTCCAGGAGTTCCGGCGTTCCGAATGTCGTTGGAAGCGCCTTGGGAAGCATTCGCTGCAGGGTCATCGACATATCTGTCACGACCAACGGGATTCCCATTAGCAAGTGCTCAACATAGTAGGCGTCGAGGCACTGGCGCCAGTCCCAGACGTGGATGAGGTCTGGACGCTCCCGTCGCACCACGTTGCGTAACGCACGCATTCGCGCAGGTGACGGAGTAACCACTGCTGCGGGTGCCGGTATGAAACGCAATCCCTTTTTTTCAACTAGCTTGAGCAAGGGGCCCGGCGTTGCGAAGAGTACTATTTCGTGTCCGTGTAGATCACGGAGCGCCGATGCGAGTTCTATGGCATTTATAGTGACACCGCAGACGACAAGGTCAAAGGGGAAAATTAGGATCTTCATTTATTTACACCGAACGGTAACAAGTGTAGTAGCTTGAATTTGGCCTGACAGACAGTGCCTTGAAGTGGTCTGGTTTGTTGTCTGATCAGTGATCAGGCTGCGATCATTTTTTCCTTCGCAATCGGGATAGGTCAAGGAAAGTTTGCAGCGGCGTTTTGCCAAGGCACCATCGCCATTGATGTGGCCTGTCCTCATTGTAGGTTTTGATCCGCAGATCGAGATCCTTCTGCGGAACGCAACACGATAGATCTCGTCCAGTACCGTCTTGTGAAAGCGCTCACAGATTCCATTCGTAAGCGGGCTCTTCGTCTTGGTCCTGGGATGATCGCTATCCTCTCGTGCGAGATAGAGCTCATATTCGAGATGCTCGCGATTGCCGCAATATTCGGTGCCACGATCAGTAAGAACACATGAGGCCTTGACGTCTTGTTCATCGAGGAGGGTACAACCCAGTCATTCAAGAGATCGGCTGCGGTGATCGGCGTCTTGCGATCATAAAGTTTCGCGAAAGTCACTTCGCTGCTCAGCCGCCGCATCGCAAGGGAAGCCTGAATTTCGAAACCGACTCCTTTCATCTTCTGAACCCGAATGATTTGTTCGGTGATCCGTTGGCCTCCCTTTTACGAGTTTCTCGGCGCAAAACGTAACCAAACCAGCAAACGCCGGATGGACCGTGGAATTCGGTCTAGCGATAGAAGGGTGATTAAAACTCGGATCGAATAGAGACCACTCAGAACCATTGCCAACGCCCCAATGCCGGTCGCCAACAAGGGAGGCAGCAGATAGAAGCCACAGAAAACAACCGCGATCGAGCAGAGAAATAGCATACCTATCTTTCTATTGGCAGCCGACCATCGAAAGCCACTGAGCACGCTAACGATCGGATAGATCATGAATCCGTGAAAGACATAGGATCCAAAGAACGCAATGCCGGCACCGGTCACTCCGAAGCGGCCGACACATAGCCAGGCAAGGCCAACATTGACCACGGTCCAGGCAAGGTCCGCAGCCAAAAATATCAGCTGGCGGTTCTTTGCCACAATGATGAAACCCATGGGCCAGGTGATGACGCGGAGCGCCATCCCAAGACAGATCCAGCGAAGGATTTCCACTGCCGCAGCGAACTTAGCGGAATAGAGCAAGGCGATTACCAGAGGCGCGAAAGTCAGCGTGGCAATAATCCCTGGCCCTGCTAACAGCAGACTGACTTGCGTTTGTTCATTTACCAAACGATTGCAGCGGGCACGATCATTGGCTACGCCGACCAGCCGGGGATAGAAATCCGCTCCCATGGCCTGCAGGACGTACCCGACGTACAGTCCACCCAAAGTCCAGGCGGATGAATAGAATCCCGCTGCTTCGAGGCCGACGTCACGGACCACGATGAGCCTGACCGCGTAAGCAGCTCCCATCACCAGAAACTCGGCTGCCATGAAGGCGAACCCGAGTTTGAGCAGCGCGGCCGCTTCGTGCCGGACTTCGGAAACCGTCATCGCAGGCGGCTGAATCCGCACTTTTCGGCTATACCACCATGACGCGACAATCGACATCGCGGCAACGCACACGAGCGAGGGCACCACCCCTTCTTCGCGCAGGAAATACACCACGGGGATGCTTATCATGGTCCCGAAGAGCGCACCCAACACGCCCATCTTGGCGAGATCGGCGATGCGCCGCGTCCCTTGAACCAAGGCGCCTTGACCACCAGCCACCAGGCGGAAGAACACGGCAAGTGACAGCAGCGCCACGGCACCAGCGTGCTGATCGGTGCCAAAAGTCAATTCGGATACCTTTTGGGGAAACGCGACCAGCAAACCTGCGCCCAAGATTCCGAGAACGACCGCCGTGCGTCGCAATACTGTCACGGTTCGCGCCATCCGTTTAACGTCCCCTGAACCAGCAGCCTCGGCGATCTGGCGCACCCCGCTGCTGTTGACGCCCATGCCGGCAATCGACACGGCAAGATCGGCGATCGACCCGTAGAGGCCCATCAATCCGAACCCCGCCGGGCCCAGCAATACGGCCATTGCCTTGGTGCGAACGATGCCGATCCCGATGTTCAGCACCGACGAGCCGCCGATCAGTACCAAGGACTTGAGAATCTGCCCATAAGTGTGCTTCTCGGCTGCCGGTAATTCCATCGCTTGCGCAACCTCGGGCGGAGGCACCAAGGCTTCCGCATCGCGGAGTTTTGAGGACATGTGCTGACGCTTAACCGGCATGCTGGTCTTCGTCCAAAGGGTCAGGGACAAACTCAACTCTCGCCCCAGAAAGATAGTAGGCCCCCAAACCCCCCGCGAGGTTTTCTTCAACGCCAAAAAACTGCCCGTTGCGCTTCGCCGTGGAACGGGACCGTGGAACGGGCGAAGTTGCGTCAAATCCGGAGCCGGCGATAAGGTAGAAGTGTTGAAGCCGGGGCAAGGAACCGCCACGGCATTTGGATTGTGCCGGAGATACAGCCGTGCGTTTGATACTGACCGGCTTGTCGGAAAGATTGCTGACCGTTGCCGCTCCCAATGGCCCGACAAACAACTTCAGCAGGTCGCAATTCAATCCATGTTTTTCTTGTGATAATTATTGTAATAATTATTGTAATAATATATGTGCTCATCATAACGACCAATATAATCCATGTTGGTTTTGTTGAGCACGACTCCCGCAAGATTATCATAAACACCATTCGCGGTATTGAGCGCGTGTTGGACAACATCAATCCTCGTGCGCCCCCACTCGACAATTAAAAAATAGAGGTCCATAAGATGCGCAGTCGCACGCACATCCACGGCAGGGATAATTGGTGGCAGGTCGATCACGACGTAGTCATAGCTCTGTCGCAATTGGTCGAAGAGCTTACTAGTCAAAGCTGACGCAAGAATTTCAGACGTATCGATTAGCTGTGCATTTATTACCGCTGGTAAGAACGCCATTTTCGTCGCTGGGTCGGTCCAGATCGCTTCACAAATAGAGCACTCTCCAGACAGCACTTCAATAATTCCAATTGTGGCGGTCGGAGCGAGTGTTCGAGAAAGAGAGGGATTGTGCAGATCGCAGTCGACAACAATGACCCGGCGGCCGACCTGCGCAACAAGCTGTGCAAAAGCAACCGCAATTGTTGATTTACCCTCATTTGGTAAAGCGGATGTAATCCCGATGGTGGTATCTGCCCTTTTTTTTCTAATTAAATCGGCCGCCACCTTAATGGAGCGGATGGCTTCAGTAAAGTAAGATAAGGGCGGGTTCAAAACTGCCCTCAATACAGTTGAGCGGTAGGTAATGGTTCTCAGGCCGATCGGCATAGTGTGAGACTCCTGATCGGACGAAGTGTGTTTTTGCTTTGGGTCCTCCTTTTGTAGTGGGACCATGGCGACGCATGGGACATGTAAGATCTCTTCCACTTGTTTTCTGGTGCGGAAAACTCGATCCATGACCTCACGCAACAAGCCGAGGCCGCCTCCTAATATCATGCCTCCAAGAGCGGATAGGGCAAGAATTATAATAGGTTTCGGAGATCTTTTTTGGGTCGCAACGGTTGCTGGCTCAATCACCCTCACTTCGTTAAACAGTTGTGCCTGTTGCTGTGTCGATTCTAAGAAGCGCTGCTGGAACAAGTTATGGAGGGAGCGGGAACTTTCGGCGGCGCTCTCAAGATCACGTAGGGTTACCCGCGCCCTATTTGTCGCTTGCGATTGCGACACCGATGAAGCCAATTCCCGCTCGATATCATCCTGCCGCTTTTTGGCAATCAGGTATTCGCTCTTGGAAGTTTCGGCGAGCCGCCGCAGCTCACTCGCAATGGAGGTCAGCGTGTCCCGAATTTTGTTGCGAAGATTGATAACGGACTCATGGTTTTTCCCGTAGCGCGCCGAATACTCAGCCTCCGAATTGACCAATGCCAGGTACTCTTGACGCAGCTTTGTAATTATTGGACTGCTCACAGCATCAGAAACAGTCGCATCCACCGGCGCATCTGGGCTATCCATTCGAAGAATAGCCTCGATTCGGTCAAGGCGCGCCAATGCCTCCGACGTTTTTGCGCGGGCACTGACAAGCGCACTATTGAGCTCAGTGAGCGTTTGCTCGCCAATCAGCGTTCCTCCGGCATTAACTATTTTGTTATCAGTTTTGTAAGAATTAACTGCTTGTTCATCTGCCGAAGCTTGGCGGCGCAAGTCATTAAGGCGCCCCCGAAGCCACTCATTCGCTCGTCGAGTCGTTTCGTACTTGGACTCCATCTGGTCGGCAATATACACATCGGCAACAGCGTTGGCTATCTGCGCAGCGCGATTCGGATTATTGGATCGGAAGCTGATTTCGATGAAAAAAGTTGTGCCGATGCGCTTGGCTTCAATCTTTTGGAGGAATACACTTACCGCTTGTTGCTCGAACTCCGACTCCGATTTTGGGAACTCGGGCCGGAACAAGCGCGAAAAATAGTCAGCGATTGAGCCAAATAGGCCTCCGTCCGATCCGGCAAATTCAGGATCTTTCATAAGATCAAGTTTTTTAATTACCGATAAAGCAATCCGTTCAGACTGCAAAATTTGTATCTGGCTTTCAAAAAAGCTCAAGTCAAAGGGGGCGTCCTCAAATAAGGATTGTTGTTGGACAATTGGGCGATTGCTTCGATCAAACAGGATTTCCGCCTGCGCCGTATAGTTCGGCGGCGTAATCCGCAAGTAGATTATGCCGCACGTTATTCCGATCAGCGCAAAGAATATTATAACCAACAATTGTCGCCGTATTATTCCAAACGCTTCAGTGATAGACTCAGCCAATCCAGACTCTGCCGGAAGGGTATTCTGATTGTCCGCCATCGACGGTAAATTTTGGAGCATGAATAACTTGTTTTCCTCTCGGCACAGAATAGTGAATCGACATTCCGGCACGCCTGCCATCGAGGACCGAATGTGGCCGTTACGGCTTCGCGCAACCGAATATCCGGTTCGCCACTCCGTTGAATATCCTCTGAGCCCGGGACGTTAGCACCGCCGCCGGGATCTGTAAGCTAGAATTTTAACATAAGCTAGAATTTGCGCAAACGGAATCCATTCAAATGCCATTATCGCCGTCACCGGCGGCGTGGCAGACTTCCGTGAAGCCCATAATTTTATGCGCTCTAATGAAGTAATATCAATTATATGTCAACAGTTCGTTTATATGAATACGTTCATTCGGTTAAAAAGAGCTAACTTTTGACGAAGTTACCCAATCATTGATAATTTGCCGCCAGGCTTGTGCTCCGGATTAGCTAGGGACTACATGACGATCTGCTACCAGCGGTTGCGAGCGGGGGTGCAGTACGGTTTTATGCAAGGCCGGCAACGTTATAAATGCGCGGAATGCGGGGACAACGTCATCGCCACGCCGCGGCGGCGACACTGCCAGTAGGCAAGACGTCGGGTTTTGAGCGCAAGCGAGCTCGAATATTACTGGGCGCGCGCGAGCGCAGCGACGCGTTGGTGAAGATCGCAATGGAGAATGATGATCCTTTCGTGCCGCTTGTGGTCGAACGGCAGGTGGGCGAGACCCAACTCTTCGTCAAGCAGGTAAAGCAACCAATTGAAGAAGGATGACAAGGCAACTCGGCCTACCCCCGCTGACAAGGATCGGCCGCCGTCGAGACTGATACCGGCAAGCTCGCCGAGGCACGGATGACAGAGCCTCCTTTGTGCTCATCCGCTTCCCACAGCAGGGCTGGAATAGCTCTGACCCGCGAGCCAGCCAACTTGGCAAACCTCGACGTCTTTCGTGAGACAGCAATCCCACCTGTGCAGGAACCTCTTGACGTAAGATGTGTCGTGTGATTTGGACGTGGCTTGAAACGAGACTATGCCCGCATGCTGAATCACCCAACGCAGGAAGCGATGCATATCCGTGCCGTGCGGAGCGTACAGGCCAGCGAGAGTCCCGAGAGCGTCGCGCGATCCTTGAGGATTAACTGCGGATGGCTGGCCCAGTATCGGCGAGGGTGAACGGGGAGCGTCAGAAGTGGCCTTCTCACTTCAGAAGCCGAGAATGCATACACGAAGTCTCGTTGTTCGGGCGACCGGGAAGGTGCGCCGTCTTTTAGCAGACCGATTTGGCCGACGAACGATGTCGATCGAGATGCCCGTTCCCATTATTTCGTTCACCTTCGATGACGCGCCAAGAACGGCATTTAGCACGGGACGCGAGATTCTCACGCAATTCGGTGCACGGGCGACGTACTTTGTATCTCTCGGGATCCTGGACGCAGAAACGGAGGTCGGGAAGATCGCATCCGTCGGCGATCTGGCACGCGCCGTGGACGAGGGCAGCGAGCTCGGATGCCACACGTTCGATCATCTGGACGCTTGGCACGCGTCCTCCACTACGTTCATGGCGTCGGTCGTCCGGAATCGGGAAGCGCTGCGCCGGATTCTGCCGGATGCGAGATTCACGACTTTCGCGTATCCGAAGAGCGGAGCCAAGCTTTCAATAAAGTCGGCGTTGGGAAATACCTTCATCTGCTGCCGGGGCGGAGGACAAGCGACGAACGAGGACAGCGCCGACCTGAACCTGCTTAAAGCATGCTTTGTCGACCGGCGGACGGGGGTCGACATTGAGTTCATCCGCACATTAGTGGACTACAACGCCGCGCGGCGCGGCTGGCTCATCCTCGCGACGCACGACGTGGCTACCGACCCATCGCCCTACGGCTGCACACCTGAATTCCTCGAGGCGATCGTGCAATATGCAAGCCGTTCCGGCGCATTGCTCTTGCCCGTCGGGGAAGCGTGCGCCAGGCTGCTGTCCTCAAACTCGCCGGAACCGAGGCCCGATCCGACGGGCTAGACATACGTTGGCGTGAAAGGAACGAATGACTCGCGGCGATTGTTCCTGATCGGTGAAAATCTAGCGCCAAGCTGCCATCGGACGCTTTTCAATTCGCTAGAGCCTTTCTGGTTTTGGCCGAATCGGAGGGGGATTCCCGAATCGGTATAATTTTGATTCAACATGTGAGCTGGAATGGAGGCCAGCTTACATGGCGAGAGCTTATTGTGTTGATCTGCGTGAGCGAGTTGTGGCGGCGGTGGTGCGCGGCAAATCGCGCCGGGCAGCGGCGGCGCTGTTTGATGTCGGCGTTGCAAGCGCGGTGAAGTGGACGCAACGCGCATACGAGACGGGCAGCCCGGCGGCCAGGCCGACGGGCGGGAAACGGCCCTATTTTTTGGCGGGCCAGCGCGGCTGGCTGCTGGCCCGTCTCGACGAGAAGCCCGATCTGACGTTACATACGCTCTTAAGAGAACTCGGCGCGCGCGGCGTGAGCGTGTCCTGCGACACCCCTTCAAGCGGGATACTTCAGCGCCTGTCGCCGCGAGAGGCCCATGCTGCCCCAAGCGCGCCCATTAAACTCGACAAACCATAGGCGTTCGTCTTCCGTCCGAAGCAGGTCCGTCATGAAGATGCCTCGCCAGTCGCATGATCTCACGAAAGCTGCAACCGCCTTTTAAAGTCATCGGGTCCCTCCTGCGAGATACAGGCGCTCGAACCGGAGCCTTGCGGATTCATCATCCGCAAGCGGCGGTGTGCACTCCATGCCACTCGCCTGGAAGGGCGTCTTGAAGCCGAGACATTTTCTCGGCGTGAGATTGGTTATGACGATGTCCTGGATTTCCTCATCGGACAGGCGATCGATGGTCGATGTGACGCGGCAGCCAGCGCCGCAAGCGGCCATTGGCGTTTTCGACCCCGCACCTCGCGTCAGAACTCAAGCCTGCCGCCGTGGCCGCCTGTATCTGCTTTCGCTTGTCGATTGCCAACTCGGTACAATGGGCGCTGGCGCCAGCGAGGATCCATCGCGAAGCGGGTTGCACGTGGCTGCATAGCCACAGCGACGCGTCGTCGAGCAGAAGCAGCACTGATTGCACCATGGATCAGCATCCTGCGAATCGAGAACAGCGGCAAGCTCCCTAAGCGCGGCCGCGCAGTCCTTCTCCGGCGCTGCGATTTCGAAGATTGCGGCATGATGACTATGACGAAGAGCCGCTCTCCGGCCCTTCGAAAATGCAATAACCTTGAAGCCGGCGTCTACCAGACTCCACGCCACCTCCGGTGCCGACAATGATTCGGCGAATCCGATGGCCACGACCATTGGGGTTATTGTTCTCACAAATCGGTATCTCGGAAGGCCATGCAGCGTTACCGCTCGCGGACAGGATTAAGCCCAAGCAGCGCCAGAATCCGACCGGCGTGGTCACAAAACTTGATGCAATATTTCATGAAAACATGCTGCCTAAGCATTAGCGCGAAGGGCAGCACCATTAAGTAGACCGGCGCAGCAATAAACGATCGGGCGACCAATCCGACTCGGCCGATTGGGTGCTTGAGAGTATTACGTCCACGCAGCATTGCGCGTTTGAGCATGTAACTGCGCTTCCAGCGCTCCTTCGGGACGGTTTCATACACGACTCCCTCGTTGCACCAGCGGAAAACATGCCCCAAGTGCGTTACGCGCATGAAGAAATCCTTGTCCTCACCGCCGCTTCCGAATTCTGGCTTGAAAACCTCCTCGACACCGTCCAGAATCCGCCGGCGAAACAGCAGGTTGCCGGTGCGGCACTCCTCCCACTCCATGACCCGCCCCGTTCGATGTTCCGGCCGCTCGCAAAACCGCCCGTCGACGATCCAGCGTGGAGGCGGCTCCTCGAAATGGGGCCGCACAGGGCCCAGCACCCCGGCCGCCTGATATTTCTCGCACGCCTCGAGCATCGCCGCCAACCAGTCATTTTCGGGAAATTCATCGTCGTCGATGAATGCGACAAAATCGCCCGCAGCATGCTTCAGGGCCTCGTTGCGGGCCAAGGCAATATTCTGCCGCGGCTCACAGCTGTATGTCACCGCAATTCTACTTGTCGCCGCGAACTCGGCGACCACGCGCTGCGAGCTTCGTCTAGAATCGTTATCAGTGACAACGACGGAGATCGTAAACCGTCCGTTGGTTTGCTGCTGCTCCAGACGTTCCAGCAATTTCTGCAATAGGCCCGGCCGTTGAAAAGCACAAATGCAGACGCTGATGTCTTTCTGTTCAGTAGTCATGCGTTGGTGCGCGTGCGCCGCGCCTGACGCTGCTTCCGATGCACGCAGAGAGTCCATCATGAACACCATGGCACTGGTTGAGGTACTCCGGCCCTCGGCATAGCAGACCTTTGCCCCCTCGGTCACGGCTTTGGATCTGCCCAGGTCATCCGCGTTAACTATAAGCCTGGTTTGCGATACGCCGCAACGCCGATTGCTTAACGCGGTTCGTTGGTAGCCTCAGTCTGGAATATGGCTCCTTTCCGCTTGCACTCGCGGTGGCCACCGCCGGTATCTAATGGAGGCTTTGCCTTGCACCACTGGCTGCTTCGACCCACTATTGTCAACGGCTCGCGGTTGCCTTTGCCGCGGGACCTCGAGGCATCCCAGCAACAGCAGCATCCACATGTTGTTCAGGCTGTAGAACGATGCCTCCGTATAGTTGTACAGAGCGGCGGTCACGATAAAAGTAAGACGCAGCATACCCGCCGCCGGATCGATGCTCAGATGCCTTCGTACCTTGAGTAATCCGGAAAGAATGATAACCGCAATGAAGGCGACACCGATATATCCAAGGTTTAAATATTGCTCCAAATAACCATTGTGGGCTTGATTGAGTCTCACTCCAATTCGCCTCGAAAGTTCCTCGAGCCGCTCCCCTGACCAAAAACTCATGTACCCAACCCCGACAATGGGATTCACTTCGAATTCACTAACTATCTTCCAAATATCGGTTCTAGTGGTCAAGGTTGGATTGCGCCCCAAGAGGCTGAGTGCCGTCTCCGTCAAATGCAACTCTTCATCGAGAAACCAGAGCGCCAGGACAGCGCCTGACAGGACGCCAAAAAAACTGCCGGGACTCCGCGCCGCTAATCGCGTGCGGCCTAGGAGCAAAAGCAGGGCGGCGACAATCATGCACGTGAGGGACGTCTGACTATTGGACATATACTCGAGCCAAGCAATCATGCCGATCAGGAAGGCAATGACGATCTTGCGCTGCCACGTAAATGCGGTATCTGCTTTTTCACGCCTCCGCAGCACTTCCCAAGAAACATAGATACCGGCTTGTAGGCACATCAACCCCAGGTCATTTTTCTGATGGCCCACTCCCGTGTACATCGGCGCACCGGAGTAGACGTGATAATCTCTTCCCAGCTCGGGGTAATACTTGATGAACAGGACGGACAACGGCAGCATCAGGAAGGCGAGACGCCGAAGGACGGCCCCGACCGCCTCATAAGGACACCGCTCTGTCAGGATCACGAGGGCCATGACCGGATTTCCTAAATCCTTGATCCACCGCTTCATGAGAACAAAGGGATCATCGGCCCACGCCATGCTGGCCAAGCAGTACAGGAAATATAGGGTGATCCACACGTTGTTGCGCAGCAATCTTTGCCAATCGATCTTTCTCCTGGCAAGAACTAGAATTCCCGCTACCAGAAGGGCGAAGAATACCGCGGCGTCGAAGGGGCTGCCCTCTGGTGACGCTTGAACGGGACCGATATGCAGCCAAGAAGACGCATATCGCGAGCCGGCCAGAAACATCCAGGCCAGAGGCACCCATAGCGCCCCTGACGGCCTGTCTGGCCGGTTGAGCTCTGTCCAGAACAAATAAATAATGAACAACCAGCAGACGACAGTGGGAAGCATTGACAATGAGATCCGATCGAGCGCCTGGGTCTCAGCTCGCGTTAAACGGGAATTGTGCTGCTGCGAGAATTCAATACCATGTCTCCCAAGGCGACATTCTACTTCAGCAGCCGGCTGCTGATCAAAGCCAATCGATGCCGAAGCATCACGGGAGAAAGATAATTGTCACGTGCCTCGGAAAGATATCGCCGGGCCGCCACCTTGAGCCTGTACGAGATCGGTTCCGGCGTCGTGGAGGGCTCCGCCCTCTCGTGATAAGTGCAATGAATCTCCGCCATGCTGTTGGGCGGGACGTCGATGACAAACTGAAGAGTTCCGTTCAGGTGCTCATAGCCAACTGCCTCGCGATTGACTGTAACGCCTTTTACGGAACCGATGTCAAGCACCTCCTTCAATACAGTGATTTGTCGCGACGCTTGCTCGTTATTCTCAATGACAATCTCCTCGGCGAACATCTTGACCCTAATTCGCCCATCGCGGCGCTGAACAGCGTAGCTGCGGCGTACCGCGTCCCCAAGAGTTCGCCAGCAAAGCCTCCAATTCAAGGAGTTGAGGCTCCTTATGAACTTCGTTAGCTCGTTGCCGTGCTCTCGGAAGACCTCGTGGTGCCCGACAATGAAGCAGGGTTTGCCTAACAGCCCGTCAAAGGCAAAGTTCTCAATTCCATGGGCAATGTACCGCCTGGTGAAAATCGGAAACGATCCATATCGGATGCTGGCGATGCTCCAAAGATCTGCAATTGTCGTCTCATTGGGGACATTGCCGGTCGGCGAGACCTCCGTGTTGACTGCTGCGACGAAGCCGTTTCCCTTGAGAGCCAGTCCTACCTCAGGCGAGAATTTCCCCTGGGGGAAGACCATGACCTGGTCGTGATGAAGCCCCGTGCTGCCGCGAAGAGAAGCCATCCGACTCCTCGCGGTCTTGAGCCTTCTGTCGAGCAGGCCGGCTGATCGCGCAGCAAATTCTCCACCGGCGTGATCGCAGCCGTGTACACATACGGACAGCTTCTCGCTGTTCTGCTGAAGGGTAGCAACCGTGTCGCTGTTCGTCCGTCGCCAGTTCCATGGAATGAAAGCTATTGTCGTTGTGAACGTATGCTTGTCGATCAGTTGCAGCAACTCTCTAATCTCGAGCCAGCCGTACCGTGGCCTGAGGAGCGGATCGTCGATAATCAGGCAGGCGCTGGTTCCCTGTGCCGTCCAGCAGGTGTCGCGGAATTGCCACTTGAGGTACATCACGAGCGGTACCGCACCGGCGAAAGACCTCCTCACGTCAAAGCAGGCCGAAGCGCGTTCGCTTATGCTGACGATCGTTTGCGAAGCGTCAGCAAAAAACGGCACGCCCGCGTGGCCAAATCCTGCGAAGAGATGTCCTGCGGGCCCGGAGATGATGCTTTTGAACTCGCTCCCACTTCGGATGGAAAGTGCCGAGCCCGCCGTGCCAAGCGCAAGCTGCATCTCGATGCCCGACATTGGGCCGCACAACTCGGGCAAATCACTCGCAACGGAGACGGTTATCGGCCGCGCATCCAGACTGCGGATCTCCGCTTCCGAATCCCCTGTGACGCGCCGCAGGAGGCTCCTGCAGGCGTCGGTGAGCTGAAATCCATAAACGAAGACCGAAGCGGCTGACGCCAGCCAAGCCGGCAGCGCTCCGGAATCGCCCGCTCGCAAGGCTTCAGCTAGGCGCGGCGCGGTCGTGAGGACGGAAAACTTGGAGTGGCCCGCGATCAGCGAAGCGACCCTATCCTCATCCGCGTCGCCGGTCAGCAGCGCTGCGCATGGTATTCCGAAAAAATCCAGAACCTCGGCGAGGTGGCAGTCGTCGGGCGAAGGAGTGCAATCGCGGAGCAGGAGCGCCATCGACGGGGCAGTGTCCGCGGTGTTTGGATCAGGCTTAGCCATCCCCGCAGTCGCACTTGCGGCCAACCACCAGCGACCTCATTGCATATCGCCGGCCAATGCCGTTGAGCAAGGGGGTCATGATACGCATGATCGTGGTCAGCGGCTGGCCCCCAGAATGGGGAATCCAGCAGAAGTTGTCCTTCCGCAAGATTTCGAATCCGGCAGTCTCGAACGGACGGGCATATTCCTGCAGCGAGGGCAGATCGTACGATTCTTTTTCCTTCGTCAGGCGATCGCGGAAGCGGCTTCGAAACCCCGGGAACTTGTCGTTCATGTCGATAACGACGCAAACGCCTCTATCCCGGAGGAGCTCATGAATTCCTTCTGCGCATCCATCCTCGGTCTTCAGGCGATGACAGTAGCGAACCGTGTTCACGCCCAAGATCAGGTCGAAGGACCCGACCAGCGATTCTCTATTGCTCCCCAATCCAATCGTCAAATCCTCGATGAGATTCTCGTTCTTCGCCACGCAAAATCGCACTTTGTCGACAAGCCGTGGGTCCAGAGCCTCCTCGGCCTCGACCTTGGCCGATGCGATCAGCGCCTCAGAAAAATCGGTGCCACACGCGAAATCCACGGCCACGCCACGCTGTTCCAACACTGAAACCAAGTGCAGGAGATTCATTCCGGCGCCGCAGCCGAATTCCAACAGCCGAAGCCCCCTGCCGGTCTTTACCTTCAGAAGATACTTGTCCACCGCTTCCAGGTAGATATCGTTGTACTCGTGCTGCAACAGATAGCTGATTCCATGCCCGGCGGTCTTCCTCATGTAACGACGCACATTCTCGCCGTCGTTATACTCACGAAGAAAAGCTTTCTGCAGATGCTCCACAATTACCTCCCCACGCCTTCATGCAACAGGAATACTCTGGCCTCGAATTTCGCCGCGCGGACAACCGGTCGGCCCCTGGGCGGGCCCTGCCTATCTAAATCCGCTGATGCTTTCCGTTCAGCTTTGCGTGCTGTCGAAAGCCTAGAAGTCGCCGAGGCTACGCGGCACGCGCGTCTCGGGAGTCGCAAATATGCCGAAGTGCGGTAGCGACCATGGTCGCCTGTTCTGCCGTCAGCTCCGGGTAGATTGGAAGCGACAGTGTTTCGCTCGCGAGCACCTCTGTGACCGGAAACTGGCCCGGTCCGTAACCCAGTCCAGCATAGGCGCGCTGAAGATGAACGGGCCGAGGATAATGGATGTTGGTCGCAATGCCCGCCATTTTGAGTTCGGCTTGTACCTTGTCCCGATTCCGAACGCGCACTGCATAAACGTGATAGGCATGGTCCTGCCCAGCCGAAACCGGCCGGCCGGCCCCGGAACCTTCTAGCAGCTCGTCGTAAAGGGAAGCGATGCGCTGGCGCGCCGCCGTCCACTCCGCGAGCCGCCGCAGTTTAACGGCGAGTGCGGCCGCCTGCAAGGTATCCAGCCGGTAGTTAAAGCCTTGCCGCACATGATTATATTTGCCTTCCTGACCCCAATCCCGCAGAGAGCGGATTGTCGACGCAAAATCCGGGTTGTCGGTGACGATGCCGCCCCCTTCGCCGCAAGCGCCAAGATTCTTGCCGGGATAGAAGCTAAAACAGCCGATGTCGCCGAAGGTCCCCGCCGCCCGCCCGTCGCGCACTGCGCCATGCGCTTGCGCCGCGTCTTCTATAAGAAGCAAACCGTGACGCCGAGAGATGGCTCCGAGGCGCTCCATGTCAGCGAGCCGGCCGTGGAGATGAACGGGCAGGATTGCCTTCGTCCGTGGCGTCAGCGCCTGTTCCACGAGATCGGGGTCCATTGTCCATGTCGCGGCATCGATATCGACGAAAACAGGCGTTGCACCCGCATAAAGAATGGCCGCGACGGTCGCCACGAAAGTCGAGGATACGGTAACGACCTCGTCACCAGGCCCGATCCCGGCGGCAAGAAGCGAGAGGTGCAGCGCCGATGTGCCTGAATTCACCGCGACTGCTTGGCGCGCGCCGCAAAACGCCGCGAAGGCCGTCTCGAACTGCGTGACGCTATCACCCATCACATAGTCGCCGCGGCGCAGCACATCGAGAACCGCGGCCTCAAGCTCGGGGGCGATCGAAATATATTGTGCTTTGAGATCGAGAAACGGAATCATGAAGCTTCCTTAAGTTCGAACAGCTCAACCGGGTGGCCGTGCTTGCGCAAGGAGATGGTGGCGGCTTCGAGGGCCTTGACAACACGCAGACCACTTTCGCCGCTCGTAATCGGCACCGCCTCTTGACGAATACAAGCGGTGAAATGCTCGATCTCGGTGATGAGCGCTTCCTTGAAAGAGAGTTCCGGACCCCACATATCACCCACGCGATAAGATACGAGCATCTTGTGGCGATCGTTCTCGTTGGCCGTGAGATTAACCCCACGATCGTAGATTTTTACTTTTTCGCTCGGCTGCAAGTCATCGTACACGATCATGCGTCGGCTGCCGCCAATCAGCGTCTGCCTGACTTTGACCGGCGCTAGCCAATTGACATTGACGTGGGCGATCGTGCCGCTGTCGAAGTAGAGCGTGATATAAGCCATATTGTCCGGACCGCCTGTCACATGGTTTGCACCATTGGCCGATATGGCGGTTGGCGAGGCGTCCAGCAGAAAGTCGAGGATTGCGAGGTCGTGTACGGCGAGATCCCAGATTACGTTCACATCATGCTGAAACAGCCCGAGATTTACCCGCGTCGAGTCGTAGTAATAAATATCGCCGAGGACGCCCTCGACGATGAGTTCTCGGATCTTGCGGACAGCCCCCGTGTAGACAAAAGTATGGTCCACCATTAAAACTAAGGCCCGCGCCTTCGCCTCGGCAATGAGTATCTCCGCTTCGCGCGAGGTCAGGGTGATCGGCTTTTCGACCAGCACATGTTTGCCGGCCTGTAGAGCCGCCCGTGCGATCTGGAAGTGTGAAGAAACGGGCGTTGCGACCATCACGGCATTTACCGACGGATCACGGATCAACTGCTTCCAATCGCCTTCTAACCGGGCTGCGGGATGGCGCTTGCCTGCCTTCGCCAGCGCGCCCGGCGAAGAGTCGCTGATCGCAGCCACGAAGCATCCCTCCGCGTCGGCGACGCAGCGCGATAAATTAGGCCCCCAATAGCCATAACCGATAATTCCAATGCCAATCATTTCAGTTCTCCCAAGACTATGCGTGATCGTGGTCCAGCTTGATTAGTCAGAGTGGATGCATCATTCTCTCGCAGACGTGCGTCCCCGATGATGCGTGCGGGATTGCCGGCAACGATCGCGTAGTCGGGAACGTTTTTTGTTACCACCGCCCCCGCACCGACCATTGCGCCTTCTCCGATTTCAGTTCCTGCGAGTATGGTTGCGTTCGAACCGATCGAAGCGCGACGTCGGACTAGCGTCGCCGTAAGCTCCCAATCGTCGTCCGATTGCAACACGCCACTTTTGGTCGTTGCGCGCGGGTAGATGCCGTTCGTGAACATGACGCCATGGCCGATAAATACTTCGTCCTCGATCGTCACTCCCTCGCAGATAAAACTATGCGATGAGATTTTGCATTGGGCGCCGACATGAACGTTCTTCTGAATTTCAACGAATGGACCAATCCGCGTCCCAGCGCCGATTGAACATCCGTAGAGATTCGCAAGTTCCGGATACAGTATCTTAACGTTGTGACCCAACGTCACGTTGGAAACTGGCATAGTAATCCTCGAGATCGTGATAAAATAACTCTTGATGCGCTAAGCAGCGAGGCTTTTACGAATTATCCCTTTTCGCAATTAATCTGGACTAGCCTCAGCGTATAGGCGTAGCAGGGATGAGCGTTACAAAGTCGGCCCCATAATGAGTATGGATAGATACAAACATTAAGCATGAACGCCACTCTCGGATCTGCGGTTTCGAATAAGGACCGTGATTGTGAAGTTTTTCCACTGCCCATCGTGTCGTCGCGCCATCATGCATTGCGCATGGCGGCCTCAAAGACGGACGTATTTAAGAAAACGCCCTGGGAGGGTTTGTCCCCAACGCCGTTCATCAGAAAGGCAACCTCTGTGCGATTTTTTGCGCGAAGCTTCTTCATGATGTTGCGGACATGAACCTTGACGGTGCTTTCGCACATGTTCAGTTCGTAAGCGATAATCTTATTGGGTTTGCCTTGTCGCAGCGACTCGACCACTGTCATTTGCCTGGCGGTGAAGAGGCCGCTCCGAGGTTTTTCGGAGGCTATGGGCAATTTCCCGATCGAGTCTCTCGATGCGATGAGGGAGCACGCCGGTACGAAGGTGCCCCCAGCCCGGACAAGGCCAATGGCCTGGACGGCGACGTCGAAAGCCATGCTCGTCGTTATATAGCCGCGGGCCCCCTTATCCAGAGCGTCGAGGACGCTGACCGCGTCCTCGCGATCCGAAAGTATGACAAGGGAATCGTCAGCGGCGGCCTGGGACAGCAGAGCGACGTCTCTATCTACCTCGGCTTCCGTCCGCTCCGCGGTGCATAGGACGATGACCGCGCCCGGCCCGGCGCGAGGGCTCTCCTTCAGCCATTCCTCCACACTCGAAAAGGAACGGATGACATCATTTCTCTTGTTGTCTTTCAAGCATCTAATTAGGCAGTCCCGGATAAGAACTCGCCGATCGATGACGACGGTCGTCGAACGCACCTCGTCGGCAACCCTAACAGGAGCACATTGACCACGCCGCGCACCCGCGGCGGCATGTACAGTTGCGCCTTCTTCACGGGGGCCTTTCTCACCGTTTCCCTTGCCGTTCCCTATTCGCGTGACAATGGGTGAATTATTTCCTAGCGCATGCGATCGCGCTACAGCTCCGTTCATATGGCATCCCCTCCGTTAATCTCTTACGTTCTGGTTATGCTTTGAGTTTCTCTCATAACACTCAAAATTATCTTCGTATTTATCAGTGAAACACGTCCTTTAGATACAGTCCCATTCGGATGACGTAGTTATAGCTTGTCTATTTCAATAGAACATGACCCATATGAGTAATATCTGTTTCCCCATCCTCACCCCGGACGCACTGGAACTCCGGCACGTCCCGCTCGCCGATTGCAGCACCAGCCCCCACAAATCGTCGGCGACCTGCTCGAGCCGGAGATTGCGGAAAACATGCGCGTTCCATCATTGCCAAGCCCCCTCTGGCGAAGGACATAGACGACTGCGACTTTGACGGCGCGGATTCCGACGAAGCCGCCCGGGTGTTCGGCGCAGGCTCTCGCCGGCGAGACCGATCCGGTGCGCATTATGGACGCGGCGATCAGGGATCGCGTCAGCGTACGTGGGATCGCCTATGATGTCGTGCCAGCGCTCCACGGGGAGTTGAGAGGTGACGATGGTCGAACGGCGGCCGTATCGTTCCTCGAGGATTTCGAGGATGTCGTGACGGGCGGCGGCATCGAGCGGCTCCAGTCCCCAATCGTCGAGGATGAGCAGATCGGCGCGCCCGAGCGAGCGCAGGATGCGCGGACGGCGCCCGTCGCCTCGCGCCAGGGACGCGCTTCAAGACCAACACGCCGCTGTGCAATGACAAGGAGATGCCGCTTGTGCCGGGATCGGGAGTGCTGAGCGACAAATTAGGCTTTCTGCCCAAGCGCCAAGCCAATAGCCGCAGGAATCCGATGCAAGCCGCGGTGCGCGAGATCGTGGTCATGACCGACAGCGGCGCGATGTTGCGCATCCTCAGCAACGATCTCGACGAGCCCGCGCATGAGATCGCCGCCCTCTAGCCGCCCTCTATAAGCAACCATCGCCGGCCTCCGGGCTTCCTCCATTTCAGCACCGGCTGCTGCAAGGGTCTTCCTGCCTTCGATTCGGGGCATAATCATTGGATGTTTGTCCTGTCCCCTCAAGGGTAAAACTCCCGGCAGGTCTTTGTCTCATCATCATTGAGAGGGTGGCCTCATGGTGCCATGTGCTCCTTGGGAACGGCCAACTTGTCCCAGGTCCGCCAGAAGGCCCGCATTTCCTTCGGAGTGCCCAGCGACACGCGGATATGAGTATCCATCGCAGGGAACCTGCGGCCGATCAGGATATAGTCCCTGCGAAAATGCTCAATAACCTCCCCTGCGGGGGTATGAGTGTTCATCATTACGAAGTTGGCGTGGGAATCGATGGGTTTGATCATGCGAGCGATGGCCTGGTTGAAGAATTCCTGACGGTCGTCTGTATTCCGTTTCACAAACTCTCTGACACTATCGGTGTCGTCCAGGGCTGCCATGGCCGCTTGAACCACGATACTGTTCACACTGTCGGAGATGACGTAAGGCTGCATTCGGGCGACGATCGCAGGTGAGGCGATGGCGTAACCCAGACGGAGTCCGGCCAAGCCATAAACCGCGGAGAAGGTTCGAGTGACGATCACCCGCTCATCGTTCACCGGATGGTCGATGAACGACGCATACATCGCGGACTGGCCTGCGTAGTGATGATAAGCCTCGTCGATCAATACGTGAGTGGTCGACGGAAGCTTGCTGATAAAGGATTCCAAATCCTTCCTTGGGGTGATCGAAGCCGTTGGATTGTTTGGATTGCAGATATACACCATTGTGATCCAGCTTCCGACGCTTCCGACGCGTTCGAGCATACCGTCGAGGTCATGGGCAAACTCTCGATTCAGCGGGACGGATACAACTTTGGCGCCAGCCGATTGAGCATAGTGCTCTACGGCTTCAAAGGTGGGCGACGGCTGTAGCAGGTACTCACCATTGCTGAGAAATGCCATGGCGGCGGCCCGGATAATTTCCGTAGACCCACAGCCCAGCAGCACCTGCTCCGGCTTTACGCCATGGAAGCTCGCAATCCGCTTGGTCAGGTCGTAGTATTCCATGAAGGGATAGCGGTTCGCCATAGCCATGGCGGAACGCATCACCACGACAACCTTCGTGGAAGGACCATAGACATTTTCATTGCTGTTCAGAAGGATGGGTCCCCCTGACTCTCGCGGCCGGGATGGCTCGAAGAGGCCGGCCATAGAGACCCGACCGAATGGCATCTGGCCGGCTGCTTCAGCAGCGGTGCCAACTCCGATTGTGCGAAGGAAGTTTCTACGGCAAACAAGCATGGCACTCTCCGCATCTCAACCTGTGGTAGGCAAATTCCACCGCGAACATCCCCGGTCATCCCTCGTCGAATCGGCGTTCGAAAAGGATCAGCCTCAAAAGCGGCCGGGTTTTACGCCGCCATGTGCGACCACCCTATGCCGCCGCGCCGAGGCCTATGGTCTGGACTCGATTAATTCAGATCCAGTAGGCCAAGATCGTGACAAAGCATAGCGCAGAAAAGAAGTTTTGCGCGAGCTAACCATAGCGCGTGGCGATGCGCCGGAAGTCCTTGAGCCGGCCGAAGCAGCGCTCGATGACGTTGCGATTCTTATAGGCTTTCCTGGCGCGTCGGATGCGTTTTTTGCGGTTGGATTTGGCCGGGATGATGGGAGGTATTTTCTGCTGTTTGAGAAAGGCGCGAAAGGCATCCGTGTCATAACCTTTGGGATCAGGCTGACGCATTGTTGCGCCATGATGCAATCGGCGGTGTCGCCCGGCGTGAGAAGCAATACCGGAGAAACTCATCGACAATCATGTGGATTTTGCTATTGCGGCCGCCCTTCGTGCGCCCGATCGCCTGAATTTCGGCCCCCCTTTTCCACCGCTGGCGCGGCGGTGGGCCTTGACATGGTGGCTCACCAACGCAGCTTGTTTCGGCGGCTCGGAAGGAGATGCGACGGCCTCGAAGATCTTCTGCCGGATTCCCCGCTCGGTCCAGCGGGCAAAACGATAGTAGATCGTCTTGTGTGGGCCATATTCCCTCGGGCAATCCACCCAACGACAGCCGACCTCGCGCTCGGCGCAGCCGGACGTTTCCGCTGCGGCGCGGATGATGCCTTCATCGCAGGGGCGCGTCCCAAACTGATCATGGGCTGCCTGGTCGCGTGACTTTCCGTCAAGTCGTTCGGGCGCTATGAGATTGCACGCGGCACACCCGGAATTCCCGGCGCGCATTCGAGTGCTGCACGGTCCCATTTGGCCGCTTCGGCCGCGGCCTCATAGGTGCTTTGCAGAAAGCCCAGGAGCGCCGTATCCGGCGCCGCGGCCGTTCGCACCGCATCGTAGGGCAATAGGAACTCGCCCAGTTCCTGGCTGAAGAAGGCAGCCTCCGGCCGGACAGGTGCCGAGCCAAAACCCTCCGGCGTGGGATAAGCGTAGGAATAGAAGGCCGGATAATCGATGCCGCCGCCGCCGGGCCAAAAGCCTGCGCTGCTCACCTCATGCGAATAGGCCTCGCAGGCAACATCGTCCGAAAGGTTCGGAACCCCTCCCGGATGCCGCGGCGCGCGGCGGCCAGAGAAGCGCGTCACCGCCAGGTCGAAGCTGCCCCAGAAAAAGTGGACGGGGCTGCATTTACCGATGAAGCTCGTGCGGAATGCCTTGAACACGCGATCGGCCTGCAGGAGCACCCGCCAGAAGCGTTGGGCATATTCGGCATCATACGCGGCATGCACCCGGTCCTCGCTGAAGCGGATCGGGTCAGGCAACTCGTTGGGAATCTCATCGATGTGCACCTCTATGCCGGCATCGGAGAGCGCTGCCATGACCGCCGCATGGAAATCCGCCACCGGCTTCGCATGAAGCGGCATCTGCCATCGAGAGCCGTCGCTGGTCTCGATGCGCAGCGTGTGGTCAATGAAATCGAAGTCGATTTGGAACGCCCGTTCGCCATATGGTATGGGTGAGGTGGTTAGGCCGCGCGCGGTCGCGTAGAGCGGGACCTGCCACGAATGATTGAGCCAGGGCGTCTGCGACAGCCGGATCTTGCCCACGATCTGCGTCCACAGATGAAGCGTCGCGCAGGTCTCCCGCCAGGCCGGATACGGCAGGTCCG
>Ga0209526_10000270_pt1 | contig 32847 bp, 22 predicted proteins | sample JacPinW_OM2H0_M1_FD_188566 | JGI IMG/M metagenome (GOLD analysis project Ga0209526, IMG submission 188566) | Forest soil microbial communities from Algoma, Ontario, Canada - Jack Pine, Ontario site 1_JW_OM2H0_M1 (SPAdes) (version 2) | ecosystem: Environmental > Terrestrial > Soil > Boreal... | reverse complement strand
GAGCTTGTGCGCGTTGAGGCTGCCTTCATAACTTCCGCGCAAAAAGGATTTGAAGAGCCGGTAGTAGAGTGGATCGGTGCGTTCCTCTCGAACCTCGACTACGGCTTTGGGGCAATTCGCCAGCCTAGCGATCTCCTCAGTGAGCAACTGATCCCAAAGCTTCCATCCCAGTTGAGTGGCAAGCAGTTTGGCGATTTCGCCGCCGCCGCTTCCATACTCCCGTTCAACTGTGACGATTTTGATCATGAAGGTCCCTACGTCCTCTATTCGCTGAACGCCTTCCGACAGATATCATTCCACTTCGCCTACTCGACCGCCACTCTCCCGCCACCACCGGGGTCATTCCTCTTCAAAACAATGGTGAAAAAGAACATGATCGCTGCCCCGACAGCAAGGACCATGAAGGTATCGATGTACGCCAGAGCCCCTGCTTGCGCTTGCACGTTTTGGTAGATCCGGGCATAAGCCCGGCCGTGCGCCTCAACCGTGCCCAATCCCGAGTGAGCAAAGCGATCGGCAAGGCCATTAACCGTATTCTGGAAATTAGGGTTGTCGGGCCTGGCATGCTCGACCAATCTTGCCTGATGGAATTGCGAGCGACGGGCAATCAACGTAGTGACCATGGAGGTTCCCACGCTGCTTCCGATATTGCGCATAAAATTAACGATTCCGGCGACCGCGTTGTTCTTCTCCGGCGCAATTCCGATATAAGCCACAAGCGAGATCGGCACGAACAGGAACCCCAAACCGATGACCTGGGTGATGCGCAGCAACGCGGCGGAAGTGAAGCTCATCTGCAAGTCAATACGTTTCGTCGAATAGTACATGGCGATAGACAAAGCTAGCCAGCCGAAGGCGATGAGGTAGCGAGCCTGAATCTTGGTGGTCAATTTGCCCATGATGGGCATCTCGAAGAGCAAGACAAGGCCCCCAGCCGAGAGCGCGAGTCCCGCCAGTTCGGAGGTGTACCCCAGAAGCGTCTGAAGGAACTGCGGCATCAGGACGAGGGCGCTGAACAACAAGATTCCCAGCGTGAACATCATCAAATTTGAAATGGCGAAGTTAAAACTTTTGAACATGCGGACGTCAATGATTGGGGCCCTTTGAAACCACTCCCAGATGACGAGGGAAATCAGGCATACGGTCGCCACGACGACCAGCGTCGTAATAAAGCGCGAGCCAAACCAATCGTCTTCTTGACCTTTGTCGAGGAGCACCTGTAACGCCCCGACACCCAGGGTCAGAAGAGCGATGCCAATGTAGTCCAACTTAACCCCGGCCGCCTTGAGCCGGCTCAAATAGGGCGGATCTTCGACAAAGCGCCGCACAAGAAACCATGTGGCCAGCCCGACCGGAAGATTGATGAAGAATATCCATCTCCAGGAGTAGTTGAAGGTGATCCAGCCGCCCAGGGTTGGTCCAATCGTGGGCGCCATGATGGCCGTGATCCCATAAAGGGCAAACGCCAAGCCTCGCTGTTGCGGCGGAAAGGTGTCCGCAAGAATGGCTTGAGCCATCGGCTGCAGTCCTCCGCCGCCTGCGCCTTGCAGCACTCGGAAGAGAAGAAGAAGGCCAAGACTCGGCGCCAAGCCGCAAAGCAACGAACTCACAGTAAAAATACCCAAACAGGTCATGAAAAAACGCTTCCGTCCGAAAGCGCCTGCGAGCCAGCCGCTGATCGGCAGAATGATGGCATTCGAGACCAAATATGAAGTCAACACCCAAGTACTTTGGTCATTGCTCGCGCCCAGATTCCCGGCCATGTATGGGAGGGCCACGTTGGCGATGCTGGTGTCGAGGACTTCCATGAACGCTGCCAGCGCCACAACAACAGCAATTAGCCAAGGATTGTATTTAGGCCGCCAAACATCCTGGTCGATCGTGATAGCAGCGGAACTCATTGGAGGTACACGTCGGGCACGACGTTCATGCCCGGTCGAAGCCGACGATCCCGATTCTCGCCCGGCTCAAGAATGATCTTTACTGGAATTCTTTGGACAATTTTCACGTAATTACCGGTGGCGTTCTCCGGGGGAAGCAAACTGAAGAGAGGGCCGGTCGCCCCCGCGATGCTGTCTACTTGACCCCTTAAGTTCTGGCCTGTCGAATCGACGTGGATTTTGGCTTTCTGCCCGACTCGCATGTATTTCAGCTGTGTCTCTTTGAAATTGGCGGTGACCCACACTTGATCGAGAGGCACTACGGTGAGCAGTTGCTGCCCAGGCTGAACGTTCAATCCGACGACTACCGTTTTATTCACTTCACCGGTCACGGGGGCAACGACTTTGGTGTATTGGAGGTTCAGCACGGCTTGCTCGAGCAGCGCGCGCCGTTGCTCCACATCGGCGATAGCCGCGCGCGCGCGAGCCTTGGTGGACGACACCTGCTGTGGTCCTGTCTCCGCCGATGTGTGGTTTGCCACCGCCTGCACCAGACGGCTATGCGCCTGTTGCACAAATTGCTGCGCGGCGGACTCATTGGCACTGGCCGCCGCTACCGCAGCCGTGCTGGACCTGGCCGTCGCCACTGCCTGATCGTAAATCTGCTCGGCCACTTCCCGTTTGTCCACCAGCAACTTGTAGCGGTGGAGATCGTCTTGCGCCCTCACGTCGTTCGCCTGAGCCTGTTCCAGTTGGGCGTGGGCGGCAAGGAGTTGCTTTTCGGCGACAGCGACGCCTGCGGTAGCGTTTTCGATGTCCGACGAAGTGGACGTGAGCTGGCTCACGGTACTCACCGAAGTAATCGGCACCGTGATATTGAGCGATTGAGCGGTAGCCTCGGCACTGGCCAGGTTGGCTTGCGCCTGCGCGACCGCAACCTCATAGTCTTTCGGGTCGATCTCCACCAGGATGGTGCCTTGCTGCACCCACTGGTTGTCATCCACATTGACCTTAATCACATGCCCGGAAATACGCGCGCTGACCGGGTACAGGTGAACATCCGCCTGGGCATCGTCGGTGGATTCGTAGCTGCTGAAGTAACGCCACAAGAACAGCCCGCCGACAAGCACGACCAAGACGACAACTACTATGAGAATGTTTCTCCGCCGCTTGGACCTCCCGTATGACGGCGCCGAATACACTGTGTCCGTCACGGGTGACGGTTCAATCGGGAATTCTTTGCCTTCATCAGGCGCAGAACGGGGTGGGATCTCGTCCGCCATATTCATTTTCCTTTGAAATACTCTTTGACAGCCTCTTCAGCGACACCTAGAGCGCGCGCCAGGGAAATTTTTGCAAAATTGTAGCTGTAGAGACTCGAGATGTACTGCTCATGGGCGCTCGCTACCGCTTCTTGCGATTGCACCACTTCCACGGTATCGGCGACACCGGCGCGGAAACGGTCGCGCGATTGGACCAGCGTCTCTTCCGCCAAGTTGATGTTGCTACGCGCCACGGCGACTTGTTCCGCCGACGACTGCAGGTTCAGTAACGCAGTGCGAACGTCGGAGTCGATCTGTGCGCGCAGGTTTTCCAGGCGCTCGCGGCTCTGTTCGAGTCTTGCATCGGCCTGTAAAACCTCACCGTGAACACTGCCGCCCTGAAAGATCGGAATCGTGAGCGTACCGCGCACATCGAATACCTGGCTCGCTGTGGAGGGATGCTGTCCGCCGGCCCCATAGTCGGCACTGAAGGAAAGAGACGGAAAATAGCCGGCCACCGCCGCCTTCCGGGAGAACTCCGCTGCGCGGGCGTCCGACAGGGCCGCCCTATAATCTGAACGCGATGCGTATGCACGCTTCAGACCCTCTTCAACCGTTATGCCCTCAAACGGCTGGTAAGGCGATTTGTCCGTCAAGTCAAATTCTTGGCCGGACGCCAGCCCGATCACGCGCGCCACGGTCAGCTTTTGGATTGCAAAAGCGTTCCTGGCCTGAATCAGCTGTTGCTGCCGCGTTTGAAGTTCTACTTTGGCGCGAAGCCCATCGATTGCAGGCGAAGTGCCGGCGGTAACTTGGTCCGATGCCTGATCGTAAAGTGCCTGCGCCGTCGCAACTTGCGCTTCCGCAGTTTGGATGCGAGCCTCGTCGGCAATTGCCAGCAAATAGGTATAACCGACGGCGAGAACAACGAGATCGCGTGCGTCCTTGTAGGTATATTCCGCGGATTTCAAGCTTCGGCTGGCCGCGCGGGAAGCGTTGATCGCCTTCCAATCAAACAGGGACTGGCCCACACTTACGCGCGCATCAAAATACGAAAAACGGACGGTCGGCGGGATATTGACGCCCGGAATGTTTAACGAAATCCCGAGTTCCTTGAGATTTATTTGCGACACGTCGGCGTAAGGGGCCGCGGTTACGTGCGGCAGGAGCGCACTCAATTGCTCCCAACGCTGTCCGCGGGCTGCGCGAATATCGGCATTCGAAAGAAGCAGCCCTAGATTTTGCTTTAACCCGCGCTCGATCGCTTCCTGCAGCGAGATCGGCATAATCCCGGGAGCGGGCTTCGCCGGAACGCTACCCGCGAACGGACTCACTCCCAACGTCCCGGGTATTGCTTGACCCGGCGTGCTCGAACTGGGTGTTGTCTGGGTTTGCGCAAAAGACGTGGCTGCTGCGCACAACACCACTCCGGCAAGCAGGAAGGTAGGGCGGGGTCCGTAACAGAGCCTCACAGGAGCCTCCTTGACCGCAGATTCCTGCGGCGGCGCCGAGGGGGCATTATCCTAGTCTGGTCACTTATTCCGGGCAATCGGTATCTGCCCGGCGCAAGTTGGATGCCTTAGTAAGCAAAAGGGAGTCAGTTTCGGTTGAATGAGTTGTGCGCGAATCCCTTCTCACTCATTCACCCGTTCGAATAACCATGGCTTCAGCCACGGATTCTTCAGCCTCTATGAAGTCACCGAAATTGAAAATGCCTCGGAGGAATACGGCGGGCGGAGCTGGCATCGCCAGTGAAGGAGAAAAGAGATTGGCCCGGGCGCCGAGATTTGAACTCGGGACCTCCTGCGTTCAAGCCAGCCGGGCTATCTTTTGGAAGTCTTCCTTTTCAATCTCGGCTATCGCGTTGCAAGCGCAACCGAGGGATCGTTGGAATCTAAACGAACGAGAATCGGCGTGTTTACCGGTAGTTCCACGTTTGAACCTTTAGTGATGAATGCATCGCAAAGTTTCTTTGCGGCGCCAAAGTATCCGAAGCCAATTGCTGCGCCTACAGATGCCTGCGCTGCTCCGGCACCGAGCAAACCGAAGCCCTTACGGCCTTCGCCGGACCGAGACCATGCTGTCTTCTGCACAGTGGAGTCCGCAACGGCTCTCGATGGGCCAATAAATGAAACGGGAGCAAGAACCCGCTCGAGAGTCGAAGTCGTAGCCCTAATTTCGCCTTCCTCACCGACGTCCAAACCCTCTGAACGCTCGGCTTGAATGCCTCCGACAGTTGAATGGATATCTCTCGTCGTGCCGTCCGGCATCTGGACTGAGCGGAATGCAAACACGATGCTTCCGTTTTTCTTCATCCATCCCGCGGAGGAGGCTTTCTGGACCGTCCCGGTGATTCTGGTCCCGGCCGGATAGAGCAGTTGATGATCCGCCTGGTAGTACGGCTGCGAAACAACGGCCTCGATTTGCGTGCCCGCCGTGGACGTACTTGAGTTGATTGGGGTCAAGAGGTGAAGGTGGAGATAGTCGCTCGCAATTTGCGGAGACGCCATGTTAGATTGAGCCGGTACGAGCAGCGTTACCGGTTCGAGCAGGGCGGTGTCAAAAACAGTTCCTTGATCGATGTATTCCGGGTGGTAGGGCAAGCTAGTTATGACGGCTTCGCCCAATCGCTGCAGCTTATTCGGCTCTCGCAGCGGGGCCATAGCGCCCTTGAGCTTTTGGCGGATTCCAGGGCGCTGCGCCTTGGGAATATATCGCGAATTCGCCACACGACCAAGACCGACGGCGGAATCACTGTGAATCGGCACCGTCGTTCCATCGGACAACACCAATTGATCGAACGTTACGTGCGCGGTCTTAGGCGGAGTAAAATCGCCAGCCAGAAGCCTTCCAGTACGCTTGCGCATCGGAGCCGTACTAATTGCAGAAACGTGCCCCTTGATCGTCGAGCCTGCCGGGATCGCAACATCTTCTCCGGCGTAGACCGGCTCCAGCAGCCTCGCGGTAATGGGTTGCCCCGGAGCTTTGAGACGCACTCCTTTTTCGAGCGCAGCACGGAAATCATTGCCGGGCTCTATAACTAAGGTTTTCTTTTCGGAGCTTGTCTCTTGTGCGCGCACTGGAATCGCCGTGAGGCCCAAGACTGAATAGGAAAGCAAAACCAACACAACGCTGCGTTTCATCGTGTCCCTCGTCTCGTATCAAATTTTCGGGCGCTTTCCCGGCAAGCGACCGCCCAACATTCGAGGAACTGAGCCAGAGGTTACTTGGACGGGACTAGGAGTGCGGTGAGGATATGTGGACGTTCTGCAAGGAATTGAATGGAACGCGGTCTTTGAACGAGCGAGATTACTTTCTATATGACGACATCATGCCGTAAATTACGGTATGTGAAGTAGATGCATCAGCAAGGATATTACGCTCCGGCGGGATCTGACACGGGCAATCGGACGCTAATCTCGAGCCCCTCCGGGTTGAGATTGGAAGCAGTGATAGACCCGTGGTGCTGCCGAACGGCCTCGAGCGCAATTGCGAGCCCAAGCCCATTGCCTTCCCTGCGCGTGCCCGGCCCGTTGACACGAAAGAAGGGACTAAAAATATTCTGCAATGCATCCTTCGGCACACCAGGGCCTTGATCGCGTACGGTCAGGAAGACCTGGCGACTGGAAGCAGCATTGTCTACCCCTAAAGCTACGTTCACTTCCGTTCCCGGCCCGGTGAAGTGAATGGCGTTTCGAACAATGTTTTCACACGCGCTTCGTAGCGCTAGGGAATCAGCCGTTTCCAGGACCACGGGACTTGATGATTCCAGGCTCACCGACTTACCGTGGGATTGGGCTTCGAAATTCCCGTCGGCCACGACCTCTTGAACCAGCAGCGTGAAGTTAACGTTCTCTTTTTCTCCCAAAGGCAAGCCAGCTTCCAGCCGGGACAGTGTTAAGAGCTGCCCTATCAGTGCGTCAATTCTCGCAACGTCGCGCTCCATACGTTCACAAATGTCAACCGCCTCCTGGGATGTGTGTTTTCGCATCACCGCAAGCGAAACGTTCAAACGGGCGAGGGGAGAACGCAATTCGTGCGACACAGAGGTTAGAAGGTTTCTTTGTGTGCGGATCAGCGTTTCAATGCGTTCCACCATCGAGTCGAAGTCCATTGCCAGCGCGGCCAATTCGTCGCGGCGCAGGGAAACGGCGTGCGGCACTCTTGCGCTGAGATCTCCTTGCGCGACTCTTCGTGCGGCCGATTGAATACTGTGGATGGGGGCCGCAATGTGATACGCCAGCCAAAAGCAAAGCACGGTGACCACAAATAACAAACTGAGAAGGAAAGGAATTCCTGCGCTCAACAACCCTCCTGTCAAATTAAGGGCCAGAGAGTGCTCGTAGACCACCAACGTGTATGGACGTCCGGAACTAGAAACAAATTTATACGCGGCAATACGTTCGTACAGCGGAATGTACTTTGTGACAAGTTGATCCTTGCCCCCCTGGCTCACCGATCGGAGGATATCCCTGGGGATCGCTCGCGATAGTACATCTTGGTTGAATTCATCGAGCAGGAAAACCTGGCTCTTGTGACCTCCAGCGAGGCTGTTGGCAAAACGAGTGAATCCCGCGGGACCACCGGACTCATATGCGCGCGCCGCTTCCCTGGCCAGCATGGATGCCACAGACGCGTACACACTGGATGAGTCGATCGGCCTCAAATCCATCACGCGGCGGCCGACGAAGATAATACCCATGATGACCAAGGCTGTCAGCCAGAACCAGGAGAAAATTTTCACGAAGAGGCGGTGCACGGGTACTCGATCCCGAAAGCGGAATATCTTGGACTTGAAATTCATAAACGCTTTCTTCTCCCACCAGTTTCGCTACGCGGCGAGACTACGCGCACAGGACAATCTTCGAGTGAGTCGCTAGATACCGGAGAACAGCAGTTTAGTCATGATTCATTGGGCCATGCATAAAGATATCCAGTCCCGCGAACGCTGCGAATCCTCTCGACTCCGTTTGGCTGTGGGCCAAGCTTGCGGCGTAGGTTCGTTATATGGAAATCGATACTGCGATCGAAAGGAGAGAACTTTCGGCCAAGCACACGCTCAACGAGTTTGTCGCGCGTGAGCACTTTCCCCGGAGCTTCGAAAAACATGTGCAACAAATCAAATTCTGCCGATGTCAGGTTCAGAGGCTCGCCAGCTTTCGTGACGATGCGCGCCGCCAGATCGAGCTCCAAATCTCCAGACCTGATTCTGGGAGGCCTGAGCCCGTCATTGTTGTCGGATTGCCACCCGGACCGGCGGAGAATAGCGGAAATTCTTGCAACGAGTTCACGGGGACTGAACGGTTTGGTCAAATAATCATCGGCGCCAAGTTCCAAGCCCAGGACGCGGTCGAATTCATCGCCCTTAGCAGTCAACATCAGAACCGGAGTTCGAGCCCGCTGTCGTATTTCTCGCAGAACATCAAACCCTTTCTTATCCGGCAACATGACATCCAGCACTATTAATTCGTACGATCCTTCGATTCCTGCTTTCGATCCTTCGGACCCCGTGTGCGCCGATGAAACCGTAAAATCTTCCGCCTCCAGATAGCGGGTCAAGACTTCGCATAAATCAAGGTCATCATCCACGATGAGGAGATGGGGCGCGTTTTCTGAGGCATCTTTGGGATGTTGCATGGACCTCGCCCTCGGCCGGCCGAACAGCCTCCAAGTAATGATAACGCTCAACAAACCGGTAAGACGTTCAGCAAACAAATCCTAACAATTACCTAGAGATAGGCGTCCCTAGGTGCAACGCATCGATTCCTGGCAAAATCTATTGGATGATGGCGAAGGGACCTGGAGTGACACTACTTTTCATTGGACGACTGGCATATAAGTTGGAAAATCGACGGCCTGCCTGGGAGAAACCCGCAGGGGAGGTGACACCAAAACCAGCGTGCTAATTGGTCGGGGCGCCCGGATTCGAACCGGGGGCCTCCTGCGCCCAAGGCAGGCGCGCTACCAGGCTGCGCTACGCCCCGACCGACTAAGCGTTGAGTTTACCGCAGTTTGTCATTTTGTCGACGCCGTTCAGCGATCCGGCTATGCCGACACTGTGCCAGAACGGAGTTCAGATGATCGGCCATTCTTGTTGAAATGAATTGCGTGCAGAGCGGTTAGGCGATTGGTCTTCGGGAGCTTTGGCGGCGCCCGATGATCTCGCGCCTGTAACCACACTGACGTTTCATTCATCCAAAATGCTGATAATTGGCGAGCGAAAAGGTGATTTGATACGTCTAAGGGAATTGGGTATCATTCTCTCTTGTGATTGACTTTATTCCTACGACCGCTGGCTGTTGTTGTCGTCAGCAAATGACGGCTAGGGCCGCTGTGTCTTGTAGGGGTGAAAAGCTAGATTTGTAATAAGCCTTCTACTGCAAGATTGTAGCTGACCCACCGCCGGGAACCCTGGCAGGTGGGTTTTTTATTTTAGACTGAGGTTCATGGCGCACACATCGCAAGTCTCGTTTTCTGAACTGGCTGCAGCGTCTTCCCACAGCGGAGGCCGGGCGGCGGTCGTCGCTCGGCGGCTGAATCATCTGAAGGCGCTGGAGGCGGAGAGTATCCACATCCTGCGCGAGGCGGCGGCTGAATTTGCTCGCCCCGTGATGCTGTATTCGATCGGCAAAGACTCCTCGGTGATGCTGCGTTTGGCGCAGAAGGCGTTTTTTCCGGGCAAGATTCCGTTCCCGCTGCTGCATATCGACACCAGCTACAAATTTCCCGAGATGATCGAGTTTCGTGACCAGTACGTGCGGCAAATTGGTGCGGAACTCATCGTTCACAAGAATCAGCCAGCCCTAAACGCGGGAGCCAATCCTTTCTCGCTGGGAACTCAGAAGTGCTGCGGGCTGCTGAAGACGAAATCGCTTCTGGACGCACTGACGGAAGGCGGCTTTGACGCTGCGTTTGGAGGGGCGCGCCGGGACGAGGAGAAATCGCGCGCGAAAGAAAGAATTTACTCGTTCCGCGACCCGTTGGGGCAATGGGATCCGAAAAATCAGCGGCCGGAGCTCTGGAGTATTTTTAATTCCCGAATTGACAAGGGAGAAAGCATTCGCGTTTTTCCCCTGTCGAATTGGACGGAGCTCGACGTCTGGCTCTATATCCAAGCGGAAAATATTCCGATTGTCCCTCTTTATTTCGCGAAAGAACGCGAAGTGGTGTTGCGAAACGGCTCGATTGTCTTGATCCACAGTGCGAAGGAACTTTTGCCCGGGGAAAAGACGCAAATGTTGATGTGCCGGATGCGCTCGCTCGGATGCGTTCCGTGCACGGGAGCTATCCGTTCGGAAGCGGACTCCGTAGCGAAAATTGTGGAGGAAATGGTTTCGTTCCGGCGTTCGGAGCGTGAGAACCGTGCGATTGATCACGATGAAGAAGGATCGATGGAGCTCAAGAAGCGGGAAGGGTATTTCTAGTGATCTCCACGACGCAGGAAAGACCGCTCGGAAGCTCCGGGGAGTTCCTCGAACAGAGCCTGGAGATGGAGCTTCTACGCTTCACGACGGCAGGAAGCGTCGATGACGGCAAATCGACTCTCATCGGGCGACTGCTACATGACTCAAAGGCGATCTATGAAGACCAACTCGCTTCGGTGAAAAGTAGCCGCATTAACCGTTCCTTGGGGCCAATCGATTTTTCGCTGCTGACAGACGGCCTGCGCGCCGAACGCGAGCAAGGGATCACTATCGACGTGGCCTATCGTTATTTCGCGACTCCTCGACGGAAATTCATCATTGCAGATACGCCGGGCCACGAGCAGTACACGCGCAACATGGCCACCGGGGCATCCACGGCGGACCTTGCCGTGATTCTTGTGGATGCGACGAAGGGAATCCTCTCACAGACACGGCGCCATGCGTTCATCGCTTCGCTGCTGGGAATACGCAATGTCCTTGCGGCGGTGAACAAAATGGATCTCGTCGATTACAGGGAAGATGTGTTTTCGGATGTTGAGCGGGATTTTCTGCAGTTGGCAGAGCAACTCGGCATCCCTCATGTACAGTGCGTGCCAATCAGTGCGCTTGAGGGTGATAACGTCGTCGCGAGAAGCGAGCGCACGCTTTGGTATGACGGGCCAACGCTGCTCGAACACTTGGAGACTGTTCCTCTCAGCGCAAGCGATTCCCTCGAAAGTGTGCGATTCCCAGTGCAAATGGTGATTCGTCCGGATGCCAAGTTCCGGGGATCTGCAGGCCGCGTCGCAAGCGGAGTGATTCGCCCAGGCGACGATGTGATGGCGTTGCCGTCCGGCCAGAGAACGCGAGTGCGCTCGATCGTAAGCTACGACGGCGATCTTTCGGAGGCGTTTGCTCCGATGTCGGTGACCCTGCAGCTAGAAGATGAAATCGACGTCAGCCGCGGAGACATGCTGGTGTCCCCCGATAATGGCCCGCAAGTATCGAAAAGATTTCGCGCCATGGTGGTTTGGCTAGATGGGAGTCCGTTGGAGGTGGGCAGGACCTATCTCGTGAAGCATACGGCCCGCCAAACAAAAATTCGCGCGCTTCAGATTCGCCATCGGATAAACGTCAATACGCTCGAACAGGAACAGGCAACGCAGTTGAATATGAACGATATTGCCTCCGTCGAATTTGAAGCTCACGTTCCGCTTTTCTTTGATTCTTATGCCAGGAATCGGGCAACTGGCAGTTTCATCCTGATCGACGCGATCTCTAACGCGACCGTTGGCGCCGGAATGATCGAAGAAGCCGTGGCCGAGCGGCGACGGTTACAGGTGTCAGAACTCGAGATCGCGGAGAAACGCATCAGTGCGCAAGAGCGCTGCGAACGCCACGGGCACTACCCGGCCACGTTCTTGTTGGAGAATCAGCCTACTCTTGCTTCGCGGTTGGAGCGCGCCCTCTTCGAGCAAGGTTTTGAGGTTCTGCATCTAGACGATCACGAAGCGTCTTCCTATGGGCTCCTGGACGCGGCTCGCGCATCGCACCAGATCGGAGCCGTTTTTATTTACTCCGGACATGGCCTCGATACCGAGACGAAACAGCGGCTCGCCTCCGAGGGAATGCCCCGGTTGCTCGACCTTTCCGGGAAAAACGAAAATTTCAGTGATGAAGAGCTCTTCGGACGCGCCTTAGCGTTTGCGGACTCCTTGCGGCTCGCAAAGCCGAAAGAGAATCAGGAAAAGGCCAAGTAAATGGAAGTGGATCGCATCGCTGAGGAATTGGAAAGTCTTGCGCCCGAGCAAGCGCTCGAAACAGTGCTCACGGTGAACCAGAGCACACAACTGTGCCTGACGAGCAGCTTTCAAGCGGAAGACATGGTGGTGACGCATGTCCTCAGAAAACGAGTGCCGGAGTTGCCGGTGCTGTTTCTCGATACGGGATATCACTTTCCCCAGACCTACGAATATCGCGATCGAATGACGAAGCAGTGGTCGCTCAATCTGGTCAACGTGCTTCCCGCGCAAACGGTCGCGGAGCAGGAATCAGCGTTCGGCATTTTGTACCGCAGCGAGCCCACGCGCTGCTGCCAATTGCGGAAAGTCGAGCCACTGATGCGCGCCCTGGAGCCGTTTGATATCTGGTTCACGGGATTGCGGCGGGAGCAGTCTCCGACACGAAAAAATCTAAAGAAAGTCGAACTACACCGTTTGCCGACGGGGAAGACTTTGTGGAAAGTCAGCCTGCTTGCCGACTGGAATTGGGAGCAGGTGTGGCAATACGTAGATGTGAATGGCATACCTTCCCTGCCGCAATACGAAGAAGGATATTTGAGCATCGGATGCCAGCCATGCACCGCGCTGCCCTCCGATCCGAATAACCCGAGATCCGGCCGATGGGGTGGAACGAAGCTGGAGTGCGGAATTCACACCTTCTCGACGCGAGCAGAAAGATGAACTTCCTCATTGGATTCCTGATTGCCGCGGCTGTCGGGTTGACCGGGATTGGTGGCGGCAGCTTTACCGTTCCGGCGTTGATGCTTATCGTCGGGCTTACCGCGGGGGAAGCTGTTGGAACAGCTTTCTTGTTTGCGGGGGTGCTGCGCTTGATCGCAGCTCCTTTCTATCTGGTCGGCAAGCAGATTCATTCGCGTTACCTATGGCTTCTGCTGCAAGGAGCAGTTCCAGGCCTTTTGGTGGGCATTTGGGGGCTTCGTTGGTTGAATCGCGACGCGGGAAACCCGCTAGTAATCGTGCTGCTGGGCGTTCTGTTGGCGGCGTCATCCAGCGTAACTTTTGTACGGCGTGTGCAGAACCCCAGCTTCGCCGGTAAAAACCATCGCTGGCTTCCCTGGCTCGCATTGCCGATTGGAGTGGAATCGGGATTTTCGTCGGCGGGAGCCGGCGCATTGGGGACGGTTCTCCTGCTGAACTATTCGGAAATGACGCCAAGCCAAGTCGTGGGAACGGACTTGCTCTTCGGATTGGTATTGGCGGTGATTGGCAGCGCATTTCACTGGACCTTTGGCTCCATCAACAGCCCAGTGCTTCTCGAACTGCTCGTGGGAGGCGTTCCCGGAGTCGTCGCGGGCTGTCTACTGGCCCGCAAAGTGCCCGCGAACAAGCTGAAGACGGCTGTCGCCATGGTCGCTATCTTTGCGGGGTTGCAGTTGGTGTGGTCCGGAAGCCGCGCGTTCGCAGCAAGGCACGCGACGAACGCCGCGAAGGTCACTGCGCAGTCTGGTGTCGGCCATGCGCGCTAGCCAACCTGATTTCGCGAAAGAATTTCTTCGAATTGTATTGTCAAAAGAAGCGGCGATACCGCTCGCTGATTTGCGCTCAGTCATTTATCGCTGTTCTTGTTGTTGACCCCATCCGAGTTGTCCGCACGGTGATCGGCGGGTTTCGCCGGTCGTCCCGTTCAAAAGGAAATCAAAGCGGACTCATCGCAGGCCTTAGCAAGACAAATCTATCTCGGAGAAAAAAGATGCGTTCTCTAAGAGTTGGTTATTCTCATTTCACAGGCGATTTCTGGTTTGCACTGCTAGTGTTTGGTTTGTGCGCCAGCCTAGCGAGTGCTAGCTTCGCGCAAGGAGAGGCTTCTATCCAGGGTGTGGTCAGCGACTTGTCTGGAGGCGCCATCCCGGGCGTGGCGATTCGAGTCAAGAATGTGGAGACGGGAGCGGAGCGGAATCAGCTGACGGATGAAGCGGGGCGCTACGAAGCAGCGTCGCTTCCGGTGGGCCGTTATGAGGTGCGGGCGGAAAAGGCCGGCTTTCGCAGCGAGGAGAAGACTGGAATTTCTGTTGTGCCCGGCCAGCGGGAATCCGTGGACTTAGTACTTCAAGTCGGGGATGTGCGGCAGACGGTGAAAGTGGAAGCGGTACCTACGGTGGTTGCCGTCACGACGGAAGATATTTCGGGTCTTGTCGGCGAGCGGCAGGTCAAGGAACTTCCTCTGAACGGTCGCAGTTACGATCAGCTGATGACCCTCAACCCAGGAATGGTGAATTACACGTCCCAGCGAGCGGGAGGAATCGGGACTTCTAACTCCGTTGTAGGCAATATGTTTTCGGCGTCCGGCCACCGGCCGCAGGAAAACCTTTATCTGCTGAATGGAGTTGAGTTTACCAGCGCGTCCGAAATCAACAACACGCCCGGAGGAGTAAGCGGGCAACTTCTGGGAGTGGATGCCGTACGCGAGTTTTCTGTGGTGAAGGACACGTATGGAGCGGAGTACGGCAAGCGGCCGGGAGCCCAGGTCAATATCGTGACCGCCTCGGGGACGAATGAATTCCACGGCAACGTGTACGAATTCCTGCGAAATAGCGCATTGGATGCGCGGAATTTTTTTGACCATGGCAATATTCCGGCGTTTCGTCGCAACGTGTTTGGCGGTTCGCTCGGCGGCCCGATCAGGAGGGACCAGACTTTTCTCTTCGGAAATTACGAAGGGTTCCGACAGACTCTGGGGCTGAGTGATCTAACGCTCGTGCCGGATGCTGCTTCGAGGGCCAGCGCGGTGGCGAGTATCCAGCCGCTGCTAGCTTTGTGGCCACTGGCTAACGGTCGGGAACTCTTGACTTCGACACGCGCGCCGAGCGGGATTGCGGAAGCTTTCAGCAATCCCTTGCAAAGGATTCGCGAGGATTTTGGAACCGCGAGGCTCGATCAGACCTTCACCGATAAGGATTCGTTTGCCGGGGTTTACACGGTGGACGACAGCGAGGCTCATTCGCCCACTAATAATCCCTTGAGCCTAGTGGACATTTTCTTGCGCGAACAGGTGATCAGCTTGAGTGAAACTCACATTTTTTCTCCCAGCCTGCTCAACAAGGCGACATTCGGTTTCTCCCGTGGGCGATTTTATTTCAACGGTGGAACAACCGTGAATCTGCCCGGCTGGATCCATGCCGGACAGCCCGTCGGTGCAGTGGTGGTGGGCGGCGGCACGACGCTCAACGGTGCGTCGCAGATCACAAACGGCGGCACGAACGCCGGAAGCAATCTCACCGCGGCGCGCAATCTGTTCACCGCGTCTGATCAGGTGACGTTTTCTCGCGGCAAACACTTATTCAGCTTCGGTGCATGGCTTCAGAGACTGCAGGCCAACGACATTCTTGTCCAAGACCAGTACGGGCAGGTTTCCTTCACCAACCTGCAGACTTTCTTACAAGGCAAAGTGAGCACATACATCTACGCTCCAAGCTACACGCCGCTGGCGTGGCGTTCCCTGGAAGGCGCCTTCTACGTGGAAGACGCGATCAAACTTAAACCCTCGTTGGAGCTGCGCATCGGCTTTCGGGGTGAGTCCACAAACGGATGGAATGAGGCTCACGGACGCGCGTCGAATTACGGCTTTGACTCGAATGGAGTGATCGTAACTCAGCCGCTTGTCGGCAACTCCGCCTTTACCGTCAACAACGCAAAGTTTCTGCCGGCGCCGCGCATCGCGGCCGCATGGTCTCCGTTCGCATCGAAGAAAACCGTTATCAGGGCGGGCTTTGGTCTCTATTACGCGCTGCTTGACAATCTGAGTTACCGCTTGGACCAGAACGCTCCGTTCAACTCGGTCTTTGCAGTCAAGAACATTGCGTTCTCGAGCATCGCGCCGAATACGGCGTATCAGGGCGCGAAAGTGATCCCTAGTGGCGTGCAGCCGGACCTGAAGACCCCGACCGTGGAATCGTGGAGCTTGAAGGTTGAGCAACAACTCTCCGCAAATGCTTCGTTGGGCGTTAGTTACATCGGCTCACATGCCTACCACGAATTACTCTCCGTTGACGCGAACCTGCCAACGCCGACGATTTGCCCGGCGTCCCCCTGCCCTGCAGGCTATCCGGCCGGGGCGTACTACTATCCAGTAGGCGCGGCGCTTAGCAACAATGCCGTATGGAATACGACGCACTGGTTCTCGGAGGGCATCAGTTCGTACCACGGGCTTGAAGTGGATGTGAACCGCCGGTTGGGGCGCGGATTGCAATTCCGCGGAGTCTATACGTTCGCGAAGACCCTCGATGATGGCGACAACATGAACACCAGCGTGGCCACAAACTCGCCGGCATTCGTTGCGAATCCGCTTCAACCAAAGTCTGATTACGGCCGCGCTTCGTTCGACGTGCGGCATGCCGCGGTCATCAATGCCACTTATGACCTTCCATTCGGACGTAGCGACGCAGCTCATGGCAAGCAATGGGTAGAGTGGCTGATCGGAAACTGGCAACTCAGCGGAATCCAGACGGTGCAGTCTGGCCTACCCTTTACGCCGCAGTTGTCTTACAACCCATCGAATGACGGCGACACCCGCAATCCGGTCCGGCCATCTTTGAATCCCAACTTTACGGGCCAAGTAATCCAGGGCGGACCCAACCGGTATTTTGATCCGAGCGCGTTCCTCCAGCCGCTGCCTGGAACCTACGGGAACGTGGGGCGCAACATTCTGCAAGGCCCTGCACTTGTGGAAACAGATCTGTCCCTGACAAAGAAGTTCTCCTTTTCAGAGCGGTGGAATATGCAGTTTCGCTCCGAGTTCTTCAACGTGTTCAATCACACGAACTTCAACGTACCGAATCCGGTCGTATTCGCATCCGCGACCGGAGGACCGTCGCCCACGGCCGGCGTGATTACAGCCACTTCCACCACGTCCCGGCAAATTCAGTTTGGGTTGAAGTTGATGTGGTGAAGCGAGCAGCGGATTGGGACCTTGGCGAGCGGCCCAGGCAGTCGCCGCTTCGTAGTGGCCAAAAATTGCCGGGGTAAAGCAAGCCACCCACACTAAGTGTTATATTCAACGATATGACCGATAGAAGGACTGATTTTGCCACCGTGGAAGAGGCGGTGGAGGAGATTCGGCAGGGACGAATGATCGTCCTTGTCGATGACGAGGACCGCGAAAACGAAGGCGACTTGGCGATGGCGGCGGAGAAGATTACGCCGGAGGCCATCAACTTCATGGCCAAGTATGCGCGGGGGCTGATTTGCTTGCCGCTGACGGAAGAGCGCTGCGATGATCTGCACCTGCCGCTGATGTCGCCGATCAATACTTCCGTGCACGGGACGGCGTTTTGCGAGGCCATCGATGGTCGGCTGGGCGTTACAACGGGCATCAGCGCCTCCGACCGCGCGATTACGATCCTGACCGCGGTAGACCCGAAGACGAAACCGCAGGATCTAGCCCGGCCAGGACACATTTTTCCGCTGCGGGCGCGGAATGGCGGCGTGCTGGTTCGCGCGGGACAAACCGAGGCAAGCGTGGACCTGGCGCGCATTGCGGGGCTGACTCCCGCGGGCGTGATTTGCGAAATCATGAATGAAGACGGCACGATGTCGCGCGTGCCGCAGCTTGTCGAATTCTGCAAACTGCACAACCTGAAGATGCTGACGGTGGCGGACCTGATTCGCTACCGGATGCAGCACGAACGCTACGTCCGACGTGTCGCGGAGGCAGTGCTGCCGACGCGTTACGGCGAGTTTCGGATGATTGCGTATTGCAGCGACGTGGATCACGACCAGCATGTCGCGCTGGTGCGCGGAGAACTCGAGAGTGGGGGCGCGCCGCTGGTGCGCGTGCATTCGCATTGTTTGTCGGGCGATGTTTTTGGGTCGATCACGTGCGATTGCGCGGAGCTCGTTGCGCGATCGTTGGAGGCCATTGCGAAAGAGGACCGCGGCGTGTTTCTGTATCTACATCACACCGGACGCGGGTTTGGTATTGAGTTGTCGGAAGAGCCGGGCGCGTTGCCGCAGATTCATGTCCACTCGCGCGGGCAGCTCGATCGCGAGCCGGCCCGGCAGCGCATGGTACAGCACGAAAGCGGCATTGGCGCACAGATTCTGATTGATCTGGGGCTGAAGGATATTCGCGTGCTGACGAATCACCCGAAGAAAGTCGTCGCACTCGAAGGCTACGGTATCCGCATTGCGGATCAGGTGCCACTGCGGGTTGAAGCGCGGCGCGAGACCCATCAGAAGGCGTAGCACTCGCACGACGCCTCGCTGAGACGGATTCGAGACGCATCCCTGAACCATCCTTATTTCCGAGGAAACTTCCTTCTTATAGTGGAGGCAAAGACAGGCCAAAGTGCCGTTGCCGCCGTGTCTTACCGCGGCGGCTCTTCGGTTTCGGCTGTTGGCGAATCGGAAGATGGAGGGTCCGGCTTTTTCGGAGGAGATACTGAAAGCGTCGGCCGCGGCCTGTTTCCCGCAGTGAATTTGCTGACAGTAAGATACTTTCGCATTTTTTCGAGCCGTTTTTTGCCAATGCCGCGGATGGAAAGCAAGTCGTCGACACTCTTGAAGGCGCCGTAGGATTTTCGCATCTGCAGGATCTTTTCGGCGGTGGCGGGGCCGATTCCGGGGACTTGCTGCAACTCCTCGGAGTTGGCGCTGTTAATGTTGATGGGCTTGAGCGGCGGCTTCTTCGTCGCGCCGGAACTTAGTGCGAAAACGAAGCAGACCGCCAGGATAGATAGAGAGAGCCGAAACTGCGGCTTGCTGTATCCCATAGGCGCAGGATACTAATACATCTAGTTTGCAAAGTAAATAACAACTTTAAACTAGCCGAGGCGCTTGCCGTGAGCGTCGTAGACTTCCAGGTCGCCGAACAGGGCCGCTTGTGGCTCTATTTGGGTGCGATCGCCAACCAGGACGATCTGCATATTGGCCGAGTCGAGATATTTGCGGGCAGTAGCGATGAGATCGTCGGCAGTGAGCGCGCGAACTTTTTCGCGATAGCTTTCGAGGTAATCCTCCGGTAGCTCGTTGAGCGCAACGGTGGCGAGTTGCGAAAGCAAGCCATCTTGCGTGGCGAGGCCTAGCGAGAAAACACCGCTGACGTAGTTACGGGCGTCGGCTAACTCGGGTTCAGGAACAGGCAGAGCGCGAATTTTGTCGAGCTCGTAGAAAATTTCGGTAAGCGAGGCGGCAACGACGTCGTTGCGAACGGCCGCCGATACTGAGAAGTAGCCGTATTGGCGCAACGGGTTGACGCTGCTGCGCGGGCTGTAGGTGTAGCCTTTATCTTCACGGATGTTCATCACCAACCGCGAATTGAAGGCGCCGCCGTAGAGGCTGTTGGTCAGGCCGAGCTTGATCCAGTCGGGATGTTTCCGAGTAATCGCGTGGCAGCCCGCGAGAATTTGCGTTTGCACCGCACCAGGAACGTGCACCAGATGAACGCGACGGCCGCGGGGCTTTCCCGGCTCTGGCGATGGCGGGATAACTGGCTTGTCGCCGTGCCAAGCGCCAAAAACTTTCTCGACACTTTCAAGCATCGCTGTAGAATCGAAATCGCCAACCATGAGCAGCAAAGCATTTTCGGGCGTGTAGAAATCGCGGTAGATAGAAATGAGGTCTTCGCGCTTGTAGGCGGCCACTTGTTGCTCGGTAGGCGCCACTTGCGCGTAGGGATGCGCGCCGAAGAGAACCTTCCGAAGGCGCTCGCCTGCGAGGAACCCCGGCTGGGTGCGGTCGAGTTTCACTTCCTCGAGTTTTTGGCGGCGCTCGCGCTCAAATTCGGGCTCCGGAAACGCGGCGTCGCGCGCAAGCTCGTTCACCAGTTGCAGGAGTGGCTCGGCAAGCTCGGAGAGGCCCGCGAAGCCGATAGCGCTATTGTCGGCTCCGGCGTGGGACGAGAGATCAGCGCCGAGGCGGCGGAGGTCCTCTTCGATTTGACGGCTGGCGCGTTTTACGGTTCCGGTGCGCACAACTGTGGCCGTCATCTCCGCAAGACCGGGTGCGCGATGCGTTGCGGCGGCGTTGCCGGAGCGCAGAAAAAGCTCGCCGTGAAATTTCGGCACTGTGTGGGATTCAGCAAGAACCACTTCAAGGCCGTTAGCTAATCGCGTTCGAGTGCGCTTGGGCCATCTGACTTGGCGCTCGGGGGAGAGCGGCGGAACACTGATGTGCATGTCGGCTGCGGCGCGAGTGGCCATTACGCGGCCTCCTTGGCTATAGCGCCAACAGGACGACGGAAGACGATGGCGCGCTTATCATTACGCAAATACTTCTTTGCGACGGCTTGGATGTGTTCGCGCTTTACAGCGAGGAAGCCGTCAAGAATCGAGTTAACGAGCTGCGGCTCATTATCGAAAAGCGAGAAGCAAGCAAGTAGATGCATGAGGCCATAGCGAGGCATCCCGCCACGGCCGCCTTCCAACGTCGAGTAATAATCCGAACGGAATTTAATCTTGAGTTGATCAAGCTCGTCTTGCGAAACGCCGTTTTCCTGGACGTCACGAATCACCGAATCAAATTCCGCGAGTGTTGCTTCGCTGGAATATTCTGGCTTGTGCAGTATCTTCGTGACCATTTGCGTTGGGCCGTTGTAACCAAATACGTCGTCGATGCCACCATCGACTTCGACCGCCACCTGCTCTTCGACGACGAGGTGGCGATACGTGCGGCCGGCGCGTCCTCCGTGGAGGGCTTGGTCGAGCAGGGTCATGGCGTACCACTCACCGGTGCGGCGCGGTGGGACCGTGTAACCGATCGCCATGGCTGGCAGCGTGCCGAATTTCTCTTCGACCTCGCCGCGGCGCTCCTCCGTTTGCTCAGGCTCGCGGGGATCGGCAAATGGCGGAGGGGCTCCGGCGGGGATATCTCCGAAGTATTTCTTGGCCAGCGCGAGACCTTCCTCGGGTTTTACATCGCCGAGGATCAGGAGCACGGCGTTGTTCGGCGCGTAGTACGTTTTAAAGAAGGATTGCACGTCGGCAAGGCTGGCGGCATCGAGGTCGGCAAAGTCGCCGTAGAAATTGTGAGCGTTGGCCCAGTTTCGAAAGGCAACGGGAGGGAGATCGAGCCAGGGAAACCCGCCATACGGTTGGTTCAAAACACTGACGCGTACTTCTTCCTTCACGACGTCGCGCTGGTTGCGAAGATTTTCGTCATCGACTTTCAGGGCGCGCATGCGATCGGCTTCGAGCCAAAGAACGCGCTCGAGGGCGTTGGAGGGCACGGACTCGAAGTAGTTGGTCACGTCGTAATGCGTGGAACCGTTAAGCGTGCCGCCACTAGAATTGATGAGCTTGATATGCTGCATCTTGGGTGCGTGAGCCGAGCCCTGGAACATCATGTGCTCGAAGAGATGGGCGAAGCCGCTCCGGCCTTGCGGCTCAAGGCGGAAACCGATTTTGTAGTAGACGCCCACGGTGACAACCGGGGCCGTTGTGTCTGGCGCAACAACTACTTTGAGTCCATTGGAGAGTGTGGTCGTCTCGATGGGTATTCTCACTACGGCAGCTCCCTGAATCGCGCGAAAAGCGACGTTGTTTTTATGCAATGCTTAGGATAACCGAGGCAAGCGTTTGACACCAATTCTGTCGGGGAAAATCGAGCACACTATCGGACTGGCGCTCTTCGGATTGATAGCGTTCTTCTGGGTCTTCCATGGACTGCGGACGGCGTACGGCGCCGTTCGCCTGCCCTGGATCAAGGATTTTCTTCCCGCTTCCAATGCTGATTGCCCGCACATTTCGCTGATTTTTGCCGCACGGGATGAAGAAGAGAAGCTGCCCGGGGCGCTCGCCACCCTTGCGACCATCGATTACCCGCACCTCGAAATCATCGCTGTGAATGACCGCTCGCAGGATCGCACAGGAAGAATCTTGGATGAGTTTGCGCGCGGGCACGAGCGCCTTCGCGTGGTGCATATCGACACGTTGCCAGCGGGCTGGCTAGGGAAAACCCACGCCTTGCAGACAGGGTATGAGCGCTCGACGGGAGATTGGCTGCTGTTCACGGATGCGGATGTGCGCTTCGCGCCGGACGCCGTGCGTCGTGCTGTGAGCGTCGTGAACGAACGCAATCTCGATCACCTCACGTTGTTTGGCGACGTAGAGATGAAGGGCTTCTGGGAAAAAGTGCTCATCACATTTTTTGGTATGGCATTCCATATCGCAACCGATCCTCACCGTGTGAGCAATCCCGAGTCGTGGACCTATGTGGGCGTCGGTGCGTTCCAACTACTCAAGCGGTCGGCTTATGAGACGGCGGGCACGCACCGGCGGTTGGCCATGGAAGTAGTTGACGACATGAAACTAGGAAAGATCGTGAAGGAGGCGGGATTCCGGAGCTCTGTGGGCCTCGCACAAAACGCGGTGGTGATTCGCTGGCATGCAGGCTTGGGTAATTTGGTGCGCGGCGTAACCAAGAACTTCTTTGCCGCGCTAGGCTACAACATACCGCTAGTATTACTCGCGGCCATCGGGATGCTATTACTGAATGTAGCGCCGTTTGTTGCAGTAATTGTCAGTCACGGCTGGATTCGCGTCTTTGCGGCGGTCACGGTGATGATCGCGCTGGGCTTTCACGCCGGGGTGAATATCGTAATGCGCGTCTCGCCGCTTTATGCGCTGACGCATCCTATTGGAGCCGTGCTGTTCTGTTACATGTTGCTGCGTTCAACCGTGGTTACGTTGTGGCACGGGGGCGTGACCTGGCGGGAGACGTTTTATCCTCTTGAGGATCTGAAGCGTGGCGTGGTCTGAGCTTTGGGTATGTTTCAAGCTCGCGTCAAGATGCCGCCGACGCCTTTTCCGTGGAAAACACGCCCGACAGATCGCGTTGCTTCAGACTGCGAATGCGATCCCGAAGCTGAGCGGCTTTTTCGAACTCGAATTTCTTGGCCGCTTCCCGCATTTGACCTTCAAGCTGCTTTAGCAATTCGGCGAGTTGTTGTTCGCTCTTGACGTTAGCGGTGGCCGTGTCGAGCGCGGCATCATCAATCGGTATCGTGACGTAATCAGCTTCGACAATGCGCGCGAGCTCCATGTCCACGGACTTGACGATGGATTCAGGCGTGATGTTGTTTTCCTTGTTGTAAGCGAGCTGCTTGTCCCGGCGACGATTCGTTTCGCTGATGGCCTGATTCATGGAACCAGTGCGTATGTCAGCATAGAGAATCGCCCGGCCGGATATGTGGCGCGCGCAGCGGCCCATCGTCTGGATGAGAGAAGTGGCGCTGCGCAGATAGCCTTCCTTGTCAGCATCCAAAATTGCCACCAGAGACACTTCCGGCAGGTCCAGGCCTTCGCGCAACAGATTGATGCCGATTAGCACGTCGAATTCACCGCGTCGAAGGTCACGAAGAATTTTGATGCGATCAAGGGTTTCGATTTCGGAATGCAAATAGCGGCAGCGCACGCCGATCTCAGTGAAATACTCCGAGAGATCCTCGGCCATGCGCTTCGTCAATGTGGTTACGAGCACGCGCTCGCGACGCTCGGCGCGCAGGCGAATTTCCTCAAGCAAGTCGTCGACCTGGCCCTTAACGGGGCGAATCTCCACTTCAGGGTCGACCAGCCCCGTGGGGCGAATCACTTGCTCCACGAAGCCACCGCCCGATTTCGTCAGCTCGTAGGGGCCGGGCGTCGCAGACACATATAGAACCTGGTTCACGCGGTGCTCGAACTCTTCGAACGTGAGTGGGCGATTGTCGAGTGCCGAAGGCATTCTAAAACCATAGTTCACCAACGTTTCTTTCCGCGAACGGTCGCCAGCATGCATCCCACGCACCTGAGGAATCGTCTGGTGCGACTCGTCGACAAAGAGCAAATAATCCTGTGGGACGTAATCAAGCAATGTCGGTGGAGCTTCTCCTGGCAGGCGGCCGCTAAGGTGACGTGAATAATTTTCAACGCCATGGCAGTAGCCAATCGTTCGCATCATCTCGATGTCGAAAAGGGTGCGCTGCGTGAGGCGTTGCGCTTCGACAAATTTCCCGGCGCGCTCAAGCTCTTTTTTCCACCATTCGAGCTCCTCGTAAATCGTTACGATCGCACGCTCACGCTGCTCGGTCGGCATGACATAGTGCGTCTTCGGATAGATAGGAACCCGCGGCAAATCTTCCTGGCCGGCGCGGACCTCCCCAGTGAGAGGATCGATTTGCCGCAGCGCGTCAATCTGCTCGCCCCACATCTCGATGCGGTATCCGTTGTCTTCGTAGGTGGGATAGATCTCGATCATATCGCCGCGAACACGAAAGGTGCCGCGGCGCAAATCTTCGGAGCGGTCGTACTGCACATCGACGAAGCGGCGCAGGAGCGCTTCGCGTGAAGTGTGCTGCCCCTTCTCGAGCATGACGAGCATGCCGTAGTAGGCTTCCGGCGAGCCGAGACCGTAGATGCAGGAAACGGAAGCGATGATGATTACGTCACGGCGCTCGAAAAGCGAGCGTGTCGCGCTCATGCGCAGCTTGTCGAGCTCGTCGTTAATGGTGGATTCTTTTTCGATGTAGACGTCGGCGGAGGGAACATAAGCTTCGGGCTGGTAAAAATCGTAATAGCTGACGAAATATTCGACGGCATTATCTGGGAAAAAGCTCTTGAATTCGTGATAAAGCTGCGCAGCCAGGGTCTTGTTATGCGCGAGGACAAGCGCGGGACGATTCACAGCTTCGATGACCTTGGCCATCGTGAAGGTCTTGCCCGAACCGGTGACCCCGAGCAGGACCTGGTGTTTGTCACCGGCTTCGACTCCGCGGACGAGTTGGTCGATGGCCGCGGGCTGGTCGCCGCGAGGTTGGTAGCTGCTGCGCAATCGAAATTCCACGGAAGAGTCTCCTAGCGGCCCGCTGGGGTGAGCCGAAACCTACATTATACCCCTGGCCGCAAGTATCCGACCGCGGCGAGCCTACGTCAGGCGGAGGGGCAAATTAAGTTTTAGAAAACGCGCACCGCAGACCGGGATCACTGTGAGTTGTTTGGATCCAGAGCAGTCTGGATAACGAGAATGACTTCGGAATGGCTTTTAGCGTTTACGTCGTAGTGGACACGGTTGGAGCCATCGGCTTTGGCGACGGTGACGTTCATTTGCTGCGTCGCTTCTTCCGTAGCACGAATGACAAGGCCGGTTTTCAATGAAATGTACGTAATGATGCGGTTGGCGCCGCGAGCCATGCCTGCGGTACGTAATTCATGGAGTTTGAAATCCTCCGGAGTGACTTTTTTGGTATTGGAATCCTGGCTTAAGTTGGCGGTGGTGAGAATCACCGCACAGGTTTCCGTCTCAGCATCTGAGGCTGCGGCGACGCCCTGCACGGTCAATTGCACAGCGCGGCAAGGTTCATCGCGAACATAGGTGGACTCGCGGATCCAACGAAGGCCGGCTATCGGTGCAGGAGCCTTCTCCGCCTCCACGGAATTCCATTTTTGCGCTATACGAACTCCTGGAGTGCGAAAGGTGGCGGCGAGCAGAAAGCGAGCGGCCCATTCTTGCCACGCCTGCTGTTGCTCGGGAAACAGCGCGTCGAGCCCAATGACTTGATCGAGGCGGCCATCGGGAAGGATCGTAAATTCGATGAACTTTCCCTCGGAATCTTCTTTTTGCAACGGCTTTTCCGAGGGCTCGATCGGCGCAACCCTCAAATGGGGATCAGCGTTCAGAGCTTCAAACTTTGTGCGCGCGTGAATGACAGCGCGATGGCCCTGCGCCTGAACATCCAGGACCTCGAGGCGCAGCACCGCGTTCACATCAATTTTGGCCGAATCGGCGGGAGTGGCAACGATCACTGCGCTCTCGGTCTTGATGTGCTTGTCGCTGTGATAGCTGATTTGATATGCGAACGTCTGTCCGGCTTGCAATCGCGGAAAAAGATTAACGGGCACCGGCCGGTCCTTTGCAGCACAAAAAGACGGCACGAGCAAAGCGATTAATCCGCAAACGGCGAATGAGTATTTCGCGCGACTCGCCGAATTGAGAATACGACCCAACGAAGGATCAGGCATGGCGACGGTCATTTGGTTTTCGCAGCCTCGCTGCTGGCGGCGCTACGCGCTTTCAAGCGCCGATCAAAGAAATCGCTGGTGGCGCGGTACCCGGCAAGCCAGTTGCGGTGCAGCAGAAAATCGTGCACGTCGTCTGGGAAGACAAGCTGCTCGATAGCTACGCCGCGGGCGCGCAGACGGGCGACGAGATCCACCGTTTGCGCAAAGTAGACGTTGCGATCATCGTCGCCGTGGATGAACAGCACAGGAGACTTCCAGGTTTCGACGGATGTGACCGGAGAGGATTCGTGAGCGAGCTTGGTCAGCTCCGGAGAAATATTCTTGCCGTCCCAATTGTCGGTAGGCCAATCGTGAACGCCATGGAAATCCACGCCAGCTGCAAAAATATCGGAGTTGCGCGCGAGACCGAGGGCGGTAAGGTACCCGCCGTAGCTTCCTCCCCACAACCCAATTCGTGAGGGATCGACATCCGCGCGGCTCTGAAGATATTTTCCGGCCGCGACGATATCTTTGTATTCGGTGGCGCCGCGGCCTGCGCGGCCGGGAGCTTCGCGGAAAGCGCGGCTGTAGCCGATGCCGCTGCGGTAGTTGACCGAAAGCACGACGTAGCCGCGGCTGGCGAGATACTCGTTCATTGCGTAGGAGTTCGCGTAGTAATACATGTAGTGCCAGCCGAGGAGCATTTGGCGGATCGGGCCGCCATGCATGAAGACGAGGGCCGGCTTCTTCTCCTTAGCACCGGCGTTCGGCGGAAGGAAGAGTTGGCCGTGGATTTCGACGCCATCGGAAGCGTGGAAGATCACTTGCTGCGGTGTCGCAAGCTGGTCCGCTGGAAAATCCTTCGGCCACGTTTCCGCGGCCAAAGCTTGAACAATTCTGTCTGCCTCGAAGGAACGTCGGAAAGGCCTCGCCGGATGCTGTGCATCAGACCCAATGTAGACATAGCTCTTTCCGTCACTCAGCGCCACCGGGCTCCATTCATTGCCCCCGCCCCGAGTGAGTTGGCCGGGATGGTCGCCGCTGACATTAACCGTCCAGAGGTGACGCCGGTCAACGTCGCCACAGTTAGAGTTAAAAAGCACCGTTTTGCGATCCGGAGTTAGCGACCACTGCTCGACTTCGCAGTTACCCGGAGTGAGCAGGCGCGGGTTCCCTCCGTCGGCGGAAAGCGAGTAGAGATGCTGCCAGCCGTCTTCTTCCGAGGCGATGAGCAAGCGATTCTCCGCAACCCAGCGAATCACGCCCCCGCCGGTGTCCTTAGCCATGAAAGGATAGGAGCCTTCCGGCAAGGCGCTGCTGTGCCAAATTTCTCGCGCGCTGTCCGCCGACACGTCTGCGACCCAAATCCCCCAAGGATGCGGCTTATCCGGCTGCAGGAAGTAGCCCGCAGGCGTGTCGCGCGGCTCGGCGGGACGCCGCACGAATGCTATGCCCTTGCCGTCTAGCGACCAGACCGGATCGCTGTCCGTGTCGACGCTGGGAACAAGGAATCGCACGGACTTTGTGGCCGCATTGTACACACCGATGAAGCTATGATCGCCGCGCGTGGACACAAAGAGCAATTGCGAGCCGTCGGGCGACCATTCTTCGGAATGATTCTGCCCGCGCACGATCAATTGTTTGGGCTTCTCGCCGTTATCTAAAGGCGCGATCCAGATTTGGCCGTCGCGCACGTAGGCGATAGCGCCCTTCGCGGAAATTTGCGGCGAAGCGCCGGCGTCGATTCTCTTAGGTTCGCCACCGCTCCAGGAGACGCTCCAAACAGTTTGCTCCGTTCCCGCCGGATTGCTGGTGGGATTGGGGAATTGCCCCGAGACATTCTTGCCCTCGCCGCGGACGTAAACGATGGTGTTGCCATCTTCGGAGAAACTCAGCTCCGAAATCGGCTGCCCATCGTCTTCGAGATAAGAAGTCAGCCGGCGCGCCGCGAAGGATGGCCCTTCCGCCACCCAGATGTTGCGCTTCCCTTCCTGGTTAAGAGTCCAGGCGACGCGATTGACGGTCTTAGCAGCGGTCAAATTTTCCGGAAACGGCGCACTCATGAGTTCTTCCAAAGTGACGCTCTTTTGCGCCATCGTGCAAGGCGCGAAGCACACCATCGCAAGCACGAGCGAGATCCATCTTTTCATCTTCATCTCCGACCGCTAAGTTACGAATGAAACCAAGGACTCTCAGACGCGCCTAATCCGCCGGCCGGCGCGCAACAAGACGCTCAATTGAAATTTTCGGCACATCTAGCGGTCCCGAAATCTTCAGCACAAAACCTTGTTCCGGCAGACTGGTGCCGGTCTGATCGTCAAACAGCGTCTGCAGAGTCAAATCGGAAACTTGCGCAAAGCTCATCGTGCCCTTGACCAACGTCATCTCCGAAGCGCCAGCCAGCCGCAACCCGGGAAAGACGATTCCTTGATCGCGCACCACAAACGTGCCTTCTCCTGACGACCAGCGCGACGCCCCTTCGTGCGGCGCCCCATCAGCCATACTAGCGTTGAGATCCCAGCCGCGAAATTCGACGTCTCGCAGCCTCAAGTCGCCTTTGCCGGTCAAGTGTTGCAACAGTTCGTCTCGTCCCACTCCCTGCGTGGTGAGATGCACAATTCCCGAAGCAAGTCCTGTGAAGCGCTCCAGCAGATTGCTGGGAGCAGGAACCTGCCCCAGATCGACGCGCTCGAGTTCCGCGGTCACATCGTAAGATGGCCGGGGTAAGAATGCAGCCCGCAATTTGGCGCGCAAAATTCCGCCAGCGCAGCGAGCTTCCGCTTGGCGCACGTCCAAATGCAAATCGTGCAAAGCGCCACTGGCGCGAACCTGGCGTAGCTTGATCTCCTCCAAGGTGAACTCGTCGACACTCAAATCACCTTCCGCATTCACACGCCGCAACAGCTCGCTGGCCGCAGGGTTCGCCCCGCTTCCGAGCAAGGACGGGAGCAAACGTTGCAGCCAGCCGGGCCTTGCGCGCGGCCCCATCCAACGATCAAGATCGGCGGCGTCCAAATGATCTGCATGAAGCTGAAAATTCCATCTGGCGCTGCCATTGGCATCTACGGCTGCGGTTTCCGCAAGCTGCCCTGACCAAGTTGCGCCAAACCCATCCACATCCGTCGTGCTGACATTGCGCAATCCGTCCTTCCAATCCAGCCGCGCCTTATTCAACTGCAGGGGCTGGTTGAGCCCCACAACCTGTAACCTCGCCTTATTCACATCGACGCGGCCGCTCCAACTTCTTGTCTCAGCCACATTGTCCCATTGATAGTGCAGGGCGGCCGAAACAGGACCGCTCAGTTCCCAGCCGCGACTCACCGGTCGTCCAACGGCGGACATGACTCTCAGAAGATCTTCGACATTTTCTGTCCGGCCATCGATGCTCAAGCCTCCCACCCGCGTGCTGAAATCATGCGCAAAAGCGATTGCCACCATGCTCTTGCTGTCGGCGGTGCCCCGCCGCTTCGTTATCGTTGCAGTCGGCGTCGCCGGTGCTTCGCTGCGCTCAGATGCGGCGTAGGAGACACGCACTGGCCCTACGTTCAGGGTAGTTCGCTGGCGGCCGCCCTGAAAAGGGCCAATGTGCAAAGGTGCATTCAATCCGGGGATCCGCACTTCGCCACCGAAGCTGGAGAAAGCCGCTTCCTTAATCTCCATTGGCCACCCACGCAGCACGCCGGCACCAGTGAAAAATTGCTCTGCCACAATTGCGTTGTTCACGTTGGGTTCGAACGCGCGACACCACTCCAACAAGTCCGCTGCCTGGATTCCCGCGGAGTCAAGCCGAACTTCCCAAGCTGGCACGGCATTCGCGGCAAAGCTCGCGCTACCTCGCAGGTTAGACCTCGAGGTCTCCACAACAAGGCGCTCCGCGGAAATAGCGCGCATGCCGGTGTTCCAGCGGCCTTCGAGATTCACATTGGCGGCCGGATTGTCTGAGCGTTCACTCAAATCCCACCGGTGAATTTGTGCAGCGCGCGCCTGCACAGAAAAACTCCATTCGCCGGGCTGCGTGTAAACGGAAGCGGCTCTACCAGCAGGGCCGCTCTTTGCGGTTCCGTCCAACGCGAAAACGCCGCGCACTCCATAGTCCTGCCCGCGCAACAAACGGAGTAAATCCGCGAGCGAGACCTTGCCCCAGTGTACGTGCACCTCGGCAGGTTGCAGACGAGTGGAGGTTCCCGCAACGTCGCCGCGCACCATCAGCGTACCCGTGGATTGTAATGTCACGCCGCTGCGCCACGGTTGAGCTTCGAGTTGCAAACGCCATCGACCCGAGGAGACCTGCTCTACGCTGCCGGAAACTCCCAGAAACGCGAACGGCAGTTTTTCATCACCGATTTTGAAATTGATTCGACCATCGTCAATGTCGATCTTCTGCAGCCGGTTCGAAGGTGTTTCTTGTGCGCGTGGGCCGTAGAACCGCGAACCAGCCCCAAGGGTCGACTTCGCCGGCGGCAACCAGCGCTCAAGATTCCACTCCCCTCGGTCGTTGTGCACCAGGACAAGGCTTGGACGGCTCAGCGAAAGCGTGCCAAGTTCAAAGTGACCTCGAACTAAACCACTCCATCGCAGTTTCGCCGTCAGACGCTCAGCGCGCAGAAAATATTCGTTTCCGAAGGCGGGATCCTCTCCGATGCTCACCTGCTCGGCTTCCAGCACGGGCCTGGGCAGTAGAAGAATGTTGAAATGACGAACCTCGACGGTTCTTCCAAAAGCTCGCTCGAGACGCGCCTCCAGGTATTTGTGAATGCCGCTCGCACGCGCCAGAACGGAGGCTCCGATTTGCGTTGCGATCACCAGCGCCGCGATCGACAGCGCGAGTCTCCACCATTTGCGTACGCGGTGCATGATGTTCGAGAGTTTCGCAGACTGCTGAGAAAATGGGAAGCGACGCTAGTGCAGGTCCACTCAATGTACGGTTTCAGTGCACGGTACGGAGCATTCGGCTCCAACGAGTACGCTGCGGCAAGTGCAACAGCGTATCCATCACGCTTTTCAGCCGCTGAAAAAAGCTGCTCTGCCCATAATCCGCACTGTTGGCCTCGACCGACCAATAGATCAAAAAAGGCCGGCCCATGATCGCGTCACGATCCACAAAACCCCAATAGCGGCTATCGAGGCTGTGATCCCGATTGTCTCCCATCGCGAAATACTTTCCGGGTGGAACGATGATCTCTTCGCCCCGCACATATTTCTTGATCTCATGCGCCCATTCCACCACCACAGGGCTGGCGTATAACTGGTTGCCCATCGGCGGAAATGCATAATTTAGAGGATCGTACCCTGCTCCAGGATCATGCACTACGTAAGGCTCGTTCAACGCCCTGCCGTTCACATACACGCGCTGATCCTCAACTTTAAGCCGATCACCCGGCAATCCGATGACCCTCTTCACGAAGTGCTGGTGGTCCGCATAGGGATACTTGAACACGATGATGTCGCCACGCTCGAGCGGCCGGTACGGCAGCAGTTTTTCATACCAAGCGCCGCGGCCTCCAAAAATGAACTTGTTGACCAGCAAGTGGTCGCCAACCAGCAGCGTTCCTTCCATCGATGCCGACGGAATTTTGAATGCTTGCACAATAAACGTCGTCCCGAACAGCGCCAGAATCACGGTTACGAGCAACGACTCCATGTATTCGGAAAACGTCGCATCGTCGCCGTGCCGCTCGGCCTTCGTGGCGCGTTCCTCAGGTGCCGCTTCCTGGGTTATGGTTTCTTCGGGCATTGCGTCAGCTTCTCACTCCGGTTTGCTCCAACCGTTCCAGCGCCGTACCGGCAGCACGCTGCTCAGCTTCCTTCTTTGTACTTCCTTGCCCTGAAGCCATGCAGGCGCCTTCCACCCAGACTTCCACCTGAAAAGTCTTCTGGTGGTCGGGGCCGCTTTCCGCAGCAAGTCGATACTCCGCGGGGGCTTTCCCGCGACCCTGCAAAAACTCTTGCAGTGCGGATTTGCGGTCAGCCTCAAACAGGTTCCCGCCACGCTCCTCCAACGCGGATTCGAATAGCGCAGTTCGCAGCATGTCCTTTGCCGCCGCTAAACCGGCATCGAGATAGATCGCAGCCACAACGGCCTCGAACGCGTCCGCAAGCAAAGCAGGTTTGTTACGTCCCCCGGTCTTTTCCTCGCCGCGGCCAAGGCGAAGATGTTCGCCCAACCGCAGCCGCCGAGCGGCCAACTCCAGAGCTTGCGCGTTCACCAGCCGCGCTCGGCTCTTGGAAAGCTGTCCTTCGCTCCATTTCGGAAACTTCTCTAGTAAATACTCGCTGGCCAAGAGATCCAGAACGGCGTCACCTAAGAACTCCAACTGTTCATTGTTCTCTGGTGGCGGAAGATTGGCCGTATCCACGGTCCGCAGCTCCGGAACGGCCGAGCTGTGTGTTAGCGCACGCTGCAGCAATTCGGGATTCCGGAACTTGCAGCCCAGGCGCTCTTCCAATTGCTCATCGTTATTGGTCATCGCGAAAACAGTCGGACAACTGCTGGCCCATCAATTTGGAGCGCTTAGTTGCGTCGAACCCTGTTTCTTCGCCTCTTCCGCGCTGCTCTTGCAGGCCGCTTGCAACGTGCTCTGCACTGCGGCGCA
>Ga0209526_10000269_pt1 | contig 32853 bp, 23 predicted proteins | sample JacPinW_OM2H0_M1_FD_188566 | JGI IMG/M metagenome (GOLD analysis project Ga0209526, IMG submission 188566) | Forest soil microbial communities from Algoma, Ontario, Canada - Jack Pine, Ontario site 1_JW_OM2H0_M1 (SPAdes) (version 2) | ecosystem: Environmental > Terrestrial > Soil > Boreal... | reverse complement strand
CCCAGCTCCGTGGACCCGGGGCAAGTGCAAGCCGATTATAGCCAGGGCGTGCTGAAGATCAGCCTCGCCAAGAAGGCCGAAGCTAAGCCCAAGCAGATCAAGGTTAATGTTGGCGGCGAGAAGACCCTCGAAGCCAAGGCTCCCGGCAAGGCCGCGTAAACTTGTACCTTTTAGTAACGAGAAATGGGAGGCACCCTATATCGCCTCCCATTTGTTTGTCATCCCGAGCAAGTAGAAAAAACCATGAGAAACATCCAAATTTGTTTTGAAAGTGACGCGTGTCGGTGTTCGTGTCCCTGAATATGTGTGGCAGATTAATCGGACTCCCATCCCAACCTACGCTGCGGTTATGGGGAGCGTAACGGCCGAATACACCGTCATATCCATCCAAATTCCCGGTGTACCCGGAGTTAGCGTTCCAGGTTAGCACTTAGTCCAAAAGGTGGATCGCCGAAATAAAAAGGATGCCCGTAATCCTTTCGCGGAAAAATGCCGACAAGAGTCGCTGCGGGTGAGAAGGGTGACGCTTGTAGGGAACCGGTTTTCAACTGAGGGTGCATCAGACTTAGCTGATTGGATGCATTGCGCCGGAAACGACTCACAAATTCGAGCCCGTCCCAATTGGCGTCACAAGAGCAGGACCAGCGGTAAACTAGCGTTATCTGCGTAGGCCTTTGCGCTCGTCGAAGATAGACGGGAAGTCTGAGTTCCCCGACGTGCAACTCCCCGTTTCTCCAAGACCAGCGCAGACTCGACGGGATGGTCCTTGCCGTCCCATGTAACCTCCCGTGGCAGCACGGTCGAGGTCTAGCCAGCCGTCGTCGTGAGGCCGAGCATGCGGAATCGGCGTGATAACGATTAGACGCATCTGGCTCGTCTTCGAGGAAGCCGAGACAGAGCGCACCCAAGAGTGCGTCTTGCCCCGGTCTCCCCACGACGGACGCTGGTTTCGAGAAATTGTGCGCCCGGTAGTGGAATGTCAGCCCACCTGCGACAATACGCGAGGTCGAGGAATATCAAGTTGAACTCTCAGATGTCACAGTCCTTGAATTGACATTGTGCCTGATACCAGTGGCGGAGTCGCTCGCGCCTCGCTCACGAGTCTCCGGTCCGCTACCCTTTGGCTTCACCGCACGAGCCGCCCGCTGCGGAGTACGGGCAGTCCGGGGCAAATGAGCAACAACCTTGTTTCCGCAGAGATAAATTAGGCAATCTACAATTATGCAATCTACGCCGACGTTTCCTCACAAACTGCCTTCCGCAGCACATCGAGTGCAATGTTGGAGCCGCTTACAAGCAGGACAATATTGCTTGCGTTTCCCACCTCCTCTTGCAACAACGCTGCCGTCGCCGCCGCTCCCGCCGGCTCTGCGACAACGTGCTCCTGCAGTAAGAGCTGGCGAATCGCATCCCGCATCTGATCCTCTCTCACTAGCCGAATATCATCTACCAGTTCACGGATAGCACGGACATTGTCTGGATCTGGTGTGCGGGTCGCAAGCCCGTCGGCTATGGTGGCACAAGTATTCGTGTTCACGACGCGCCCATCTTTCCAGGAGAGAAAATAAGCTGGAGCGCGTTCTGCCTGAATACCGATGATTTTTACCTTAGGCGATAGCTCTCTGACTGCGGCGCCAACGCCTCGGATCAAAGCAGTGTCACCAATGGGCACATAGATCACCTCTGTCTCCTGGAGTTGCTCGAGAATTTCGCACCCAATGGTTGCCGTACCGGCTGGCAAGTCCGGGTCGGTAGCATCATTGAGGAGATAGATTTCAGCGGACTTGGAGTATTCCGACGCATGCTGGAACGCAGCGACAATGTCACGGCCGCGCTCCACAATCTTTGCGCCTAACTCCGCTATCCTGGCCCGCTTTATCGGATTCGGGTTCTCAGGTAGGAAGATTGTCGCGGGCACGCCGAGCAGTTTCGCGGCATAGGCGACTGCCGCTCCGTGGTTTCCCGTGCTCGAAGCGACGACTTCCCGGACATTTCGTCGCTTCAGATTGACCGACAAGGCGTATAAAGCTCCTCGAGGTTTGAATGAGCCCGTCGGCAGTTCGCTCTCCAGCTTCAAAAAGACACTGCTTCGGCTCAGGTTAGATATCCACGGAGCACGCACAAGCCGGCTTACCGGTATATACCGGCGAAGGAACTCCTGCGCTTCACGAATTGCGGGCAAATCCATGTTCGGTACCCCAGTCTACATATTTACTGCCAAGCGGAGGAGGTGCTGCCTCGAACTCAGGCGAAGCATCAAGGTCATGAATCGTAGGCCTCATCGCGAAGGAACTCAGTCGTGATCTCGCGGATGTAGCGCAAGGGCGCCGTCGCCATCAAACAGACAGTTTCGCGGGCCTCGATTCTGCCTTCAAGGGATGGTTAACTCTGTGCCTTTCGGGGCGTGAGCAATGAAAATTACCGGGCTTGGAACCGACCGTCTTTGCCTGAACCTGAGAATCATGAGCGATGACCTGTGGTGGCTCTTCCTTAATCACCGGAGGAGTGTTCACACGAGTTCTACTTCAGCCCCGCCATCTCCAAAAGCGGGAAGTACGAGATGTCCACTTCCGAGGTTCAACTCATCACTGCCTAGGAGCACGCAGAGTTGACAAAGAACGATTCAATCAAGCGCGGCAGCGGTATGCAGGGTCATGACAAGGTCCCGTGGCGCAATAAGGGCCAAGTGAGCCTGTTTTCCAACGTCGGGCCTGGGTGAAAAGCTCAAATCTTTGAGAGCAGACGAGAGGCCGGAAACTTTGTAGACTGGTGGCTGACCAAGAAGAATTAGAATTGAAGCGAGAATGCAGATCGCGAGAACAGATTGCCAGATGTAACTGGGACATTGTTTCCAGGCCATTTCCAACTTAGAGGTAGTAAAGCTAGCGAAAATGACACTCTTACAGCCGATCGTTGAAGCGAATGCCAGCTAGCGCCATCGTCGTCGAGGAACTAGAGAAGTCTTTCCCGGCCGCGCAAATCGGCTGGCGGGCGCTGCTCAATCCCTTCGCAGCGCTCACAAAAACGGCCCTGGCGGGCGTGTCTTTCCGCGTGGAATTTGGCGAAGTTGCCGCCCTGATCGGCGCCAATGGCTCGGGGAAGTCAACTCTGTTGCGGATCCTGGCGACGCTGCTGCTGCCAACCCGCGGCCGCTGCTTGGTAGCCAGTTACGATGTTGATCGCCAAGCATCCCAGGTCCGGGCGCAGCTCGGATTTCACCCCGGGACGGATGGCGGCTTCTACAGCCGGCTCACGGCGCGCGAGAACCTGAAATTCTTTGCCGCGATGAACAATCTGTTCCACGCGGAAGCTGACAGGCGTCTCGAAGACTTGACCGAATTGATGGGGCTCGGCGCATTTCTGGGGAGTCAGGTCCGAACGCTTTCGACCGGCCAGGTGCATCGTCTGGGATTGGCACGCGCTATGCTCCACCGTCCACGCGTGCTCCTGCTGGACGAGCCAACGCGAAGTCTCGATCCGATGGCAGCGTCGGAGTTCAGACGATTCCTAAAAACCGAACTAGTCAACCGCCACGGGACGACGGTTCTTTTCGCTTCACACACCCTGGCCGAGGTTGAGCAACTGGCAGATCGCGTAGCCTTGCTGGACAGCGGACGGCTAGTCGTTTGCGATTCGCCCCGAGGCCTTCGCGCCGCAACCGGTGCGGTGACCCTCGAGCAGGCGCTGCAGACTCTGACCTTTCGGAACGACCACGCCGAAGTGTCCGGATGAATATGCATCGTGCGTTGGGAAACATCCTTGCCTTTTTCAAACGCGATCTTGCGATCGCCCGAAGCTATCGGATGGCCTTTGTGATCGAGATTCTGGAGGCTTTTTTTGGCGTTGCAACATTCTATTATCTCTCGCAGTTTGTTTCGACTGATCAACTTAGCCGCGCTCTTCCACCAAGGAGCGACTACTTCGCCTTCGCCCTGATTGGCCTTGCTTTCTTCGACTATCTTACGGTTTCACTGAGTGCCCTTGACGACAGCATTATAGAGGCCCGGCAAAACGGTACCCTGGAGGCGATGCTGGTCACTGAGACGCCGCTTACGACAATCCTGATCGCCTCCGCGGTTTACCCTTTTGTTCTGCTCGCCCTCCGCACGGTAATTTACCTCGCGTGGGGTGCCCTGCTCTTCAATTTCCCCATTCGTGAGGCGAATTGGCTAGGGGCTGGAGTGATTCTCGCGGTTTCGATCTTGGCATTTGCTGGATTGGGAATCATCTCGACGAGTTATCTTCTTCTCTTCAAGCGCGGCAACCCTGCCCGTTGGCTCATCCTAGGCGTCTCCGGCCTGCTCGGCGGCACGATGTATCCCGTTTCAGTCCTGCCTGGGCCGTTGCAGTGGCTGGCGCGAATGATTCCGGTTACCTACTCACTCGAGGGAATGCGGCAGGCGCTGCTGACGGGTGCTGGGTTCGCCGAGCTCTGGCCTTCCGTGCGCGCGCTGCTTCTTTTCTCGCTTATCCTGCTTCCACTGTCGGGCATGGTCTTTGCTTGGGCATTGCGCCGGACCAAGATCACAGGCACGCTCACCCATTTGTAGTTGGCTCCTGAACAGTTTTTAACCAGCCGGCCGATTCAGTTGGATGGAAAATGCCGTTTGATCCCGTGCGCGAAGGACCCGCTGAGGTCAGGGCTGACACTGTCCATATCGGGGTACCAGGTTGCGAATATTGCCGAAGGCCCAACCAACATTTGGACTATCTAGAAGTGACATCAGGCGGTGGCGGACTGTTGCGGTGTTTAAGCCACTCCATGCTGATGCTCTCGTTCGCTTTGGCATGACGGAGTTCGTCTAAATCGGGCATGAAGATCTGCAGGCCGGCTTGAGGAGTCATGCGGGTATAGCCGTTTACAAGCTGTTCCTGATAGTGAGCAAGATCGAGATCGAACCACGCGTCATTCGAAAGATCAATCATCATGAGATCGACGTGATGCATGGTGAGCTTTCCGAAGTCGATGGTGCCGTCACTAAGCTGCAGAAAATTGCGCCATTGCTCGACCTGGGTCACCGCATTTTGAGCATTTCCGTAAATTTCTTCCACATCAGGGTTCACGATGCGCACGCTAGTCAACTGCCCACGGATGTGGGGTGGTGGGAGCAACTTGTGCGTATCAAAAAAGATATCGTTGCCCGAGACCTGAACGCCGGAAATGGAGTGAGGATGGAAAAGATCGGAGACGTCAATGTGGAAGCCGCCGAGAAGACCCTTTAGCGGAATTTTCAGGACGCTGAGTTTTGTGACGTGCATCTGAATTCGATTATCCGGGACAGCGGCAATTGTGCCAATCAATTCAATGGGCAGAGAAATAATCTTGTGCAGGCTCCCATGGAGCTTGACCTGATCTCCGTCACCGGAAAGAGTGATGTTCTTCAGCGCCGAGTTCGCAATTCCGCTTGCATTGAGAAAGTTGCTGATATCTCCGATGTTTGCACGAATAACTCCTGTTTTGACCTCAAGGAAAAAGGATTCGGGATCGTCGAAAGAGGGATTGACGTTGGAGCGAGTACGGATCATCTGTCCGCGGAGCCAGCGGATGTAGATTCGGAAGTCCGGGCCTTTTCGCAGCATCAGATTATGCGCGGACACGGTCGTGGGAGCAGACTCGGACGAAGTGTGCGGCCCCGCCGGGGCCCATGATGTCGTCGACGTTGTGGCGTACGGCGAGGTCGAAGCTGAAGGTCCGGTGGCGGGCTTTCTGGATTGAAAATACCAGACGAGAAACATCAGCGCTACGACCAGGGCAGGGATGAGAAGCGCGAGACGGGCACGCATGACAGTACTATTCTAGAGGAGCCGTGGTTCCGCCACGATCAGGCGAAATCTGTAAAAGCAATCTGCTCACACCCCACTCGCGGGCGTGTTGTCGCGTTACTCCTGCCACAACCGCTTGGGTCTAGTCGGAGGGGGCGAAGGAGGTCACTTCCACGTCTGCCGGGGACTAACGTGTACTTGTTTGGCATACCTGCCGTGGAATAGATAGCATGCAACCGCGACATCCCGCACACGATGGTAAATCATTAAGTGCAGGCAGCTTACGTGACCCCTGCGCCGCAATTGCAGACATTGTAATCTGTGACGTGATTCGAAGTTCCGAAACACTTGCAACTCTCTTTGCTTAAGGGCGCGGTAAATAGGGCGGCGTGGTGACGCCGTAAGATGTGGCCATCGGGCCAATATTTGTGGTTGCGCCTGCTCCCCCGAATAGCAGTGTCACCCCGTAACTCCGCTGCGACGGCTGAGCCTGCGGCACAATGATCGGCATCAGTGATGAGTGCTTGTGCGCCAGGTGGCTCATGTGTGTCTGGTAAACATACCGCCCGATAAACCAGCCCATGGTCCCGCCGACCACCACGTCAGAAGCAAAGTGCTTCTGGGCGGCAATCCGCGAGGCACTCACGATTCCGGCAAGGCTGTATGCGGCTATCTGGACAATCGTGTTGTGCTTGTACTCATGAGCCACTAGTGAGGCAATGGACCACATTTGGATCGCGTGTCCCGACGGAAACGAAGTACCGCCGCCCCAAAAGTCGCCCGGATTTTTCTCGTCGGGGCGGTTCCGTCGTGTCGCTTCCTTCAAAATTCCAGCAACAATCAGTCCGTCCAGCAATGACTCGGTGCCAAGTACTCCGATCTCCCGCGCTTTGGCGTGATCCCGCAACACTCCGTATCCATAGTACCCAGCCACGATAGGAATCAGCGTGTACGACGCGCCGATGTTCGAAATCCGCCTACCCCATCGGACTTGTCCAGGGCTGTTCTCGAACGAGTCCGTAATGTGACGATCGGCCGCAATCAGCCCCGCTGTCGTCGCCCCGAAGAGCAGCCACCACCTCGCATTCTGGCGGTTGATGTGAAAAGGACTGGTGAAGATTTCCTTTTGGTCAAGCAGGATATTGGACAGCAACTTCCGTCCGAGCGGTTTTAGCCGCTCCGTATCGCCGGGATAGAAAATACGGTCGCGTCTGTCAGGAACTGGCGAAGGCTCTCCTTGCGGAGCCGATCCTCCGCCCTCTCTCTCTATCTGAAGTGAAAGCACTCCTTGCGACTGTGCTTGCGGACCGGGTTGCCGCAAGGCGTCGCCTACATCGTCGCTTGCAGCTGCCATACTTGCGAGGATCGTGGTTATCACTAGTACTGCGGGCCATCGAACTGCTCTCACAGCGTCCTCCAATCCACCGCTCACCCCAAGCATGGCCGGTTGGGTACTTTCAGCCTTCCTTGGCCGCTGCCGATTTCCACCAGAATGCGCGCTGGTGTGGGGCTTGCCCCCAGCACACCACGGTGCATCTCCTTCGATGCGGGTTTAGCCTTGGGCGTGCTTATCATTCCCTAACCCGCTTCGACGTGGCGAAATATAAGGAACCCTGGCCTAAGTATCCTCGAAGCAGTCGCGGAGGAAGCGGTTACGGAATTTGCCTGGTTGATCTTTGCCGTAGCCATATCTCGGGGCCCTCGAGGCTCGTTGAGTCTGAACGAAACGGAAGAATAGCCCATCCATCCTTCTGCCGTTAGGAGCCCTACTTCCGACTTAGCAAACGGATACGGGTAGTGAAGGCGCGATGGGTGAAGCCGCCGAAGGTCAGGAATTCGGGCGAGTCACTGTCGTTGTTAACATAGAGAGGATTCTTGCGACCGGTGATATTGTTGAACCCGCCCCGCACCGCCCAGTACTTGCCAAATAGGTGAAATCGCTTTTCTAAAAACACGTTCAGCGAAAAATAGGTCGGGAAACGATGCAAACCTGGCGACTCGGCTAGTTGCTGCTGGTTATTCACGACATAGAACGGAAAGCCTGTGCGTGCCTCGGCGGAGTAGGCCAGGTCGAATTGCTTAATCATCGGAAAGATTCCCGAGGACAGAAAACGGTTGGGAGCGTCCCAGGGATAGGGGCCGGGAAGCTGTGAGCTGTAGATTGGATTGTCGACATTGAAGTCGAGCACCTGGTTGGAGCGGGTTTGGGAGTGGGTGTAGGAAGCGGCCAGAAGATAGTTCTGGCGGAACACTTTGTGCGCAGTGATCTGAAAGGCATCGTAATGGTCCTCGCGTGTGTTCTCCAAAATGTAATTCCCGCTTAACGCCGACGCGCCGGGCGGCCTGTTGTAGACAAAACCGTGGGTGCCGTGGCGGCGAAGGAATTCTGCCTTGATGTAGATGGCGAGCGGCAGCTTATGCTCGAGGGCGAGACTCCAATTGAGAGACCGCGGTGTCTGCAAGGCGCGCTGGTCGACACCAAAGGTCATTGGGATGGGACCAGCGATGAGCTCGCCATTCGCTTTGAAAAAGTAGTCGAAGCGTTGACCTTCGAAGGGATGCGAGACCAACGTCAGGTTGGTCTGGTCGTAGAAAATTCCGATTCCGGCGGAGAGCTTGGTCTTCGCCTGCGCATCCAGAATGTAAGTCGCGGCCAAGCGTGGCGAAAGCAATGAGTCGCGGATGATTTCGTCCCAGTCATAGCGAAGTCCCGCCTCGATGAGCAGGTGATCAGTGGGCGACCAGCGGTCCTGGATGTAGCCACTCAGTTCGGCATTGTGTCTTTCGGCGTGCGGACCAGGGAGGAACCCCGAATAGCGCGAGCAGGGCGAGGGGACAACCGGGACTCCCTCAGACGACACCGCGCAGGGAGAGGGTCCGTAGGAAATAGGCGTTCGCTGAAAGATCGGGTTGTAAGCAAGGCGGTCGAGATCGATTCCAGCCTTCAACTCATGGCGTCCATGCCATTGTTGCGGAGCGAAGGAGAGGTCGGCGAGCGCCTGCCAGCGACGCGCGATCGTGTGCGAGGTGAGATAGTAACTTCCTTGGACACCCTGTGGAGTTACTACGTAGGGGAGTGGCCCTGCGGGGACGAAGTCAGAACCGTATTCGTCAAAGTTGAAACCATATTCCAGCAGCTCGCCGCCCGCAAGAAAAATTTGGTCCTTGATAGTGGCGAAATCGCCGGTCTCTTTGTTGGTAGGCGTGGTGGGAGGCGGGCGGAAAACGGAGATACCGTAGTGAAGATCGCGCTGGCGATTAAACAGATAACTCGCGGTAAGGATATTTGTCGGGGTTAGATTCGCCTGCAGTTTGGCAAGGTTCCCGACGCGCCAGAAGTGATCGGTATCGGCACCATCAGGGAGCTCTTTAAGGACATGGTTGTCGAATTCGAAATCGAGACCTTCAAAGAACCATATTTTTCCCTTCCGAACGGGCCCAGAGAAAGTCACGCGGGGAACCAGGCTGTCGAAAACCAGGCCTTTGGTGAACTGAAACGAGGGTAGGAAATTCGTCGCGGCGAAGTGAAAATGGTCGTCGCCGATCCCGGTGATAATACTGAGCACGCCGCCGGATCCTTTGCCGTACTCGGCCGAAATGCGACTGTCCGCGGCATTGATCAGTCGAATGGCATCGGTACTGACACGCAGGAGCAGCAAGCCATTGGCCGGTTGCGTGACGTTGAATCCGTCGAATAGCGTGAGGGTTTGGTAAGTTTGCGCGCCGGCGATGTGGGGCTGACCCAACGGGTCCTGCACCACTCCCGGAATGAAGTTGAGCACGTTGCGATAATCGTGGGTCGTGGGATAAGGAATGTTGAGGACATCCAGGCCGGTGAGCTGCTCGGTGGATGCGACCTGTTGGGGATCGATCGCAGGCGGCGACTCCATTACGTTAACGACTTCTTTGATTTCCTGGAGATGGGAAAGCGTCATGTCTGCGGTGGAAACCTGGCCAACTTGAACCGTCTCCCCGGAGATGACGTAGAAACCCGGCTTTTCGACGCGGAGCTGCCACTGGCCGGGAGCCAGGTTGCGAAACTCGCAGTGACCTGCGAAGTCGGTCTCGCATATGAGCGGAGGTGTCTTGGGAGAAGATTGAAGGTACACCCGCGCGTAAGGAACGATGACACCATTTTCATCGGTCACAGTGATGAGCAGGTTTGAGCTGGAAGAGGACATGGGAGTGGGCGGCCTAGGGGCCTGCCCGAACCCAGCGGCGGCCAGAGTGGCTACGAGGAGGATGGCGACGGCATTCCGCGGATAAGGACGGCAATGAGACATGATGCTTCAGGAGCTTTGGATATGGTTTTCCCGATGCGGGGTTGCAGTGGGCCTCAGAAACCCTCATCTCGGGCGCTACACATGCTGAGTCTGCTGCGGAGCTGGAGTTAAAGTTTTGGCAGTAAAACCCGCAATCTCAGACCTTTGTGAGTCTCGCCAGGCAGTAGGCATCTCATGAAAAAGAATAGGGCACCCTTTCCGGCAAAGACGGCCTCCCGACCAATTCGAGACCTGATCATGCCAAATCCGTGATCTAACCCGACATCCTGGCAGAGAGCGCCTACCTTAGCTTAGCTTCGCGCTAGCCCGCGCTTCCAGCAGCGTGCCATCCATGGTGAAGTGTTCATCCGAGGTCAAGCCTTTCGCCGGGACTTGCGCCACCACCTGTGCCAAGAACTCTTTGGCCACCTCGGCCCAACAAACGGTCAAGATTCTTGGTGAAGGTGGTCGCATCCCAGACTTCTTCGTCCAAGTTCAGTCCCACAAACCGGCGAAACAACACGCTGTAATCGATCTCCTCCATCAGCAACCGCTCGTTGCGGATCGAGTACCAGCATCTGCAACAACTGCGCCCGCAGCAGCTTCTCTGGCGGGATCGACGGCCGTCCACCGCTGGCGTACATGGCATCGAATTGCCGCGACAACTGCGTGAGCACGTGGTCCGCAGCGGATGATCCTTCCGCACTCGCGTTTCCGGCGACCGTAACTGAACAATTGACCCTGTTGATGGTCCACGCCTCCCATGCTTCCACTCTTAGCACGACTGGGTTGTGGAAGAGGAGTGGTTTCTAAAGCAGCTGGCGTTCGTGTCGAGTTGAAGATTTGCAGCGACGTTTAGTCGGCGCACAGATTGTCGAAGTTGCCGCTGTCCCAATGAGTGCCGAGGGAGAACTTGAAAGTTAACACCCAACCTGTAGCTGCACCGCTGGTTTTCACCCGAACCCACCGTTCCCTGATCCCGTTTTCCATGACTGTAGAATCTCATTCATCTGGGCTCTGGACAGCCCTCGCCACCCTTCTCACTGGTCCTGGAAGGTCATACTTCTCGTGCCAAACGCCCCTCGCCCAAAATGTTGGCGACCCCTTCGTCGAAGGTGTCATATCGAAGAATAATGGCGCCGGGTCTCAGTCAGAGATCCGGCAGGGGGGTGACGGAAACTCGGTTTGGTTTGCGAGTTATATTCACTCCAGCGAGTACGGTTACTCTCTCTCCCATTTTCAGCACACCGATCGCAATGCGTTTGTCCCGCCACGAGGAGTACATCTGGGCCTTCTGTTCGACTTTCCAGTGGGGACGATACGGGCAGGGGGCGTAGTCGATTACTGGAAGTTTGGGCGCGGAGGTGCTGCACTGGGACTCTGCTGATGTTGGGACCGGGGCCTGCTGTGCAGTTGCGATCGTCGCGAGTAGGAAGAACTTACCCAGTCGCATCGCGAAAAACGTCTGTATTGGGCCGGCGCGAGCAACTTTCAATGCAGCGATCAGCGACCGATGCCAGGCATTGCACCGTTTCTGGGTAATTGACGAACAGATGACGGCGGCGTACGTTTTCGTCGAAATCGTGCCGCTTCGCAAATCTTACCGAAGGAGGTTCAGGAGGCATACTCTCGTTATTGAAGGCAGCTTTAAGCCGGGGAAGAAGACAGAATTCAACGCTGCTTGGAGGAATGAGATTCTTCCAACCCTGAAGCAACAGAACGGGTTTGTGGACGAGATACTCCTTTTTGAGACCACAAATCCAAACCGCGGCATGGGCCTCAGCTTTTGGAAAAGTAGGGAGGACGCCGAACGGTATCACCGCGAGGTTTTCCCGCGCCTTGCTAATTCAGTGCAGAATCTCATGGAGGCCCCGCCGAGCGTGCGTTCATTTGATGTGGAAGCCTCCGAAACCTTCCGCATCGCCGGCAGCAAGGCAGCGTGGGGACACCTGAACGGCAAAGAGGCAAGCCACTCGTCGTGGCCAGCCTTTTGTGATTAGCTCAATCATGGCTTTCACACCAGAGGGGATTTATGGCCTTTCGTCATCGTCAATCATTCGGATTACGTTAGCGCTCGCGACACGATAACTTCAATTGACGGAGGTGGGCCCAAACACGTAGGCATCGTCAGAGAAGGCGATTGGGTAATCGGCGGCTCAACAAACTCCGATGTGCTCTATGTATCGACCCAGCAGCCGTTCCGCAGTAGATCGTGAAGCTGAATATCGCAACCGGACGGCGACCGTCTTTTGTCACGGTTTCGTCCACCGACCCTGCGGGATTGTAGGCCGTGGACTTCACCCCTCATAGCAGTGACGAGAAACGGTACGTCTACACCCAAGTTCGCGAATCGTCCGTTCTCTCCCGCCACTGGGCTGAAATAGCGAGAGAGGGCGCCAGGCATCGGACCAGTGAGTTTGAATGGAGCACAAAGAGCTAAAGTATTCTCCCACAGTTGCTTCGGGACAGAACGGGACGGGTTGCGTTTGGATCAGGCGAACCTATTCGCCCCCGTTTCGACCGTCGCAGACATGAACATGTTGTTCCCGCAGACGAAGAACGTTTGCGGCGCTCTCGACGCTAACCCAAGTATCTTGCCGTCAAGCATTCGGAGAACATCGGTCGACCTCTTCGACAAGCGCATTGTGCAAAGGGAATAGCATGAACGACCTTGTCACCCGCCGTCAGTTTCTCGGTGCCAGCGCCATGGCCTGCGCGGAGCTTGCCTTGCCCAAGGGGTTGCTTGGCTCCAAGAAAAAATCCATTCTCGTTTTTACCAAGTCTTCGGGGTTCGAGCACGACGTCGTGAAGAGAATCGCCGGAGGTCCCAGCATCGTAGAACACGCGGTCACTGCTCTCGGACAGCAACATGGCTTTGAAGTGAGCGCCTCTAAGGACGGACGGATCTTCGATACCAGAGATTTTCGAAAGCACGCGGCAGTGCTCTTTTTTACTACAGGAGATCTGACCAAGCCTGGCACTGACGGGAATCCGCCCATGACGCCGCAAGGCAAGCAGGCGCTGCTGAACGCGGTGCAGGGCGGACTCGGTTTTGTGGGAGTCCATGCCGCCAGCGACACGTTTCATACCGAGCCCGACCCGGACGATCGCTCGAATCGTTACGTTGCGCATGGCGAACGATCTGATCCGTACCTCCGGATGTTGGGCGGCGAGTTCATCGTCCACGGAAGCAATCCCCGGCTGCAAACCGCCAGCCTCAGCGTGAAGGATATGAAATTTCCCGGACTGGATGGTGTGGCGTCACCCATCAGCTTCACCGAAGAGTGGTACTCGCTCAAGGATTTTGCGCCCGATCTCCATGTGATTCTCGCGCTTGAAACACAGGGAATGAAAGGCGAGTGCTATCAACGTGCTGCCTATCCAATAACCTGGGCACGAAGAAATGGCAAAGGACGAGTGTTCTATACCGCGCTGGGCGACCGCGCGGAAAACTGGCCGAATCCGTTTTTCTTGAATCTTCTCGGCGGTGGAATTCGCTGGGCTATCGGTGAGGTGAACGCTTCGTTGGATAAGAATCTTACCCAGGCTACACCCGGCTACTCCGAGATTCCTCCCAAACCCCAGCGAAACGAATAGGGCCATGGCGCGACTGGAGAAGAGAAAGGGCGTTGATTCCGCATCAGGAGTCAGAACTAAGCCGCTGGCGCAGTGTCGTCCTTTATCGACGGACTGGAAGAACTGGAAAATTTTGTATGCGTCTTCCTACTGCGGTAAGATGAGGCGGTCATGATGGTCACCGTTGCAGTGGAATTTCGGAGTTTTTCACTTAGACTCCAATCCTGCAACCCTTTTGGCTTGAGCAGCTTACAATTGAAAAACCCATAGCATACTGCGTCTGCCGCGAACCCCAGCGACTTCCTTCTGAAAGCCCTAACGTAACTCGAAGTAACCCACGACAACCGGGCCAGGACATGCCACGGCCCCAGGGCACAATTGCTCGATGCGTGGAATCCTTGATTTCGAACCAGACAGCTATTCGGTTCCGCGCCGAACCATCCGGCAGTTAACCGAGCCTGCTTAAGCATTGGCCGCCGCCGAACAGTCTTGTTCACTTTCGAACACCAGTCGCGCGTGTGCCGACGCGCTCAAATGATTGAATCAGTTGCAAACAAGAGTAGTTCTCGTTAATGCAAGACTGGCTTTTCAAATGCTCCCATGATTTCGGAGTCTGTTTCAGCTCTTCCCTGAGGCAGTAGAGCCATGACGAATCTTCTGAGGCGGGATGTTCGCTATGCAGCCCGGCAATTGCGGAAGAGTCCAGAGTTCACAACCGCAGCGGTGCTTACGCTGGCGTTGGGCGTCGGCGCGAATCTGACCGTATTCCTGATTTTGTATGGAGTGTTGCTGCGGCCCTTGCCCTTTCACAATCCCCAGCAGCTCGTTCGGGTGGAGCGCTTCTATCCCGATGGGACGCTCGTACCAGCCTATTCTGGGACGAAGGCGCTTTTCATGAGGCGCGCGAACCGCACGCTCGACTCTGCAGCGGCGTATGACTATATCCCGAATCACGTAAATCTGGTGCAGGGCGGCGAGGCGATTCCGCTCGGCTCACTCCGGGTAACGTCAGAGTTCTTTCATGTGTTTCAAATGGAGCCCCAGATTGGCCATGGCTTCACGGAGCAGGACATGGTGCCGCATGCGCCAGGCGTGGCAGTGCTCAGCGATGCCACATGGCGTCAGCATTTTGGAGCGAACCAGAGCATCGTTGGTCAGGCCCTCACTCTCGGCAATGAGCAGTACACGGTCATCGGGATAGCGAGGCCTGAATTTCGACTGGACACGAGAGTGGACGTGTGGGTCCCTCTGCGCATTGCAGAGGGACCACAGGACCACAGCAACGAGTACAACTTTGTGGGGCGACTCAAGATAGGAATGACACGGGCCCAAGTCGAAGATGATTTGAAACGGGTAGTGCTGGAGTTGAAGAGCACCTATCCCGACCTTTGGGACCAGGAGGAGTCGCTGCGTGTGTTCGACTATCACGAGTCGCTGGTGGGCCATTTGCGTCCTGCTCTGGAAATGCTGATGGGCGCGGTGGGGCTGGTACTGGTTATTGTGGCGGCGAACATTTTGAGCCTTTTGCTGACACGCTCCATCGCACGACGACGAGAGATGAGTTTGCGTGCTGCTCTGGGCGCCTCCGCCTGGAGGATTCTGCAACAGTTATTGGTGGAGAATGCGATTCTATGCATCGCAGGCGGTGGAGCTGGGCTGCTGCTCACTGAGCTTGCGCTACCTGCCTTGATGCACCTGACTCCGATCGAGCTTCCGCACTTCGCCACGCTGGATATCGGTGGAGTAGCGCTCGGTTTTGCCGCCGCGCTCATCCTACCCTGTGTGCTGCTCTTTAGCCTGGTGCCTGCCATTGAAAGTAGGCGCATCCAGCTAAATGAGTCGCTGCGGATGAACTCTGCGCAGGTGGCCGGCGGGCGCCACTTGGTGCAGAAGCTCCTAGTAGTGGGCGAGGTAGCGACCTCCCTGGTGCTGCTGGTGTCCGCGGCGCTGCTGCTCACCAGCTTCTGGAACCTGGTGCACACATCGCCCGGGTTCAGTGCCGAAAATGTCGTCACCTTCAAAACGACGTTTACGGATGAGCAGGCGGCCACAAGTGCTGCGCTGGGTCAACGCCTGGATGAACTGGTGGCCCGCCTCGAAGCACAGCCGGGCGTCGCATCTGCAGCCGCCGCCAACACTCTACCCACGCAACTAGTGCCCGACTTGCCATTCGACATCATGGGGCGACCAGCAGGACAGCAGGACTCGGACGGCGACGAGCAATATATCCCGATAACGGCGCACTACTTCGATGCCTTTCGTATTCCCGTGATCACGGGGCGCGGGTTCCGCCTTTCCGATACTCACGGCTCGGAACCGGTTGTGGTTGTGAACCAGCAATTTGGTCGCACTTACTTCCACGGGCAGAATCCGGTCGGTCAGCACATCCGTATCGGCGCGGTAATGGGCCCAGGATTTGAAGATAGGGTGCGCCAGATTGTTGGCGTTGTGGGAGACACGAAACAGACAGGACTGGATGCGCCTACACCCGGAATCATGTATTTACCCGCGGTGCAGATTCCCGATGGGTTAACGCGGATGGATAATCGCACCCTGGGCACAAGTTGGGTCGTGCGCACCCGGACGCCACGGGTGGACGTTGTCACGGCGGCGCGGCGCATCTTTATGGATAACGCACGTGCACCGCTTTTAAGTGTCGAACCGATGCCCGACGTGATGCGCGCGTCCGTGTCACAGCAGCGCTTCACTATGTTGCTGCTATCCGCCTTCGGACTGATCTCGCTTGTGATGGGCGCGGCAGGGCTTTACGGAGTGATGTCGTACACGGTGGCACGGCAAACGAAGGAAATCGGTATTCGCATGGCGATTGGCGCTCAACGTGGTGCTATTTTGCGCATGGTGCTGCGGGAAGCAGGTCTGCTGGTGGGAGTCGGCCTAGGGGTTGGCGTCGCGGCGTCGCTGGTAGAAACGCGAATGCTTCGCACCTTGGTGTTCGGTATCGCGCCCCGTGATTCGCGCACCCTGGCGGGCATGTGCGGTGTGCTGCTTCTGACAGGACTGTTGGCTGCCTGGTGGCCCGCGAAGCGCGCCGCCGACACAGAGCCGATGGAAGCATTACGAGTCGAGTGATTGCTGGTTCCATCCGCCTATTTGTAGCTCGTTGGTAAAACATAATTCCCTACTGACGACCACCCTTCCTTCGGACGGCCCATCAACCGTCAACCTCATGCTCCCACGGAGAAGATCGCACGACATCGCCGCCTCGCCAAGGCTCGGCGGACATTAAGCGAGGAGGCGAAGCAAAGTAAGAGGCTCTTTGGCTTCGGCGCAACCATCGCTAACTTTGGCAAAACAAGCCAAATGGTCCCGACGACGGATCGTGACATGGCTCCTCACAACCCGAACGTATCCATACTCTGGTCAATGACCCTGGCGCTCCACCAGGAACACATGTTTTCTGACATGTTTTTGGCCCACTTACTGGCCCGGAACATCCGCTAGGAAGAGGATCTGGTTGATCAGCTCTTCAATTCCAGTGAAAAGCGACTGGCCCGAATTCTTTCTTTCTTCTTCTTCTTCTTCTTCTTCTTCTTCTTCTTCTTCTTCTCGGCACATTTTGTTAAGGAGGGCACCGGAGGCGGAGATCCCGAAGATCAGCAGCCCGTGGCAGAAATGGTGGGCCCCCCTCGCGAGTCAGCTTTTTCATGAATCGCTTCAGGAAGTCGGGCTTCGTTGATGACCACGGCCGCGGGCTGCAAGTTGACAGCTCACTGCTTAGGGTAGTGCCGAACGAGACAGGATTTCCCCATCCAACCTCTCAACCGAGACAACCCCTAGCGGCGGGTTGCTGACCATTCGAATCGCGCACGCCAACACTTTCGGAAAAAGTGTTCACTTTTGACCAGACCGTGGCTGCCCCAAACCTGAAAATCCAGGGGAGAGTCTGACCTTTCGCAGTGGCACGGCGAAGCTGCAACTCTGATTCGAAAACTGATATGCCTGATCCACAGCCGTCCCAAAGATAAATTTTCGCTTGTCCCGTCTCTGAAAGGCCACCCTTAAGGAGGACGAAACAGCGTGCGTGTTCATCTCATCAATCCGAGCGAAGTCTCCTTCGGTACTGCCGTGATCACGCCTCGCTGGTTATATGTGCTGGCGGCGGCAACACCCGAGAGCTTCGGCGAGCCCTCCCTTGTCGATGAAACCCTGGCTGCGGTGGATCCGGACAACATCCAGCCTGGCGATGTTGTCGGCATCAGCGTCCACACCGCGAATGCACTTCGCGGCTACGAAATCGGGAAAATGGCCCGCGATCGCGGCGCGCACGTGGTGTTTGGAGGCATTCACGCAACCCTCTATCCAAACGAAGCCCATGAATTGGGCGGTGCCCATTCCGTCGTAAAAGGAGATGGAGACGTCGTATGGGCAAGGGTATTGTCAGATTGTTCTCGCCAGGCTCCGCAGGCGGTCTACGAAGGAGGCCGGATTGAGGCTTCTGAATTCTTGCCGGCACGGTGGGACTTGGTGCCGCGACAAAGCTACATGTGGGCCTCAGTGCAGACGGTCCGCGGCTGTCCCAAGCATTGTTCCTTCTGCTCCGTTTGGCGGACCGACGGCCAGCGTCCTCGACAGCGGAAGTCAGATGTGGTGATTGAAGAAATCGTCCAACTTCGGCGGCTCGGCTTTCGCTTCATCGCCCTCGCCGACGATAATTTTTATCCCGTCACGCTTACCGACCTCCGCCTCGCCGATGAGCAACATAACGCTGGCCGGCTCAATGAACTTAAGACCATCCGGGCTGAGCGTTTTGAACTGATGGCACGCTTGGCGCAGCTGCCGCCAGATATGGTTTTCTTCACTCAGATCACGATGGAGGCTGCGGAAGACACCGATTTTCTCGACGCTATGAAGGCTGCGAACATCAAAGGCGCGTTGGTTGGAGTAGAGTCGGTAACTCCGGAAGGTCTGAAAGATGTTTATAAGGAGTTCAACGCAGCCGGGGAAGACCTGGTCGAACGGCTCAGAACCTTCCGGCGCCACGGCGTGTACGTGCTTGGCTCTTTTATTTTTGGCTTGCCCAGCGACCGGCCGGAAACCTTCGGCGCTACCGCCTCAGCTGCGGCTCGGGCGGAAGTTGCGTTTGCGCAGTTTGTGACCTTGACACCGTATCCCGGCACCGTGGACTTCATGCGCTGGGAAAAGACGATGGAGGCTTCCCCCCTAAAGATTGCGGGCATTCCCATCACCCGTCGCTGGCTCATTCCGCAAGCGCTGCGGCCCAAGCTCTACTGGCCTCATCCCACCATGTCCGCCGAGGAAATTCGCCAGCATACCCAATCCGTCTGGGACGCTTTTTACGGCCTCAAATCAATTTGGATGCGCTCTGGGTTCATAAAATCCATGCGCGCCCGCCTGGCGTTCGTCTTGATCTCGAAAATCTACCGGGAGATGTATGCCGATACCGGAATCGCGACCGACAGTGCGCGCGTCTCACGGTCTTCCCGTTGGGCACGTTGGCTGGCGAAACCGTGCCAGCGGCTGTTCGCGGCTCCTCCCATGCCGAACCTCCAAGTGCCAACGGCGTGGAGCACCTCGTCCGGCGGTCAGCAGAATTCTTGCGACATGGCGAGTATCTGATAGCGCGCCACGTATCGGCCTCGCATGGTTTGCAATCGAAGGGTCAGCGGCTCTTGCCCCGAAGTTGTGCCCGGCGGGAAGACTACAATCAAATTATGCGATATTACACCGCCAGACCGACGAACGGCGGCACCAAGTTCAAATGCATTTTCTGCGAACATGCCGTTGCCACACTTGATTTCGACTATACGAAAGGCAACCGCGGCACCCAGGCGACTGCGGCCATGAATCAGCACGCCAGGGAATTGCATTTCTCCCAGCTGCGGACTGCTGCCTCAGTAAAGTCGGGCAGTCGCGGTGCGCTTTGAAATCCGTATCGCTGAGACGAATACTGTCAGTACGTTGTCCGGTATGCAGGGCCAAGCCGAAAGAGAAGTGCACGCTCAGCACAGGCCAGCCATGCGTAAAGACGCATCATGACCGAGGCCTGGCCGCTGCCAAGGCCTCCCCGCCGGAGAATTTTGGTCAATCTGTGCTGCGAATCCTGAAGGCGGCTACCGGCCGCGGCTTTCGCATCTTGTTCCACCACACGTAAACACACCCGGGAATGACAAAAGCGGAGGTCTGATGTTCTTTCAAATCCATAAGAATGGCCGAGCCGTGGATGGCAGCAGCTACCCGAGTCTTGAGCAGGCTGTTGCAGCCTTGGGAGAAAGCGGAGCAAGGCGGCCAAGTAGCAGGGGACTCTGCAGGAGTGTCGCGGAGCACCGCGCAAGTTCCGGCATGAGGTGCCCAGCTACGCTGGCTTCAGCGACTTCCCCGACTCCAGGCACAACTTTCTTGTATTTGGACGTAATCAGACTGCACGACGGCCACACCGGGACGCGAAGTCCCGGCCCGCGGTCTTAACCCGGGTTGACCACTGGGATACGAACAGAATCCCCCCGCTCGATTCAGCTGGCTACACCGCCAGTGGCGACGACCCCATACCTGAATTCCGGTTCTTAGTCGTTGCCCGCTGCGCGTTTGATAGAGTACCCAAGGGGTACGCGAATACCTGTTTGTTGAGGGCAATTCGTCAGCATGAAACCGCTGCTCAAGACGAGGAACTGCGCAAACTTCTTCATTACATCATCCTGGCTAACCGGTTTCTGGCTTATGCTGAGCCTCGGACCGCCATTCGCGCACGAAGAGGAATCCCGGAGTCGCACGACGCTATCGCGGCCCAGTACCGGGAATCCACACCCGGGAGCTGGAGTGGATGTCTCGAGCTCATGAACCCGAAGCCAAGGCGGAGTAGGCGAAGCGCAATAATGCGAGCCTGTTTTTGCGCAGGCCCCGCGGACGATGAAAACCGTCAGTTCTACTGAGCGAAAGATGGTGATGGCGGCGTTGAAGCGGATGGCTGTGACCGCTCAGAGGAAGAGCGTGTTCTCGGTTGAAATTCGCCGGGAGTGCACTTGGATTTGAGCGGAGTGGACAAAAAAACCAACGTTCGGAGACGGGTATCGGAGTTCAATCGTGCTGCGATTATCCTAAAAACTAGCCGAACCGGCTTTCTGGACCTGGCGACCACTGTCGCGAGGAATGTGAGCATTCTTGCACAGACGGTCCACTCCTGGGTTGGTACGCTCGTAGGCGTATGTCTGTCGTCAAGCACATTCCCGATACGTCACCGGGGCCAACCGGCACCTCTTGCCTAGGATACCCGCGTGGCACCTGGCCTCCGCTAACCTCTTCATTCTGCGCCAATCCTTCGATGGATAACAACCGACATCAGGATTGCAGCCTACCAGGGTGTACTTGCCGATGCCACACCCATTGGAGATAAGGCTGGAACCACGCGAGGGGATCAGCGTCGGATGCCGTGTGGATTGCGCGAATGGAAAACGCCACCTGGGGTTATTGCGATGTCCGTTATCCAGCCCCTGCGCTAGTCGTTTCCCAGATGTGCCCCAATGAAGCCGGAGCGAATCGTTCCATTGCGGATCTCGAACTCAATCAAGAAAACATGGACACACGCCTGTTTCGCTTTTCCCCTGGTGGAGCCCCGAGTCCGTACGAACTCTAGTCCAGCCACTGCGGATTTTGGTACGTGCCGTCGAAGTTGTGAGCCGTCTTGTAAAGTTCATAATCCCCCTTTTGTGCTGCTTGTGCCGTCTTGGCCAGAAGAGCAGCAATCTGCTCCTGCTTCAGGGGGCTGAACGTTCGAGCTACCTTTAGCGCCTGTTGCAGAATGGAGAGGGAATCGCACCCCGTAATGACCACACTGGTCGGGAGTGTCAGTGCGTACTGGAGGCACTCGATCGGTTCCGCAGTCTTGCTCTTGAGGATCAGACCGTCGCCCATAGGCTTCATGCCCAGCACCCCGATGTTGTGTTTCACGAGTACAGGCAGCACTTTCTTCTCGAAGCTATCGTAGTGCGCATCCATGAGGTTTAGCGGCATCTGCACTGTGTTCAAAGTGAAATCATGTGAAAATGCGGTGTTCAGCATTTTAAGGTGAATCTCGGGACTCTTATGTCCGGTAAAACCGATATACCGCACTTTGCCTTTTCGTTTCGCTTCGAGAACGGCCTCCATCCCGCCATTTGCCGCAAAAATCAGTTCCGGGTCAGTATCGCGAATCACTTCATGAAACTGCAGGAGATCGATAGTGTCGGTCTGCAGCCTGTGTAGGGACTCATCAATCTGCCGGGTCGCCCCTGGTCTGGTCCGGGCGTCAATCTTGGTCATCAGGAAGGCTTTCTTCCGGTATCCGTCGCGCAAGGCTTTGCCCATGCGGACTTCGCTTTTGCCGTCGTTATAGTCCCAACAGTTGTCGAGGAAATTGATGCCTTCGTCGAGGGCAGTGCGAATAATGCGGATACTCTCCTGCTCGTCGCTCTGCTGGCCGAGGTGATATCCGCCCAGCCCTATGCAAGACACGTTCTCCCCGGTATTGCCCAGAGTGCGATAGGGGATGCCGTTTCTGATTTCAGCCGCCCATACGCGCGGCAACAGACTACTCACCAAGGTGGTGCCCACGGCGGTCCCGAGAAACTCTCGTCGGGTGAGCGCCTGGCGGGTTGCATCGCGATCCTTTGGCTTGGAGTTCGCCATAATGATAACCCCCATTTTCTCTGCACATTATTACATCTGCTTCACCGGAACTTCCACCGTCATCTAGGCGCCCTGGCCCGGACGCGACCGGTGCAATGGTCAGCGTTGTGATGCGATGGCCGCCGGTCTTGCTTGCAGGCCCGTTGCATCGACTGATCCGCGATATACTTTCGCGCCGGAAGAGCGGGCCAGGCCAAACAAGGAGAAATGATGAGTACGAAAAGGCGGGTCTGGGTGGCGGCAACTCTGGATACCAAACGTGATGAGGCCGAATATGTGACTGGGCTCCTCGAAGCGGCGGGACTCTCGGTTACATTGGCCGATCTCTCTACTTCGGGAAAGCCTCTCAGCCCTGCTCCTCACTCTGTTAACAGCTGCGTCCGAATATCTCCGGCGAGCGTCGCGGCGTCTCATCCTCAAGGCCAAAGCGCCGTGTTCACCGGCGACCGCGGCACGGCAATTGCCGCGATGGCCGAGGCATTCGAGCACTTCGTCAAAGCGCGTGAGGACATCGGCGCCATGCTCGGCCTCGGCGGGTCGGGAGGAACGGCGCTGATCACGCGCGCCATGCGGGCTTTGCCCATCGGCATACCCAAGGTGATGGTTTCGACGATGGCTTCGGGCAATGTCGCCGGTTATGTCGGCGCCTGTGATCTCATGATGGTTTATTCCATCACCGATGTTGCGGGCCTGAATCGAATTTCACGCCGCGTGCTCGGCAACGCGGCGCACGCGGTCGCGGGCATGATGCTAAACGCTGTGCCCCAACAAGGTCAGGAGCGGCCCGCTCTTGGGCTTACCATGTTTGGGGCGACGACGCCTTGCGTTCAGGAGATTTGCCGGCTGCTCACTTCCCGCTTCGACTGCCTGGTGTTTCACGCTACCGGGACAGGCGGCCAGTCGATGGAAAAGCTGCTCCAGGATGGGGACATCGGCGGCGAGCTGGACATCACCACCACGGAAGTCTGTGACTACCTTTTCGGGGGCGTGCTAGCCTGCACGGAGGACCGTTTTGGCGCAGTGGTGCGCACTCGTGCGCCGTACCTGGGGTCGTGCGGTGCGCTCGACATGGTGAACTTTGGCGCTCCCGAGACCGTCCCGGAACGATATCGAGGCCGCAAGTTTTATCGGCATAACCCGCAGATCACGCTAATGCGGACCACGATCGAGGAAAATATTCGGCAGGCCCGCTGGATTGCCGAGAGGCTGAACCGATGCGAAGGCGAAGTGAGACTCTTATTGCCGATGGGAGGGGTTTCGGCGCTGGATGCGCCCGGTCAGCCGTTCTGGGACCCAGCGGCGGATGCGGCTCTGTTCGATACACTGGTGGCCGAACTGCGGCAGAGGGATAAAAGGAAGCTGGTGCGGGTTCCGCATCACATCAACGACCCGCGGTTTGCTCGGGTTGCTGTGGAAGAATTTTTAGCGATCGCCCATGGCTGACTAACACTGATTCAGGGAAAATAGTTCATGCCGCGTTTTGCGCGAAGGGAATTGTTGTCGAAGTACGCCGAGATGGTTCGGAGGCGACAGCCGATCATCGGGGGCGGCGCAGGAACCGGCTTGTCTGCGAAATGCCAGGAGGCGGCCGAGATCGACCTGATCGTAATCTACAACTCGGGGCGCTACCGGATGGCAGGCCGTGGTTCCCTGTCGGGGCTGCTAGCGTATGGCAACGCCAACCAGATCGTGATGGAAATGGCGACGGAAGTTTTAACCGTGGTCAAAAAGACTCCTGTACTCGCGGGCATCAACGGCACGGACCCGTTCTGCATGTTTGACGCCTTCCTGAACGACATCGCTGCCCTCGGTTTTTCCGGAGTGCAGAATTTTCCGACGGTCGGACTGATTGACGGCACCTTCCGCCAGAACCTGGAAGAGACCGGCATGAGCTACGCTTTGGAAGTGGAGATGATCCGGCTTGCACACCAGAAGGATCTCCTGACCACACCTTACGTGTTCGACGCACAGCAGGCGGAAGCGATGGGGCGCGCGGGAGCAGACATCCTGGTCGCGCACATGGGCCTGACAACCGGAGGTGCGATCGGAGCGGAAACGACCCTGACGCTGGAGGCATGTGTTAGACGCATCGACGCCATTGCGCAAGCGGCGCTCGATGTGCGCTCCGATATCATCGTGCTGTGCCACGGCGGCCCGATCGCCGAGCCCGCGGACGCTGCTTTCGTTCTGGGGAAGGCCCGGCATTGCCACGGCTTCTACGGCGCAAGTTCAATGGAGCGGCTTCCGAGCGAGAAGGCGATTACCAGCCAAACGCGAGATTTCAAACGGCTCAGCTTCTAACGCTGGGGGGAATGCATGCCAAATACGGTTTACATCAGTCATGTGATCGACGCGCCTATAGAAAAGGTGTGGGAGATCATGCGGGACTTCAACGATATGCCGTCGTATCATCCCGGCATTAAGAAAAGCGTGATTGAGGAGGACCAACCCAGCGATCGGGTCGGCTGCGTGCGCCGTCTGACGCTCGGCGACGGTTTTGTACGGGAGCGCCTTCTCTCCCTCGACGACCGGAACTATGGGTTCACATACAATATTATCGAAGGTACCCTGCCGGTTCGCGACTACGTAGCCGGCGTCAGGCTGCATCGAGTTACTGAAGGCAACAGGACGTTCGCCGAATGGTGGGCTGATTTCGAGGCGGTCGGCGTCGACCGCGACACCATGATCGCTCAGATCGGCAACAACGTCTTCGCGACGGGCTTCCATGCCGTCGGGTCAAAGATTGCTGGAACCCATCGATAAGCAATTGTGAAACCGGTCCAACCAGAGACTCAGTAACCTGCCCGTCGATTAGATTCAACCTCCTTTTCGACCGAGCGCCAGTTCAGCCGTGCGCCGTAAAGCGAATTGAATCGATTTGGACTGATCTCTAGCTCCGCTTCATACTCCACCAGAGCCTGTTCCGGGCGGTTCATGTCCAGCAACATTTCAGCAGCATTTCCCGAGCGGGAAGGTCACCTGTTGCCCCAAACACTCCCGTTTTTGTTTTTCTGCGATTTCGCGCAGCAAACTGATAGCGTGGTCGTTTTTATCCTCGGCGTGATCGGCCCATGCTTCCGCTTCCTTCCTCACTTGGTCAACCCAATCTGCAAACGGAAGCTTCTTCGCAACAACTTGGTTGTAAATAGACTCGATCTCAACCACGTTTCCCCGTGCCTGTTCCGCGTAGCCGCCTCGAGCTGACCCAATAGCACGGACAAGATAGGTGATGGAGTCGTCTCCAAATTCTGTTCCGGGGGTCAAAGCAAGATCAGCGGCTTCTTCCCACTGGTACAACTCAAGCACATAGCTCACCGAGTAAGACAACAAAGCAAAAACCTGTGGGTCAGCATCAATGCCGTACATGCTCTTCATCTTGGGCAGTGCTTTCACCTCTCCGATAGGCTTCTGTGCCTCCGCTTCGCGACCGCTCTGCAGGTAGGCACACAGCAGAAATTCCATCGCAGATTATTCGGCTGCTTTGTGAAGAGCGCCTTTCCACCCCCGCTGAATGCCGAGTTTGGTGCCCGAAGTCGCCATCCGTGCGCGTCATTATAGTCCGGAGGAAACGCGTTGTATCGGAGCCGACGATCGTGGATGAGTGGTCGGTGCAATCGGGACTCGGGCTGAAGCAGCAATAGCCCCGCTTTCCATCGGTACCCCTTTGCCGACGGATGAGGAGCAATGCACCGATGCGAGAGAAATGCGAGGGCGGATGTGGCGCGATGAGCAGCGGGAGACTTATAGTCTTTCCTGGAGCCTTGCGCTGGAAGTCCACCTCATCGACGGCACGTACGAGCTGTTCCGGCACTACTACGCGCTTCCGTCCGCCCGCGATGCCGATGGCCAGGAGGTCGCTGGCGTGCGAGGCGTGCTCGCGTCGATTCTCGGCATGATCCGTGGCGGTGCCACCCATATCGGAGTCGCAACGGACCACGTCATTGAGTCCTTCCGCAATCGGCTGTGGCCGGAGTACAAAACGGCCGTGGGCATCGAACCCGACCTCTTGGCGCAGTTCGCGCTACTCGAAGAGGCGCTCTCCGCACTGGGCATCGTCGTCTGGCCGATGGTGGAGTTTGAGGCCGACGATGCCTTGGCGGCCGCCGCAGCGGCGGCGGCGGGCGACGCGCGTGTCGAACGCGTGATCATCTGCACGCCCGACAAAGATCTCGCACAATGCGTGCGCGGCACGCGGATCGTACAGATGAATCGCCGCACCCGTACCATTCGGGACGAAGCTGGCGTGGTCGCAAAATTCGGGGTTCCGCCGGTGTCGATACCTGACTACCTGGCCCTCGTTGGTGACGCAGCGGACGGGTATCCCGGGCTGCCTGGTTGGGGCGCGAAGTCCGCGGCGGCCGTCCTCGCCCGTTACGGCCACTTCGAAGCGATTCCGGCGGACTGGCATCAGTGGCACGTCAATGCCATGAATCCCGGCGCGCTGGCCTACGTTCTGCTTCGTGATCGCGATCGCGCCTTCCTATTTCGTACGCTGGCGACGCTGCGCACCGACCTCTCGCTGTTCGAGTCTGTGGACCAGTTGCAGTGGAAGGGGCCCACGCTGGCATTCCCTGCGCTCGCGGCGCGACTCGACGCCGCGGTCCGCGGAAGCAAGCCGCTGACGTCCTCGGTTGTGCTCCACGACCCCGAGGTTTAGCGTGGTGCAAAGGTTTTTCCTGAGTACCTAAACCACACCAGGCGCCGGTCTCGACACCACTTCGTAGTGTTCGACGTTAGGTGGCGGATCGATCAGGCACTCAAGGTCGTAGGGGTAATAGTGGGTGTGCTCAATATTCGCTCCCGCGTATGCCACGATAGATTCACGCGAGTTCCAGAACGACAGCAGGAGCAAGTGAATCTGCGCCGCTTCAGTCCGACGCAGCAGGTGGGCGCCGCGATAGCCGGGATAGGCTTGATAGTCTCGAAAGCCGAAGTCAGTTAGATAGGCCGAGTAAGCCTCGGCCTCCTCGATAGGGACAACTCCTTGCCAGAGACGAGCAATCGTGTTCTCGTCGCCGCTTTGCCCGCGAACTGACTGGACTGGATTGGTCGAGTTCTCCGAGTACACGTCGTAGTGCCGGACTCCGGGCTCCATTTCGATCAGGTAGGCGGAGTCGAAGTCGTAGTATTTGGCCATGCTGTAGTCGTCCCCAGCGAAGCGCTTGATGCCGTCAATGTCGTCCCAGAACGATAGCATCTGGAAATGCCTTTCACCTGCTGCGGTGCGGTGCAGACACCATGCGCCACGATTTCCGCGCGTCGCCAGATACTCGGGAAGCGCAATCCTCTGCATGAGGTCCAGGTATTCATCACCCTTCGAAACCGGAACCACCCCGTGCCATATTCGAGCGATCATGTTTCCTCAAGCGCGCAGTTGCCAACGAGAAGCTTCTCCAGCAATGTGACAAGCCTGACGGCGCAGGATCGGTCAAGGTCAAGTCCAGGGTCATAAATGGTCACTTCAAGGCCGAGCGCTCGAGGATGGCGGACGAGCGGAGTCAAAAGTTCGACCACCTCGTCGATCGTCGGCCCGCCCGTTACGGGCGAATCCACCGCTGGCATCAGGTTTGGGTTGATGACATCGGCATCCAAGTGAATCCAAAACCCACGCAGTTCCCCGCTCGACCCAGGTGCCGTGAACGATAGGAGTGCTGCCGCAGCCACCTTGGTTACGCCGCGCTCACGGAGCGCAGCACCGGGAATGTCAAGAATGGGAGACGCAGCAAGCGCTGCGTGGCCGTACCATGGCTCGGCAGTATCGCGGCGACCGATCAGAACGACATCCTTGCCCGGCACGAGAGGCTCGTTCCCGGCGAGACGGGCCAAAGGTGTCTCGCCGCGACCGACCGCAAGGGCGAGGCACATGCTGGCCACAGAACCGGTGCGAGACTCTTCGGGTGTCGCGAAGTCGGCGTGGGCGTCGACGTAGGCAAGACCCACCGATCCTTGCGCGGACCGTCGCGCACCCAAAAGACATCCCAGCACGATGCTGCAATCGCCGCCCAGCACGACCGCAAAGCGGCGGTTGCTGGTTGCCGCCTCCACTCGCTCGCCGAGCGCCCGGCAATAGGCCGCGACTTCAGTTTCATTTCGCGCCCGGCCCGGTGGACGGGCGTGGTCTCGGTACGCGGGTGGGATGACATCGCCCAGATCGCTGGCACCTAGGCATTGCACTAAGCCGAGCTCGCGAAGAACTCCCGGGGCACGATCAAGGTGCCTGGTTTCGCCCGTGTCGTAAGGACGGATGCCGATGCTCGATGGTGCGCCCACGATTGCGATGCTACGGCCCATCGATGAACTCCTGTCCTCACCATCAAAATGTATTTAGATGGTAAGATACCTGATCATAACAAGAGTCCCACAACCTGTCAAACGGCGTTTGATGGTGATAAGATTGTGGGGTGGCTTCAATCAGGCAGCATCAATTTAAATTGGTCGGAGGGCATCCCGCCCTCGACTTCATCAACACCGTGCACGACTGGACCGTACCCGAGCCACACGAGTACCTCAGCGCGTTCGCCGATGCAATTCACTTCGGCGAAACGGCCGGTCTGCTGACTCAAGCGGACCTCTTGCGCCTCCGAGGTCGGACGCCGCGCATTGAACTGACGCGACTGAAAGATCTCCGTGCGTTGTTGCGGCGGATTTTCCAGATGCGGCTCTCCGGCGAAACCCCTAGCAGGACGGACCTCGGGAAACTCAGCGCCGGCTTGGCCGAGGCCGCTCGAGCAACCCGGCTGGTAGCGACTCAAAGTGACCGATTGCCTCAGGTTCCGCTAAAACGTGAGATCACCGCGGAAAAGGCCGGCGATGCCCTCCTGCGTCTCAGGATCGTGGAAGCCGCGGTGGCGCTGCTGGTGTCTGACGCGATGCAGCGGGTCAAATCATGCCCGACCTGCGCTTGGTTCTTTATCGATGCCAGCAAAAACCGGTCGCGTCGCTGGTGCAGCATGGACACATGTGGCGCGGTCGCGAAGGCGCGGCGCTACTACTGGCGCTCGAAACTGCGCACTGGTCACTGATTCCCCTCTGGCCAAGAGTTGATCGCCGGATCGATATCGATACTCGGAGAGATCAGCTAACCCTCCCGGAATCTCTCGTAGGAGTTGTCAGCTCCACTGTCGGGTCCCCCCGGACCACACTAGGTTGTCGGCGAGGCTCCAGTTTCCGGTTTGCCGACGATACGCCCGGAATCGTCGGATCGCTGCGCACTGATGAACGAGCGAAATCCGGGTGGCCACATGTACGTAAGCTCGTTATAGGTTCCACGTGAGGGATGCAGGAACCGTGCCATGGTTCCGCAAGGTTATAATCTTACCCACCATGATGCTGGCTCCGGGCACCAAATTCGGGCCTTATGAGATCGTCGCCCCGCTTGGCGCGGGCGGTATGGGCGAGGTGTACCGGGCGCGGGATATGCGCCTGGATCGCAGTGTTGCGATCAAGATTCTGCCCGCCGCATTCTCCGCAGACAGTGATCGCTTGCACCGCTTCGAGCACGAAGCGCGCTCGGCATCTGCCCTCAACCACCCCAATATCGTTACCATCTACGAACTCGGACAGCACGGTTCCACTCACTACATTGCGATGGAGCTGGTAGAGGGAAAGACGCTGCGCGAGCTGATGGTCTCGGGCTTGCTGCCAATACGAAAAGCCATTGAAATCGCCGCGCAGTTTGCTGAGGGGCTGACCAAGGCGCATGAAGCGGGCATCGCGCACAGGGACCTAAAGCCCGAGAACCTGATGGTCTCTCACGATGGCTTCGTCAAAATCCTCGACTTTGGCCTGGCGAAGCTGGCGTCGCCCAGCGGAGAGCTGTCGGATACGTCCGCTATGTCCGCGTGGCTGACTCGACCGGGTCTGATTCTAGGAACGGTGGAATACATGTCACCGGAGCAGGCCAGCGGCCGTCGACTGGATTTCCGGTCAGACCAGTTCTCGTTCGGCTTGTTGCTCTATGAGATGGTGACCGGAAAGCACCCCTTTCAGAGAAGCTCAGCAGCGGAGACACTGGTGGCCATTCTCCGGGAACAGGCCGAACCAATCGGAGCGCAAAGCCGCGACGCCCCCGCTCCGCTGTGTTGGGCTATCGAGAGGTGCCTAGCGAAGGAGCCCGATCAGCGCTACGTCTCTACCCGAGATCTCGCCCGGGAACTTGCAACCATACGCGACCGCTTCTCGGAGAAGCCAGTTAAGCAGGTGGAGACCAGCCCGACCCATCTTCCTGTGCAGCGGACGAAGTTTGTGGGGCGGGAGAAGGAAGTAGCTGCCGCCAGAGAACTCTTGCTGCGTCAGGATGTGCGCCTAGTCACGGTCACCGGTCCAGGCGGGATCGGCAAAACGCGACTCGCGGTGCAGGTGGCGAGTGGCCTTGTCGAGCACTTTCCAGGGGGCACTCATTTTGTCCCGCTCTCCCCACTACGCGATCCGAGCTTGATCGCTTATGTGATCGTGCAGACGTTGGGGATCCGGGAGGCGGGAGCTCAGTCGCCGCTCGAAATACTCAAGGAGAATTTACAGGATTCATTGCGCGCACCAATGCTCCTCCTGCTGGACAATTTCGAGCACGTGGTTCAGGCGGCACCTACCGTGGCCGAGCTCCTGGCCATGAGTCCCCATCTTAAAATCCTGGTAACGAGTCGCGCAGCGCTGCACGTGTACGGAGAACATGAATTTCCGGTGCCGCCGCTTGCGCTGCCGGATTCGCGGTCCATGCCTCCGGTTGAGGTCCTGGCACAGTATCCTGCGGTGGCGCTGTTCGTGCAACGCGCCGTCGCTGCCAAGCCAGATTTTGAACTTAACCGAGAAAACGCGTCCGCCATCACCGAGATTTGCGCCCGGTTGGATGGCCTGCCTCTCGCGATCGAGCTCGCCGCCGCCCGGATCAAAGTTCTTTCGCCCTCTTCCATGCGAACACGCCTGGCGAGCCGGTTGCAGCTATTGACGGGCGGCGCGCGGGACCTGCCGCAGCGGCAGCAGACGCTTCGCGCTGCCTTCGATTGGGGCTACGACCTGCTGAGCGCTGCCGAGCAGAAGCTTTTCCGAAGATTATCGGTGTTCGTGGGCGGATGCAATCTGGAGGGCGTGGAGGCTGTGTGCGACACCAAAGGCGATCTCGATTTGGACCTGCTCGACGGTATGGCATCCATGGTGGACAAAAACCTGGTGCAGCAGGTCGAGCAAGGAAAGGGTGAATCGCGATTCGTGATGCTGGAAACGATTCGCGAGTACGCTCTGGAAAAACTGGAGGCAAGCGGGGAGGAGGCCTTGACCAAGCGCGCCCATGCTGCCTACTGCCTGGTGCTGGCAGAAGAAGAGGCTACGGAGCCGAGCGGCGCGGAAGGGGCGGAATGGCTGGAACGCTTCACGTTCGAACATGACAATTTTCGCGCGGGCCTTGAGTGGCTGACAGAAACCGGAGATGCGGAGTGGGGTCTGCGTCTCGGTGCGGCCCTGTTCCGCTTTTGGGAGATGCGGGAGTATCTCGCCGAAGGCAGGGACAGGCTGGGCAAGCTGCTGAAACTTGCAGGAGCGGCAGCTCCCACCAAGGCACGAGCGCGCGCGCTTTTTGCCGCAGGCGTGCTCACCGGGGAGCAGGGAGATTACTCCTCGGGGGATGCGCTCATCAGGGAAAGTCTAGACATCGCGCGTCAGTTGGGGGACAAGCACGGCGTCGCCGTCTCGCTAAACGCGCTGGCGGTCCTTGCTCGGGACCGGGGTGACGTCGCAGTTGCGTGTTCTCTGTTCGAAGAAAGTCTAGTGCTGTGGAGAGAATTGGGCGACCAGAAGGCTGTCGCTCGTTCTCTCAGTAACCTGGCGAATGTCGTCAAATTGCACAGTGACTATGCCCGCGCGCGTTCCCTATACGCGGAGTGTCTCTCCATCTTCCGAGGACTGGGAGATCGAACAGGCGTCGCTTGGTCGATGAATTACCAGGGGGATGTCGCCCGCGATCAGGGTGACTCCGCAGCCGCGCGGACATTGTACGAACAGGGCCTGGCAATTTTTCGGGAACTCGGTGACCGCTGGGGCATTGCTGGCACGCTGGCTGATCTAGGAAGCTTGGCGAGGGAACAGCGGAATTATCCCACAGCGCACTCTCTGTACCGGGAAAGCATAAAAATTTTCCAGGAACTGGAACATAAACGCGGAACTGCCCGCCTGCTGGAGTGTTTCGCATGCTCAGCGGCTGCTCAACTTGAAGCAGAGCGTTCGCTGCGGCTGGCAGGCGCAGCGGCTGCGCTGCGCCAAAATATTGGCGCTCCGCTCACGCCCGCGGAACAGGCCAAGCTGGAAGCCACTCTGGACCCGGCAAGGCAGGCATTGACCCACACGGCAGGCGCAACGGCCTGGTTAGAAGGTTGGGCTATGCCGGTCGAGAGAGCTATTGAGGAGGTGCTGATGCCCGAGGCCGCATCTCCCTCGTGTTAGCGCACCGACGCCGGACCGGCTGACGCTTATGGCGAAGGAAATCCGGATGCCACCGGAAGGTTCAGCCAGCGTTTACTCCGCGCTTGCCGGGTCGATGAGTCGGCGCACGGCGGAGACGCGATTGGCAGGAAGGCCTACGCGCCGGGCATGTTCTCGGATGGTCGCCTCGTCCGGAGCGAGG
>Ga0209526_10000268_pt1 | contig 32945 bp, 30 predicted proteins | sample JacPinW_OM2H0_M1_FD_188566 | JGI IMG/M metagenome (GOLD analysis project Ga0209526, IMG submission 188566) | Forest soil microbial communities from Algoma, Ontario, Canada - Jack Pine, Ontario site 1_JW_OM2H0_M1 (SPAdes) (version 2) | ecosystem: Environmental > Terrestrial > Soil > Boreal... | reverse complement strand
GGGCGGAGCGGCCGATGGCGGCCTCCAGCCGGATCCTCTGGGACTGGCTGCGGGCCGGCTGCCCGCGATCGCTGGCCGTGTCGGGCCCGAGGGAGAGGAATGTCTGCACCACCGGGAGCCCGATGTCGCGAGCGCCGGCGAGCGCGGTCAGGCCGCTGGTCCAGGAGTGGGCGTGCGCGACATCAGGAGCGCTGCGCCGCCAGCGCTCCGCGAGCTGGCGCGCGAAAGCGGGGATATGCGGGAGCAGTTCGTCATCCGTAAGTCTTTCCGGCGGGCCGGCCGCGATGTACTCGACCGTGACGCCACGGCACGGAGCGGCCCTGCGGGATAGCGCCGCGGAATCCTTGCGCGAGTAGACGGTGACCTGCTGGCCTCGTCCCGCGAGCGCCTTGGCGAGCGGGAGGACGGCGGCGGCCGGGTCGCCCGGATAGGCGTAGGCCGTGGATCGTGCTGGCGCGCCGATAGGCCCGGCGATTAGAGCGATCTTCATAGTCGGGTTTCCTCCGGTCCGCAGGCGGATCTGGAGCCTGTCTGCGTCGTCGTAGGTGTTCACCGCTGTCGACCGCTTCCCGTGAGCAAGCCCCGTAAACGTCTCCGTGTGGCCGGGCGGGCCGCGGGTAGGGTCGGCCAGCTCGGCGTCGCGTGCGCCGAGTTGTTTGAGTTGATGGCTGGAGGGGAGTCCTGAGGCGGTAACGATCCACGCCCAGGAGGTCATGGTGCCGACCGGGGCCGCTGTAGCCACCGGGATCGCGATCGCAGCTGAGGTGGCTCTCAACGCCTGGCCGGGACGCGTGACCGCGTAAGAGCCGCCCACTGGAGCAATGACGTTCTCCGCAGGAGCAGGCCGGAGCCCGCAGCGCACGAGGCGCGACGGGCAGGGGCCTGTGCCACGAGAAATCTTCGGCAGCGAGGTGAATTCGGTGGAGGGTGGGCTGACCGTGTTGCTGGAGGCGTGCGAGCGGGCGGTGGAGGGGATCGGCTCATCGATCCCGTCGGTTCAGTTGCGTGCCCTGCTGGTCATTGACCGGGCCGGGAGCTTGAACCTGAACCAGCTGGCCAGGGGGCTGGGTGCGTCGGCGTCGGCGTCGAGCAGGTTGTGTGACCGGATGGCGGCCGGGGGGCTGCTGACGCGTGAGCGGGCCACGGGGAGTCGCCGGGAGATCGTGCTGGTGCTGACGGAGTCGGGGCGGCGGCTGGCCGGGTGGGTACGGGGGCAGCGCCGGGCGGCACTGGATGACTTGCTGGGGTCCATGGGGGCCGATGGCCGGGATGCGCTGGTCCGGGGCCTGCGGGAGCTCGCTGCCGGGGCTGGCTGACCGGTCGGCTGGCCCCGGCGGCCAGCCCTCCGCGGGAGAAGGGGTTGCATCGGCGAGGCCTCCGTGCGAGTATTTCCTCATGGAAACACTTTCTGCGAGGAAAGTCAGAACCCAGGAACCCGTCAGGATCCCGCCTGCGATGACCGGTACGGTGAGCCGTGATCTGGACCGCCTCGAAGACGGTGAGCTGCTAGGTATCGTCCGGTCGCAGCCGCGTTCCAGCGACCGCCGCGAGGCAGCCTGCGAGCTATTGGTGAGCCGTCACCGTGGCTTGGTCCGCTCGTGCGTGAACCGGTACCGGCGGAGCCCGGAGCCGACCGAAGACCTGATGCAGGTGGGCTACGTCGGCCTGCTGAAAGCGATCAACAACTTCGACCCGGCGGTGGGGCCCAGCCTGGCGGCATACGCCCAGCCGTGTATCAGCGGCGAGATCAAGCGATATTTCCGTGACAAGCGCTGGCACGTGCATGTCGAGCGGCCGGTGCAAGAACTGCTGCTGGAGGTGCGGGAGGCGGCCCGCCAGCTGACCCAGCAGCTCGGCCACACCCCGTCTGAGGCGGATCTGGCCAGGCACCTGGGCGCCAGTGAGGCTGACGTCCGGGAGGCCCTGCGCGCGGACATGCTCATGCAGCCGTCCTCACTGGACGCGCCGCTGGCCGGCCAGCCCGACGCGGCCACCCTCGCCGATCTGCTCGGCGCCGAGGACCCGCAGGTAGAGCACACGCTGTCGATGGAGGCCCTCGCCGCCCACTGGGACGAGCTGCCCCGCCGTGAGCAGACGATCCTGCTCATGCGCTTCTACGGCGACATGACCCAGGCTGAGATCGGCCGCAACCTCGGGATCTCCCAGATGCATGTGTCCCGCCTCCTGTCCCACGCCCTCGCCTACCTACGCGAACGCATCCTCGGCCCGTACGAGCACGTGGCCGGCCCGGAACTCGCGGCCAGCGCCTGATCCTGGCACGGCTTTAGCCATCTGCTTTCCGCCCTGGCCGCGGCCCAGCCAGACATCACCTGAAACGTGCGCCGTCCGCACCATATCCGGCCGTGCCCTGGGTGAATGCAATGACCTCATGTTTGTTTAATCTGCGCCGGGCGGGCAGAGGGGTATGGACACATTTCCAGGAAGGAGCCTTCGATGGTTCTGGTCATTGCGGTCCTGCTGATCGCGCTCATCCTCGGTGGCCTCGGCTTCGCTGTGCACGTCCTGTGGTGGATAGCCCTCATTGTGCTGGCCTTGTGGCTGCTGGGGTTCGTGTTCCGCGCGGCCGAGACGGGGGGAGGATCCCGCCGCCGCTGGTACCGGTGGTAGCTGGGCTCAGCGCAGAAGACGCGGAGACTGGTGCCATTACGCACCGGCCCTCCGCGTCTTTTCGCGCGCCAGGCCAGTTTTCGCGCGCCAGGCCAGACTGTCGGCTTGGGCCACGATCGGGCGGTCATTCGAGCACGATGCCACGCTGCCCATGAGGAACTGGCGGACGGCGGGATCGTGATGGCTGGCCCGGGTCTTGATGGTGGCGCGCGCCATTGAATGTTTCCCAGAGCCTGTGGGGCCTGCGATGAGAGTTGACGCGCCAGGTCTGGTTGGGGTCAGAGAGGGACATCGTGGTCGCTGGTAAGCTCTTCCAGCGTTACCCGCGCGATGGGCCGGGCACCGTGCCGTGGGGGTGACGGAGCAGAGATCTCTCCGGCCCGGTCAGGTTGTGATGAAACCATGCTGGATGAATCGAAGCCCATCCGGACCGCCACGCCGGCCCGTGGGGGTCAGCGGTCAACCCTCCTGGTAGCTGCCTTCGAGGTGTAAGCACCGTGCGGGATCTGCGAAGGGCGCGGCCGGTGGTGCGTGGTGGGGCTTGAGTGGGTTCGGGGTTCAGGGAACAGCCAGCTTGAGGCGGGTTCGATGGAGCGTGGGCTCACGGTTTTGCTGAACGCGTGTGAGCGGGCGGTGGAGGGCATCGGGTCGTCGGTACCGTCGGTTCAGTTGCGTGCCCTGCTGATCATCGACCGGATGGGGAGCCTGAACCTGAACCAGCTGGCCAGCGGGCTGGGTGCGTCGGCGTCAGCGTCGAGCAGGTTGTGTGACCGGATGGTAGCGGCGGGCCTGCTGACGCGTGAGCGGGCCGCGGGGAGCCGGCGGGAGATCGTGCTGGTGCTGACGGAGTCGGGGCGGCGGCTGGCCGGCTGGGTACGGGAGCAGCGCCGGGCCGCGCTGGGCGAATTGCTGCAGGCGATGGGGGCGGATGGCCGCGAGGCGCTGGTGCGCGGACTCCAGGAGCTGGCCGCGGCTGACGGATAACTTGGCCCTCGGCGGGCAGTGGCCCGGCTGCCAAGTGACCGAGACCACGGGATGAGCGAGGAGGAACGCCGGGCGATCCGGAATGCCCGCAGCAACCGGGCCGAACGTCTGGCGGGCTGACGCGCTAGGTCGCCTTCCCCGGCGGTCTTCGTCGGCAGCTCGGTCAGTATTCTCAGGCCCGGAGAAAGCCACGTGGCCGGCTGGAGGTGAAATGGCCAGAGGCAGGCGGAAGAACCCCCGGACCGGCCGCGCCGCGCCGCGGGTGGTCGTCGTCGGCGTCGGCTTCGCTGGGTTGGCCACCGTAAAGAGGCTGGCCCGGGCCGGCCTGTCCGTCACGCTGGTGGACCGCAACGTCTACAGCACGTTCCAGCCGCTGCTTTACCAGGTCGCGACGGCCGGACTGAGCCCGGCCGACGTCTCCTACCCGGTGCGAGGGTTCGCCCACAAGTATGGCGCCCGGTTCCGCCACGGTGAACTCACCAGCCTGGATCCCGCTGACAGGCGTATCACGCTGGCCGACGGCGGCCAGCTCTCTTATGACTACCTGGTCCTCGCGACCGGCGTGTCCGCTGCGTACTACGGCGTTAAGGGGGCGGCCGAGCACAGCTTCGGCCTCTACACCCGCCGCGACGCCGTGGTGCTGTGCGACCAGATCATGTCAGGTCTTGAGGCGCTCAGCCTCACGGGCGAGAGCCTGGATGTGGGCGTCACCGTGGTGGGCGGCGGTTCCACCGGCGTCGAGATGGCCGGCACGCTCGCCGAGTTGCGCAGCATCGCCCTGCCCAGTTCGTATCCCGACATCGATCCCGCCCGCGTACACGTCAGGCTGGTCGAGCAGAGTCCTGCGCTGCTCGCGCCGTATCATCCCTCACTGCGCGAATACGCCCACCGGCAACTGGCTGCCCGAGGTGTCGACGTCCTGCTGGACACCACGATCCATGAGATCACCGCCGACCGGGTCCTGCTCGCTGACGGCAAGGAATTGCCTAGCGACCTCACCGTGTGGGCCGCAGGCGTCCGGGCGCCGGAATCGGCCAGCCGCTGGGACCTGCCGCAAGGCCAGGGAGGCCGCATCGTGACGGACCCGGATCTGCGGGTCACTGGGCACGACCGCATCTTCGCTGTGGGTGACATCGCATTGATCGACGGCCAGCCGCTGCCGCAGCTCGCCCAGCCCGCCCTGCAGATGGGCAGGCATGCCGCCGGGCAGATCCGCAGGCTCGTCGCCGGGCAGGCCACCATGCCGTTCTCCTACCACGACAAGGGCATCATGGCCACCATCGGCCACCGGTCCGCCCTCGTCCAGTTGCCCCGCCATATCCGCATCCGGGGCACGCTGGCCTGGCTGGCCTGGCTCGCGCTGCACCTGGTGACCCTGCTCGGCAACCGCAACCGGATCTCCGCGCTGGTCAACCTGTCCTACCGCTACCTGACCTGGAGCCGCGGCGGGGGCATGATCGTGAGCGACGACCCGCCGATACCCCGGAGCCAATCACCGGCCCCGGGAGGCGGTCAGCGCCGGTGACAACGTGCGCGATCGCCGTCCTCAGCCTCGCCTGACCGGTCAGGAGGGCGTTCCCGTCGGATCATCCTCCGCGGGCGCATGGTTGGGCTGGGGCTGGTTGGGCTGGGGCTGGCTGGGCTGGGGCTGGCTGGGCTGGGACGCGGCTGGTGCGCCCCTCGCCGTCAGCTCGGAAAGGGCCCGGCGCACCGCCCTCAGGCCGGCGCCTCTGGGCACCTTCATCGAGACATACGCGGCCGCGCCGGTCGGGATGGGCAGCCAGAAGTTCACCAGCCGCCAGGTGAGCACGCCGAGGGTCGCGACGCTCCTGGTCAGGCCGAAGCTCACCAGCAGCACGGGGGTGACCGAGTCGATCACGCCGAGCCCGGCCGGCGTGACCGGGATGGCACCGAGCACGTTCGCGATCCCATATGCGGCGAACAGCCCCACCGGGTTGATGAGACTGCCGTACGCGGCGATGAAGCACCACAGCGACGCCGCGTCCAGCAGCCAGTTCAGCGATGCCCAGGTCAGCGAGCTGATGAGCACCTTCCGGTCATGGGTCAGCCTGCGCAGCGACTCACTGACTTGCAGCGCGATCTTCTCCAGGCGCTCGCCACCGACCCGGGGGATCTTGTCCCCGATCGCCCGGACGATGCGCGCGGCCCTCGTCCCGCCGCGCGTGAGGCCGACGACCAGCGCCGCTATCGCCGCGAGGAGTACCGCGCCCACAATGGCGACCGTCGCGTAGACCGGGCGGAATCCCGACAGCGGGATGGAGATCACCAGCGCGAGCCAGAGCAGGACATTCAGCACGACCGTGGAGCCCATGCCCTTGGTCGCCATCATCACGCCGACATCGGTGCCCCGCAGGCCCTCCGACGTGAACAGCTGGTACCCGACCCCTGCGCTGCCGACCGTCCCGGCCGGGATGACGTGCGCCACCGCCGCTGCCGCCAGGTCGATGCGGAACAGCCTGGATATGCCCGGCCGCCCGTGGGGCGGTAGCAGGGCGCGTGTCAGCAGCGCGTAGCAGAACAGGGACGCCGCCTCCAGCACGAGCCCGGCGATCAACCAGCCTACGGCGACGCGGCCGAGCAGGTAGAGGTCCTTGCTCGCCCCCACGAGTTCGGGGATGACCAGGTACTCGATGATCAGGACCAGGATGAAGATGATCACTATACGGCGCAGCGGGCGGCGGGCGGCCCGCAGCCAGCCGCGCCGCCGTGGTGCCGGGCCTTCGTCAGCCTGCACGGCCCACCGGCTCAGCTGGAGTCAAGGCGGTGGAAGGCCACCTCATGCGGCAGCAGGCGGAGGGCGGCAGCGACGGGGATGGCCACGAGAGCCCCGATGATTCCCATCAGCGCGGCGCCGATGAGGACCGCCACGACCGTCACCACCGCAGGCACTTGCACCGTCCGCCCCAAGATCCTCGGCACGATCAGGTAGTCCTCCGCTAGCCGGCAGGCGATGTAGAAGCCCAGGGCGGCCACCGCGACCGGCACCGATACGGTCAATGCCACCAGGGAGACGATAGCCCCGCCGACGGTGGACCCGACGACCGGGATCACGGCCGGCTTACCCCGGGCGTCAGCATCCGCAGATGCCGGGGCGCTCTCGAGGCGATCATCAGCGGGCACGGAATGCTCCTGGCGCGCCGCTTGCGCGACGAGTCGGCTGGCGGAAGACGCTATCAGTCGTTGTAAGCTGCCCCGATCCGGCCTGCCCACACATGCCGGCCCGGGCACGGTCAGCGCGGTACGCCGTCATCCCTGGTTTCGGTGGGACGGATGGGACGCTGCGCGAGCACCTGGTAGCGCTCCGAGAAAGGGCGCGCAGCCCACTGTGCGGGCCTATCCGGGCAACTGGTCCGGTGTTACGCTCCGCCGGGGAGCTCGGCACATTGAAGTGCTGGGACATGCTCAGCCGGTGACCGGCTCACTGCGGAGAGTGGAGATGAAACTCGTACGGCTGGTGGCGATTCCCGGAACCTTGTTAGTACTCGGCGCGACCCTGGCGGCCGCCAACCCCGCAACCGCGGCGCGCACCACCCGCGCGGCGAGCGCGAGCCAGCACATGGCGATCAACTGCCAGTACAGCGGCATGTGCGCCGAGGTGGCCAATCCCGCTGAGGTTTTCGGCCCGGAGTACGTCGGCCACGACGAGCCTTCAGCGGTCTTCTACTCCAATGTCCCGGGGTCGGGCAACCACATGACGTACTCGCTGCGGCTGCCGCGCGATCCCTCACCGGCCAACCCGAACACGCCCGGTAAGTCCTACCAGTTCCAGCTGAACGGTGCGCTCTGGCTGGGCATGGCCATGTGCGACACGCAGTCCTACCCGAACCAGGTGTCTACCTGCACCCCGGACAGCAACAGCAACATCGTCGACCCGGCGGTCTCGCCCAATCACCCGGGGACGGCGTTCACGGAGCTGCAGTTCTACCCGCCGGGGTGGGTTCCGTGGCCGACCTGGCAGGTCGCGGTCGGGGCCAGCGGCTGTGACCCGACGAAGTGGTGCGCCGCGCTGAACATTTTCAGCCTCTCCCAGGACCCGGTCAACGGGACCAGTCAGAACGCTACCTGCGCGGCCAGGACCGGCCTGGAGTACGTCAACTTCGCGTTCGTCACCAAGAACGGCCACTCTACGGCTCCGGCGAACCCCGTCGACGCCACCACGGCCACGTTCACGCCGGATCCGGCCAGGGACCTGTTCATGAAGTCGGGCGACAACCTGAAGGTGTCCCTCCGTGACACACCGAACGGGTTGCGGGCGGTCATCCGCGACCTGACGAGCGGGCAGACGGGATCCATGACCGCGAGCGCGGCCAACGGGTTCGGCCAGGTCAAGTTCGACCCGACCGGTACCAGCTGCACCAAGATCCCGTACAACTTCCACCCGATGTACTCCACCTCGTCCGAGCAGACCCGGGTCATCTGGGCGGCGCACACCTACAACATCTCCTTCACGTCGGAGATCGGGCACTTCGAGAACTGCAACGGCCCGAACCCCATACCGGCCACCCCGTTCGGGGTCGACGCCAGCGGCAACCCGATCGCCTGCCCGGCGGGCAATACGGAGGGATTCGGGGCGAACGTATCGCCCACCGACGCGGATGACAGCTTCTGCTTCCCGGGCACGGAGGCGATGCGGATACACGTCAACGGCTGCACGGACACCAATACCGGCTTTGACAGCCTTGGCTACCAGCCCGTCTGGCCGGACGGCAACCGGGCCCTGCACCCCCAGCCCATCCTGTTCTCCAGCCCACGGACCGGGTCCTCCGACAGCGTCAACTACTCACGCACGGCATTCGAGGCTGACCTGCCGAGGATCGAGACCAATACGTGCAACCGGACCACCGGTGCCGGCTGCACCCTGATCCCGACCACGGACAAGGGCGCGCCGGCCGCCTTCTACCCGTTCTTCAGCGCCTTCCAGAACGGTGTCCGGGATGAGCAGGGTGGTGGCGGCTGTTTGTGGGCGTTCGGCAATCACCTGACAGGTGCGAACGACTTCGGCCGCAACGCGCAGTACGGGTCGCTGCTGACCACCACCTACCTCGCCTTCGGCGGGCATGGAGCGACCATCAACCGCATCAACAACTTCCGTCAGATCATCTCGAACCCGTGCCCCGCAGGAGGGAATGAGGGCTAGCGGGCGCGCCAGATATCGGGGCCGGGACCGCGAGTCCCGGCCCCGTGTCATGGGGGAGCCTGGCCCAGGGTAGGTGCCCGATCAGTAATTCTCCTGATGCCGGCGCTGCGTGTGCTCCCCTAGCCTGACCAGCATGCCACTACTCACGGGGCGTGTGTGCATCATCGGGGCGGGATCGTCGGGGATAGCGTCGTGCCAGGTCCTGCACGCGCGTGGTATTCCCTTCGACTGTTTCGAGATGGGCTCGGCGGTGGGCGGCAATTGGCGGTACAACAACGACAGCGGCATGTCGTCCGCGTACCGTTCGCTGCACGCTAATTCATCCCGGCGGGGCATGCAGTACGCAACGTTCCCGATGCCGGACAATTACCCGAACTACCTAGGCCATAAGATGATCACGAAGTACTTCGATGACTTCGTCGATAACTACGGCTTCCGCGAGAAGATTCAATTCCGGACCGAGGTGACCAGGGCCGACCCGGCACCGGGAGGGGGCTGGGACGTCACGGTCCGGCAGCGGGACACGGGGGCGCGGCGCACCGAGCGCTACCATGCTGTGCTGGTCGCCAACGGCCACCACTGGGATCCTCGGTATCCGGAACCGGCCTTTCCCGGCGCTAGCACTTTCACTGGCACGCAGATTCATTCCCACCACTACCGCACACCGGAGCCTTTCGCCGGCCAGCGTGTCCTCGTACTTGGCATCGGCAACTCCGCCTGCGATGCCGCAACCGATTGTTCTCAGGTGGCTGCGCGGACGCTGCTCGCCATGCGGCGGGGTGTCCATGTAGTGCCGAAATATCTGTTCGGCATGCCTACCGATCATCTGACGCTCATGCGCCTGGGCACCAGGGCGCCGGTTCGGCTGCAGGGGTCAGTAGTGGCGCTGCTCGTGCGAATCGCCCAGGGCAAAGTGACGAAGTACGGACTGCCCAAGCCTGATCATCAGATGCTGTGCGCCCCCCCGACGGTGTCGGACAGCCTGCTGAGCAGGCTGGATCACGGTGACATCGTCGTCAAGCCCAGCATTGACCGGTTTGACGGGGATCGCGTCTACTTCACTGACGGCAGCGCCGAGCAGGTCGACGCGGTGATCTATTGCACCGGCTACAAGATCAGCTTTCCGTTTCTCGACCCAGCCGTAACCGGCACCGAAGACAGCGCGATTCCCCTCTACCATCGCGTTGTCCCGCCGGAGCGGCCCGGTTTGTACTTCATCGGGCTCGTCCAGCCGATTGGGGCGCTCATGCCGATAGCCGAGATCCAGTCGGAGTGGGTAGCGGACCTGCTCGAGGGCCGTGCGACACTGCCGCCGGAGCGAGAGATGAACCGCGAGATCGCCAGGTATCGCGCGGTGACGGCCAAGCGATATGTCCGCTCCACCAGGCATGCCATCCAAGTGGACTTCCTCGCGTACCTGAGGGAGATCCGCAGGGAGCGGCAGGTGGGCGCCCGGCGCAACGGAGTCTCTCGCACGATGGCCGTGGATCCGCCCGCGCCCCGGATTCTCCCGCAGGCCACCATGTCATCCCGAGCTTGACCTCGCACTTCTCAGCTGGCGCCGGGGGACGGTCAGCGGCCAAGGATCGGGGGAACGCTCTTCGCTTCAAAGATGTCGATGTCGCGCACGGTCCTTTCGACGGCGCCGCTGCGCTGCAGCAGGTAGTAGAGGCCCCGGCTGCGGTCCACGTCGTGATAGGCGAGGTCGAGCTGCGCTATCCGGGGCGAGGAGAGCGGCAGGTCGTGCCTGGCCCGGTAGCGCTCGATGAGCTGGTATTTGATGACCCAGTCGATCTCCCTGGCGATGAGGTCCAGGTTCCTGGTCTCGATGGAGTCCACCGTCCGCTGCCACATGTCGAGGACGCGCTTGCTGACTGGGTCGCCGCCGTTGTTGTCCGCGAAGTCCCTGGCCTTGAGCAGGTACTCGCGCTGGATGTCGAGCGCGCTCATCTCGCCGCCGTTCGCCAGCCGCAGCGGGCTCTGCCCCGTCATGTCGTGGCTGACCTCACGGATCGCCCTGAGCGGGTTATCCAGGGTCAGGTCCCGCGTCATCATGCCTGCCTCGATCATGCGGAGCACCAAGTCGGTCGCCCCCACCTTGAGCAGCATCGTGGTCTCGCTCATGTTCGAGTCGCCGACGATCACGTGCAGCCGCCGGAACCGCCCGGCGTCGGTGTGCGGCTCGTCGCGGGTGTTGATGATCGGCCGGGACCGGGTCGTCGCCGATACGGACTCCCAGATGTGCTCGGCCTGCTGGCTGAGGCAGTACACGGCGCCCCGCGGCGTCTGCAGCACCTGGCCCGCCCCGCAGATGACCTGCCTGGTGACGAGGAACGGGATCAGGATGTCGGCCAGCCGGCCGAATTCGCCCTGCCGGCCGACGAGATAGTTCTCGTGGCCGCCGTAGGAGTTTCCCGCCGAGTCGGTGTTGTGCTTGAACAGGTGGATGTCCCCGGCGATGCCCTCCTCGCGCAGCCGCCGGCCCGCGTCCACGAGCAGCCCCTCGAGGATCCGCTCGCCCGCCTTGTCGTGCGCGACGAGGTCAAGCACGCTGTCGCACTCCGGCGTCGCGTACACCGGCTGGCTGTCGGCGTCCAGGTAGAGGCGTCCCCCGTTCCTGAGGAGCACGTTGCTGCTCTGGCCCGCCGACAGCACGGGTCGCAGCAGGTAGCGCGCGACCTCATCCGGCGAAAGCCGCCGCTGCCCATGGAAGGCACAGGTAACGCCGTACTCGTTCTCAAGCCCGAAGACGCGCCGGTCCACATCGCCACGTTACGTACCCATCGCCCCGGCGGCTACTGGTGCCGGCTGACTCTTCCGCTCGATGGCGCCGTCACTCTTCGAGGTATTCGTCCACGACCTCCGAGTCCGCGGCCCGGGAGGGATCAGCGGGGGCTCGTCGTTCAGCTCTCGGGTTGTTTTCTGGAATGGTCGGTATGTTCTCTACCGTTTGCTCCACGGGAATTCCTGGCTGAAGGCTGTCGTCGGCGGAGGCGCCGGGGTTGAGCATGATGTAGGGCGGGTAGCGGGTTTCCTCGACCTGGCTCACCAAGGGCCTGCGGCTGCTCCTCCGCACGACCATCCGGCGGCGCAGCCAGCCATATCCCCGGCGGGGAATGAAGAACCCGGCCACGCCCACCGCCATCAGGACCACGCCGGTGACCTGCAGGTTCAGGAACCTGGGGTGCGCCGTCACGGCGAAGGTGAGGATCGCGCCGATAGCCAGTAAGGTCAGGCTGCTGGCAGTTTTCATCTGTCATCCCTCCAATGAGGTTCCGGGCCGGCAGACCGGGTCCGGCTATCGGCATACTCGCAGCATGCCCCTTACGACCGCCGGTATTGCTCTGCGTCCGCCGTCCGTAGCTTGACACCCAGGCCGGGCTGGCCCGGATCCGGGGTGAGCACCCCACCGTGGGCGTCGAGGGCTCCCTCGCACAGCAACCGCTCGATGCGCTGGTCAGCGAGCACGGGCCGCGGCGGTCGCAGCCGCGTAAGTCCAGCCGACCCCGGCTGGCCCCCCGCCCGGGCGGTCGCCGGGCGCTCACGCGCGGCTGATGCGGTCGGCATGATCCCTGCACTACCTGCACCGCCAGGTCTCAAACACGCCGCCGGCCGGTTAGGGTGCAGTTTCGCGCGGCCGGGCGCGGGTAGTCCGTGTGGCTCAGGGGGTTCGGCACGGAGGTGACGGCGATGGGGCCCATGTCGTTCGGGGATCCGCGGGACCATCCGCCGGACGATCCGCCGGACGACCCGCGGAAGGAATCCCAGGCTCAGCGCGACGACCGTAACCTCGCTGAGCTGCTCCAGGAACTCCGGGTGGCCGGCCTGGGCGTCCAGGTCCTGTTCGGCTTCCTGCTGTCGCTGCCGTTCACGGCGAGGTTCAGCCGGCTCGGCCCCGCCCAGCGTGACCTCTACATGGCCAGCCTGCTGCTGTCGGCTGTGTCGACCGCGCTGTTGCTCGGGCCGGTCGCCTACCACCGCCTGGTTTTCCGCCGCCGTCAGAAGGAGCGCCTCGTGCGGGCCGCCAACGTGATGGCGATCCTCGGCCTGGGCACCGTCGGCCTGGCTGTCTCGGCCGCCGTCCTGCTGGTGACCAGCTACGTGGCCAAGGGCTGGCCGGCGGTGCTGATCAGCGCCTTCGTCGTGTGCCTGTTCGGTGGTCTCTGGTTCGCCTTCCCGCTGGCGCGCCGCGAGGGGTAGCGGCTGCGCGTCGTCGTTCACGCAGCCCCCGGCGGGAGCGCGGCCCCGGGTCCGGGCCGGAAAGGCGATAGCAGAACATGGAGGAGAACAGGAAGACTGCAGCGGCCAAGGATCCGGACGAGATCGCCGAAGATGGCGAGGTGGGCGATGAGAAATGACACCATCCGGCAGAACGGATAGCGCGCGCCGATCACGGCCCGCCAGGCCGGCGCAGCCTGAGTGGCTCGACCCCCAGCTCGCCACGCTGACCCAGGAGAGATTCTCTGACCCGGCGTGGATCTTCGAACGCAAGCTTGATGGCGAGCGCTGCCTGGCTTTCCGGGACGGCCAGCGCCTGCGGCTCATGACGCGCAACCAGCTGGAGGTCACCACGACCTATCCCGAGCTGGCCGACGCGCTCGGAGCCCAGCAGGCCGATGACTTCATCATCGACGGGGAGGTCGTGGCCTTCGACGGGAACCAGACCAGCTTCGCCCGTCTCCAGCGGCGGCTCGGGGTCCGCGATCCGGGCCCGGAGCTGCGCGCCGAGCTACCGGTCTACTACTACATCTTCGACCTGCTGTGGGCCGATGGCCGCGACATCCGCCCGCTGCCGTTGCGGGAGCGCAAGCAGTTGCTGCGCGGGCTGCTGTCCTTCGGTGACCCGCTGCGTTTCACCGAGCACCGCGACACCGACGGCGAGGCGTACTGGCGGGAGGCCTGCGCGCAGGGCTGGGAGGGAGTCGTCGCCAAGCGCGCGGACGCGCCGTACCGCCCCGGGCGCAGCCGCGACTGGCTCAAGTTCAAGTGCGAGAACTCCCAGGAGTTCATCATCGGCGGGTACACCGACCCGCAGGGGTCACGCACCGGGTTCGGCGCGCTGCTGCTCGGCTATTACGACCGCGGCGGCAAGCTCACCTACGCCGGCAAGGTCGGCACCGGATTCGACCGGCGCACCCTGACCAGCCTGCACGAGACCCTGGCCGCAATGGAGCGGGACCGGCCCGCGTTCGAGCGCGGCGTCCTGCCGCGTTCGCGGGTGCACTGGGTCGAGCCCCGCCTCGTCGGCCAGGTCGGCTTCAGCGAATGGACGCCCGACGGGCAGTTGCGCCATCCCAGGTTCCAGGGCCTGCGCCGCGACAAGGACCCGGCCGACGTCGTGCGGGAGACGCCCTGAGCGCCGCGATCACGGCTCCGGGTTCTCTGGCGCGGGGTTTTCTGGCGCGGGGTTTTCTGGCGAGGCGGGCGTGCCCGGGCGGGCTGCCTCCCGGGCCAGCACAGGGGTGAACGCCCACCACAGCATCAGTGCGATCCCGCCGGCGACGGCCAGGCTCTCGAAGGTGTCCGTGAGCCAGTGCGTCCCCAGGTAGGTGCGGCACCACATCATCACGATGGTCGCGGCGGCCACGGCGGCCAGCGCCCGCGCCCGGTGCCCGGGCTTGGTCAGCACCGCGGTCAGCGCCAGGCCTACGGCCAGGGTCGTGATGACGTGACCCGAGGGGAAGGATCCGATGTCGGCGGTGACCAGAGGATGCGGGGGCCGGTGCCGGAGCACCAGATGCTTGATCAGCTGAGAGGCACCCGAGCCGCTGGCCTCGGTAGCCGCCAGGAACGCGGCCGTCCAGAACCTCCGCTGCACGAGGAACCACACCACCAGGATGGCGACGATAATCGTGCCGCCGATCGGGCCGCCGATGACGCTGAGAACCTTCGCCACCCCGGTGAGCGCCGCGGTCCTCGATTGCTGGATGTGCGCGAGCCAGGCATGATCGAGGCCGAGCACGGGGGGATGGGCTGGGTCGCGCGCGATGATCGCGGCGAACGCGGCGGCGATGGCCAGCAGGGCCAGGCCGGTCCCCAGCATCAGGGGACGGCGGCGGGCCGGCGGCGAGCTTGCCGCCCCGCGCGGCGCCGGGGGGCCGCCGTCCGCGGCATCCGCGGTAGTGGCGGTATCCGCGGTGTCCGCCCCGCGCGGCGCTGGGGCGTCTGTCATGGCGGGTGCAGGGGTCCTTCCTGCCGGAGAGCCGGCTCAGGGTCATCCTCTGCCCATCCCGCGCCGCCTCAATCCGGCGCACACCGGGCTGCAGGCGGGGCCGTCCGGCCGAAAGGATGCGCAACCGGACGGCAGATGTATATATTCCGGCACCTGACCAGAGCACCGACAGCGAGTGAAACGAGCGCGGGTGTTTGGCCTGACCCGCCCAGGGCAGTCGTGACCCAGCGAAGGCAGCTGAGTGCCGTCGCTGGGAGGTGTCATGGTCAGGGTCACAGGGTCCGCGCGCAGGAAAGTGCGGAGCGCGCGAAGTTCGGGCCGGCAGGCGGCCAATAGTCGTTACATGTCCATGCTGGCCCGCGCGGGTCTTGCCGCGCGCGGCGTCATGTACGTGATCATCGGCTGGATCGCCCTCCAGATAGCTTTCGGCCACTCCAGCCAGCAGGCGGACCGGAGCGGGGCGCTGCGGGTGGTGGCGAAGACTCCATTCGGGTCGTTCGCGTTGTGGCTATTGGTCATCGGGTTCACCGGAATGGCGCTATGGCGGCTGTCCGAGGCGCTGTGGGGCGCCGCGGGGCCAGACGGGCACAAGGCCGGCCGGCGGCTGGCCGCCCTGGCCCGGGCCGTCTTCTACGGCGCGGTCGCGTACAGCGTGCTGAAGTACGCGCTTGGCCTCGGCGCGCCCGCATCTACCAACACGCAGTCACAGGATCTCACCGCGACCGTGATGCACCACCCGGGGGGCAAACTCCTGGTGGCCATCATCGGCATTGCCCTGGCCGCGGCCGGCGCGGCCCTGGCGTACCAGGCATGGAAGAAGGAGTTCCTGCGCAACCTGCGGCTGGGCTCGGCCTCGCCGGCTACCCGCCGGGTCGTGGTACGACTGGGCCAGATCGGCGGTGTCTCCCGGGGGGTGGTCTTCGCGACGGCCGGGATCTTCCTCGTGGTCGCCGCTATCACCGCGCAGCCAGGCCAGGCCAAGGGCATCGACTCGTCCCTGCGTGCGCTGGCCCGCACGCCACTCGGGCCGTGGCTGCTCGTGCTCGTCGCGGTCGGCCTGATCGTTTTCGGGATCTACTCGTTCTGCGAATCGCGCTGGCGCAACGTCTGAGAGGGCTGGCCGGGTCCGGCTCAGCGCGGCGCCCCGCCGACGCGGGCCGCGTGCTGGAGGATGTCGTCGGTGTCGGCGCACCCGTGAGGCGGGCCAGTCTCCGTGGAGAACATGGCCCACACGACTTTGCCCATGCCGCTCGCGGCGGTGTAGCCCCACTTGTCGCTGAGTGCCTCGATGACGTGCAGCCCGCGGCCGCTCTCGGCGAGGCAACCGGGATCACTTGGCACCGGAGCCTTTTCGCTCGGGTCGGCGACCGCGCACAGCACGCAGGGGCCGCACTGCAGGAGACCGAGCCGGGTCGGCCACCGTGGCTGGGGGTCGGCGGAATGTGACGGTGCGTGGCGCAGCGCATTGGTCAGCAGTTCGGACACCACCACCACGATGTCCTCGCGGCGTTCTGCCACACCCCACCGGCGCAACGTGGACACGGTGAAGTCCCTGGACGTCCCGACCGATCTCGCGTCGGTGCCCGGCGTGCGCGTGGCCACCCGGGCCTGCGGCGGGACGCCGGAGTCCGCCGCCAGCAGCCAATTCTCGCTGGCCAGAGCGGCCATCTCCACGGCTGCCATCAGCCAACGCCAGCCCACGCCGCTGGCTGCACTACTCACCAGGCGCAATGGGTCTGCTGTCATCGCCTTCCGAAACGGTCTCGTCGCGACACCCAAAATGGGCAAATGGGGCCTACAGCCCCATCGTGCCGCATGCACATGCCCGCTGCAAGGGACTCCTGCACGTTCCTTCGCACGTGCATCGGATCTGTTAGGCTATTTGTGCAAACGGTTGCTGGCAACCGGTTGCGTGCGCCGTCGTCGTCACGCGCGCCTGCCATGCCCGTTCCCTCGTAGCCCCCCGCGGAGGAAAGAACGATGCTGGTCAAGAACGGCGTACCGGCCGATCAGCTGACGGCGCACTGGCGGAAGAGCCGGGTCAGCAATCCCAGCGGAAGCTGTGTCGAGGTCGCCGAACTGCCTGGCGATGCCATCGCTGTCCGCAACTCCCGCCACCCGTCCGGCCCGGCCCTGATCTACAGCCGCGCCGAAGTCGCGGCGTTCCTCGCCGGGGCTAAGAACGGCGAATTCGATGATCTCTATCAGGGTGGCAGCCTCGCGTTACCGCATATCCCAGGAAAGGCGTCACGACAGTGCGCTGATGCGGTGATATCGTGCTGTCTGTGCTCCGCCGGTGTGATGCGCTGCGCGGTGCTGGCCGGCTACCGTGCATGCGGCGGTGGCGCGGTGGTCCCTGTTGAGGTGCAGCTCGGGAGCGGGCACGGAGCGCTGATCCAACGGTCTGGGAGCTCGGATGAGTGCGGTTCAGCCAAGCAGTGAGTTGCCTGCCCGTATCTCCAGCGGCGCGCGGGCCGGCGCAACCGTCTTGCGGATGATGCTCGGCGCACAGTTGCGGCGCTTCCGCGAAACCGCCGACATCACGCCCGACCGGGCGGGGTATGAGATCCGGGCATCCCGGTCCAAGATCAGCCGCATGGAGCACGGCCGGGTGGGCTTCAAGGACCGGGACGTGGCTGATCTGCTCACCCTGTACGGAGTCACCGACGAAGACGTGCGGGCCGGGATGCTATCGCTGGCCCAGCAGGCCAACGCCCAGGGCTGGTGGGCTCAGTACGGCGACATCCTCCCGGACTGGTTCGAGGCTTACCTGGGGCTGGAGGCAGCCGCCTCGCTGATCCGGACTTTTGAGCTCCAGTTCGTGCACGGCCTGTTCCAGACCGATGCCTACGCCCGTGCCGTCACCATGCTCGGCCATGGCGCCGCGCCCGCCGAGGAGATCGACCGCCGGGTGAGCCTTCGGATGGAGCGCCAAGCCCTGCTCACAAGCCCGGATCCGCCCCGCCTGTGGTCCGTCGTAGACGAAGCGGCTCTGCGGCGGCCGCTGGGCGGCCAGAAGGTGATGCGCGCCCAGTTGACCCACCTTCTGGAGATAGCGGAACTGCCGAATGTCACCCTTCAGGTCATGCCGTTCCGCCGCGGTGGTCACGCCGGAGCGGGGGGCTCGTTCACCGTGCTGCGCTTCGGCGAGCCAGACCTGCCCGATGTGGTGTACATCGAGCAGCTCACCAGCGCTCTCTACCTAGAAAGACGCACGCACGTCGATCACTACATGGAGGTCATGAATCACCTCAGCGCCGAGGCCCTGACCCCCACTGGTACCGCGCGGTACATCGGGCAGATCATCCGGGACACCTAGCCCCGGGCAGGCCGCTAGCACCAGGTCGAATTGTCGGCAGCACTCGGGAAGGCGCACCAGTGACCAGCGAAGGCGCACCAGCGGCAGGCAAATGGCGCAGCGTCGTTCCGGCCCAGGACGAGCAGACGACGTTTGACACCAGCGTGGCGCACGTCGCCCGGGTGTATGACTACTGGCTGGGCGGCAAGGACAACTTCGCTGTGGACCGGGCGGCCGGCGAGCAGGCGATAGCGGCCTATCCCGACATCGTCCACTCGGTCCGCGCCAACCGCGCCTTCCTGGCCCGCACGGTGCGCTACCTCGCCGCCGAGGCCGGGATACGGCAGTTCCTCGACATCGGCACCGGCATCCCGACCGCGAACAACACCCATGAGGTCGCACAGTCAGCGGCACCCGGCTGCCGGGTGGTGTACGTGGACAACGATCCGATCGTGCTGGCCCACGCCCGCGCGCTGCTGACCAGCGGCCCGGCCGGGGTTACCGCCTACATCGACGCTGACCTGCGCGACACCCGGAAGATACTGGCCGTCGCGTCCCAGACACTGGACTTCTCCCGCCCGGTCGCGGTCGTGCTCATGGCTATCATGCACCTGATCGGTGACGGGGATGACCCCTACGGGACCGTGGCCAAGCTGATCGGTGCCGTGCCGCCCGGGAGTTATCTGGCCATGTCCCACATAGCCTCGGACATCGAGCCAGAGGCCCTGGGTAAGGCGAAAGAGCGGGTCAGCAGGCTCGCGCTCGTCGAGCAGACCTACCGCACTCACGCCGAGGTGATGCAGTTCTTCGACGGACTGGAAATGGTCGAGCCTGGGCTGGTGCGTGTGCAGGAATGGCGGCCCGGTTCTGAGATCGAGGCGAAGAGCCCGGCGGCGCTGTGGGGCGGCGTAGGACGTAAGTAGGAGAAGACGCCGTCCGCTGTCACCACCACCACCACCACCGACGCTTCACGGGGGGCTGGCGGTCCGGCGGTCCTGGGTGTGCGAGGCTGTAGGGGTATCCGTCCAAGGGCAGGAGGGTCTGCATGGCTGGCGCCGCGCCGGAACCTGACGGTTCCGAGGACGAGCTGAAACGCAAGTTCCGCGAGGCACTGGAACGCAAGCGCGCGAAGCAGGCGGAATCGAGTACGGGGCGTGGGGGGAAGAATGCCGGGAAGGTCCACGGCGTCCACGGCCCGGCCGGGAGCCGGCGTTCGTTCCGGCGCAAGAGCGGCGGCTGAGCCGCGGGGTTCAGCGGGCCTGCCAGAGGCGCGCGACGCACGCTGTGCTGCCGCACGACTGCGCCCCGCCCAGCCGGGGTGCGCCGCACGCGCACAGCGGCGGCTGCACTGGATGCGCCCGTGGCGAATTCCAGGGCACTAGCTCACTGACTGCCTCGCCTGGCTGATCGGTCAGCGTGGCCATCGTGCGGACGCGGACGATCCGGCCATCGCGGCTGGCCAGCCATTCGCGCGGTTCGTCCTGTGCGGCCACGTCCGGCCTGGTGGTGGGAGAGATCTTGATCTGATTCTAAGCGCTGGCCGGCGATCGCGTCCGGTTGGCACGTCCAAGGCCCCGGGATGTCCAAACGTCAGGCAGCATGAAGGGGTGACTTGGGCACCGGATGACGTTCGCGGGGCCGCGCCTGGCGCGCTACCGGATCCTCGGGACGTGATGGCCGGATCGCTCGGGGTGCTTGCCGATCTCGTGGCGCACGGTCAGGTGGTGCTTCTGAGCGGGGCTGGGCTGTCGACGGAATCGGGCATCCCTGACTACCGGGGTCCCAGCGGGCTGGCCCGCCGGGCGGAGCCGATGACCTACCAGGCTTTCGCAGGCAGTGCCGCGAGCCGCCAGCGGTACTGGGCGCGTAGCTACGTTGGGTGGCGGCACATCGCTCGCGCGATCCCGAACGCGGGGCATCACGCGGTCGCGGAGCTCGAGCGACGCGGGCTGCTCGCGGGGATCATCACCCAGAACGTCGATGGCCTGCACCAGGCGGCGGGCGCCCGTCGCGTGATCGAGCTGCACGGCAGCGTGCACCGCGTCATCTGTCTGGGCTGCGGCGACCGAACATCCCGCGAGGAACTCGGCCAGCGGCTGCGGGAGGCGAACCCCGGCTGGGACGCATCCGTGACCGAGATCAACCCTGACGGCGACGCCGCCCTCGCCGACGAGCAGGTGGCACGTTTCCACGTCGTCGACTGCGAGAGCTGCGGTGGCCAGCTGAAGCCTGACGTGGTGTTCTTCGGTGAGAACGTGCCGCCGCATCGGGTGGATGAGTGCTACGCGCTGGCCGAGTGCGCCAGAGCGCTGATCGTTCTCGGATCCTCGCTGGCCGTGATGTCCGGCTACCGGTTCGTGCGGCACGCGGCGAAGCGCGCCATCCCCGTCGTGATCATTAATCAGGGGCCGACGCGGGGCGACGGCCATGCCCTGGCGACCCTCGATGCGCCGCTCGGCCGGACGCTCACCGCGCTCGTGTCGCGCCTCGACGCCTCTCGCACTGATTCCTCGTGGTGATCACCAGCCGGCGGTGATCATCGCCGGCGCGGGAGCGCCGCCGATGCCGGCCTTGGTGCCTTTCTGGAAGCCGCCGAACAGTAGCGACGCGACAACCAAACCGATGATCAGCAGCAGGACCCACATCAGGCACCCGGTGAGCCTGGTCCTCCGCCGTCTTGGCCCCGGTCCTCCGCCGCCTCGGCCCAACAGCCATCTCAGGAAGCCTCTGGGCATGTCTCCTCCCGACCGCGGCACACCGCCGCCCGGCGGAGCGCGTCTGTGGTCGCTGCCGCTACCCGCCATTCTTCGGGATTCACCGTCATGGGTGGATGAATTGTTCGACGTCGGCTGGGTAGAGGGGGTGGCGCCGTGCCCCTCTGCGGCAACGCAGGCCAAGGGTACAGACAGCGACGCAGGCCGTAAGGGAGGCACCGATGGCGCGCAAAGAGCGCGGTCATGGCTTGGTCGGTCGGCTGACGGGACTGGCGGGGCTGATGGCTGCCGTCGTCGCCGTCGTGCTGCTCGTTCTCGTGTTTTCCGCGGTGCACCTGCTTCCGCAGCTGCGGAATCCGTTCGGGGAGACCACCACCGTCCGCAGCCAGCCCGTGCTGCTCAAATCGATATCGGAGCTGAGCCGCTACGAGGCGGCCAGCGGCTCATTCCAGGTGGTGGTGGACCTGAGCCAGAAGGCAGCGTTCCTGCCATCCTTCGTGGAGGGCACCCAGACGCTGTTCATCGGGCAGGGCACCGAGATCGCTTTTGTCGATTTCTCGCAGCTGAAGAGCAAGGCGATCCAGGTGTCGCCGGATCGCACGGCGGTGACGATCACGCTGCCGCGAGCCCAGCTTGAGCCGGCCGTGCTCAACGTCAGGCAGTCCTACGTCTACGCGCAGCAGCAAGGGCTGCTGAACCGGATCGGGAACTTCTTCTCCGGCAACCCGAACAGCCAGCAGGAGGTCTACATCGTGGCGCAGCAGAAGATCGAGACGGCCGCCCGGCAGAGCCCGCTCCTGGGAGAAGCTCAGAAGAACACCAGCAGCATGCTCACCGGAATGATGCAGTCGCTGGGATTCCGGCAGATCACCGTCACCTACAGTGCCGCTGCCGGCGGCCAGGGTCAGTGAAGTGACTGCGGCGCGCCTGGCTCAGCGCAGAGGGCCGCCTGTTTCGGCCGCTTCAAGGATCTCGACCGGGTCGCCGGCCCGGATGGCATCGCCGGGCCGGGGGGAGTCGGGGATCAGGTTGATGCCGAACCATGTCTTGCCGTCCCAGCGCCGGTGTCTCGCCAAGGTGGCCAGGGGCTCCTTGCCTTTCGCGGCGGTGCAGGGGTCGACGGTGGTCATGACGCACCGGTCGCAGCCTTTGACGGCACGGAATTTCACGTCGCCGATGCGCAGCAGCCGCCAGGTGTCTTCGGCCCAGGCGGGCGTGCCCGTGACGACGACGCCGGGCCGGAACCGTCTCATCCGCATGGGGCCTTCGTCCGCGCGCGGGCCGGCCGCGATCAACTCGTTGAGCGTGGCGAGCGAGCCCTCGCTGGTCAGCAGGACCGGGTAGCCGTCGGCGAAGGAGACCCGGTCGCCGTCACGGCTGTAGGCCGGATTAGGGCGGCGGCGGGAAGGGTCATCGAGGTAGACCAGCCGCACCGGGACACCTGTCATCTCGCTGAACCATTCGCCGGATTCGGTGCTTGCTGGCGCGGCGGCCAGGCCGGTGCCCCAGACGTTCACCGGCACCAGTTCATCGCCGCGCGGGACATGCACCGTCAGGTCCGCCCCAGCGGGCCTGGTCAGGTGAAGGACGTCGCCGTCGGGGCGGGGCGTGACGAGCACGAGCCGCGGGTGCTCGCGCGCCGTCACCGGGCTGCCGTCAGCGTCCACCAGCATCCACCGGCGGTCGCCTGCCAGGCCCCATGGTTCGACGGCCGCACCGGCCAGCCGCTCGCCGCGGCACGATTTGACCGGATAGCGGTATATAGCACTCACGGCAGGCGCCACGTAGCCGGAAACTAGCACAGTCGGCAGAATGCAACCGGGCGTACCTGCTGGGGGCGGCCACGAGGCGGTCAGCTGGCCCAGTCCCGCGGCTGGATCTAGGCGCACCCGGAATGATGTAGCTCATGGCTGAGAATGAGTCGCTGGCCGCGCTGGCCGGTGAGCTGACTATCGAGCAGAAAGCCGCCCTGTGCCTCGGGTCGGACTTCTGGCACACCGCTCCGGTCGATGCCGCAGGCATCGAGTCGATCATGGTTTCCGACGGGCCGCACGGGCTGCGCAAGCAACCCGGGCGTGGCGATGACGTCGGCTTGGCCGGCAGCGTGCCGGCCACCTGCTTCCCCACGGCGTCGGCGCTGGGTTCCTCGTGGGATCCGGAACTGGCCCGCGAGGTGGGCGCGGCGCTGGGCGTCGAGGCCCGGGCCCAGGACATCGCAGTCGTCCTGGGCCCAGGGATCAACATCAAGCGATCGCCGCTGTGCGGCCGCAACTTCGAGTACCTCTCCGAAGATCCGCATCTGGCCGGCCTGCTCGCGGCGGCGATGGTCGGGGGACTGCAGTCGCAACAGGTTGGCGCGTCGGTCAAGCACTTCGCGGCCAACAACCAGGAAACCGACCGGATGCGCGTCAGCGCCGATGTGGACGAGCGCACGCTGCGCGAGATCTACCTCCCGGCGTTCGAGCGGGTGGTCACGACGGCGGGGCCATGGACCGTGATGTGTGCCTACAACAAGGTCAACGGTGAATACGCATCGCAGAACCGCTGGCTGCTGACCGATGTGCTGCGCGGCGAATGGGGCTTCGACGGGCTGGTCGTGTCGGACTGGGGAGCGGTGCACGACCGGGTCGCCGCCCTGGCGGCCGGGTTGGACCTGGAAATGCCTCCCAACCTCGGGGTTAGCGATCACGCGATCGTCGAGGCGGTTTCCAGCGGCCGCCTTGACATGGCGGTTCTCGATCAGGCGGTGGCGAGGATGCTGCGGCTGGTGGAGCGGGCGCGGCATCGTCAGCCGGCCGCCATGCCCGTCGACGCCCACCACAGGCTGGCCCGCCGCGCCGCCGCTGGCAGCATGGTGCTGCTCAAGAACGACGGCTCCGTGCTGCCATTGGCGGATGCGCCCGGCCTGACCGTGGCTGCGATCGGCGAGTTCGCCCGTACCCCCCGCTTCCAGGGCATGGGTAGCTCTCAGGTCAGCCCGACCCGGGTCGACGTGCCACTCGACGAACTGAATGCGGCGCTGCCCGAGGCGACCATCCGGTTCGCGGCCGGGTTCGGCATCGACGACGACAGTGCCGACGCCGAACTCGCCGCCGAAGCGCTGCGCACCGCGGCCGGCGCCGACATCATCATCGCGTTCCTGGGCCTGCCACCGGCCGACGAGTCCGAGGGCCTGGATCGCAGGCATATCGATCTGCCTGACGCCCAGACCGACCTGCTGGCCAAGCTGTCCGACGCCGCCGGCGGCGCGCCGATCGCGGTCGTCTTGTTCAACGGGTCCGCCGTCCGGACCAGCACCTGGGACCACGCGGCATCGGCCGTGCTCGAATGCTGGCTGGGCGGGCAGGCTACTGGCTCGGCCCTGGCCGATGTGCTGACCGGCACCGTCAATCCGTCCGGCCGGCTCGCCGAGACGATCCCGCTCCGGCTGCAGGACTGCCCGTCGTTCCTGAACTTCCCCGGGGAGGAGGGCCATGTCCGTTACGGCGAAGGGGTGTTCGTCGGCTACCGCGGATTCGACGCGGCCAACATGGCGGTGGCCTACCCCTTCGGCCACGGCCTGTCCTACACCACGTTCGACTACCGCGACTTGCAGGTGACGCAGGCGGGCTCGGCTGACGCGGGCGATCTTAGCGTGGCCGTGACCTGCACCGTCACGAACGTCGGCACCCGGAGCGGCGGTGAGGTGGTGCAACTGTACATCGCCGATGCCGCCGCCTCGGTCGCCCGACCGCCGCGGGAGCTGAAGGCATTCACCAAGGTTGACCTGGCGCCGGCAGCACAGCAGCGGATCACGCTCACCCTCACCTCCCGCGACTTTTCCTACTGGTCCACCAGGCACCGACGGTGGGTCCTGGAGCCCGGCGACTTCCAGATCGCGGTCGGCGCGTCCTCCCGTGATATCCGCTGCACCCAGACCATCGTCATTGACGGCCAGACGCCGGCTCTGCCTTTGACCGGCATGTCGACGCTGGAGGAATGGCTGGCCGACCCGGCCGGCGGGCAGGCCCTGCGTGCGGCGATCGGCGTGCATCCCGACGGCCGGCCGGCGGGCATCCTCGGCCACGAGGAGCTCATCAGGATGATCGGCAACATCCCGCTGTCCACGCTGGCGGCGTTCGCCGGCCTGGGAATCACCCACGAGCTGATCGACCGGCTCACTCGCCCCGAGAGCTGACTGCGGCGGGCCCGTTTTCCGCGGAACGCTGGGTCAGCAGACCCGGACGGTGACGAGGCACGCGTCGTCGCCAGTATCGGATGGCGCGTGGCTGAGCAGGTAGTCGGCATAGTGCGTGATGCTGCTGACCGGCCGGCTGGCCAGGCGGAGCAGCGAGTCCATGCTGTCGTCGATGGATTCGTGCCGGCGTTCGATCAGCCCATCGGTGAACAGCAGCAGCGCGTCGCCCGGCCGCAGCGCCGTCGTCACTTCCTCGTAGCAGGCGTCCGGGTCGGCCCCGAGCATGACCCCCTCCGGGAGGCTGAGTTCCCGGGCCACGTTGTCGCGGACCAGAACGGGTGGCAGGTGACCGGCCCGTGCCCAGCGCAGCGTCCGGCGGGCGGGATCGTAGAGCCCGCAGACGGCCGTGCCCATGATGCCGTCGGTGAGCTGGCATGCGACATCATTCAGCCAGCCAAGCAGCGCGGCGGGCCCGGCCCCCGTGATCGCCAGGCCGCGCAGGCAGTTCCGCAGCGCGACCATGCCGGTCACCGCGTCTATCCCGTGCCCGGCGATGTCCCCGACCGCCAGGAGTACTTCCTGGCCCGGGAGCGGGACGGTGTCGTACCAGTCGCCGCTCACCAGGTTCCCGGGCCCGGCAGGCCGGTAGCGCGCGGCGACCTCGAGTCCGGCCACGTCAACCGGATGCGCTGACCGTGGCGTGATGGCCTGCTGTAGGCGCAGAGCCAGGCGATGTTCCTCCTCGGCCCGCTCCTCGGTGTCGGCCAGCTGGTCGCGCGTCGCCGCGAACGCCACCCGGGTGTGGTAGTCAGCGGACACGTCCTGGTAGGCGCCGCGCACGGCGACCAGGGTTCCGGCCGGATCGGTGACGGGCTCGGCGAAGACGCGCATCTGCCGCACGCTCTGGTCGTCAGAGCGGATGATCCGGAACACGGCCGCGGCGGCCTTCTTCTCCGTCAGCAGGGTGCCGCGGAACCGCTCGACTCCGGCGATGTCGTCGGCGGGCACACGGGTGTGCAGGTCCGCGACCGGGACCGGGGCGCCGGGCGGCTGCCCGAACAGCGCGAAGGTCGGCTCGGTCCAGTGCACGTCCCCGGTGAGCAGGTTCTCCTCCCAGCCGCCGATATGACCGAGCCGCTGGGCGTGCTGGAGCAGCGCCGCGAGGCGCTCGACCTCGTCCGCCCGCCGCCAGGCGATCACGACGCCGTCGAAGAACCGGACGATGCGGACCTCCATCACGGGCGCCACGGCGACCTGGTGCAGCGGCATGCTGATGACCTCGGCGGACAGGTGCTGTGGCTCACCGGTGCGCAGCACCGCGGCGGCCCGGTCATACAGGCCGCCGGGCAGCGCCACCGCGGGGTACACCTCCAGCAATGGCCGCCCGGCCAGGTCCGCTGGCTTCCGGCCGGCCGGGTCGCGGAAGCCGTCGCTGATGTGGCCGATGCGGAAGTCCACCAGGTGCCCGTCATCGTCCCGGAGGGCGTGCGCCACCAGGACCGACTCAAGCAGGCCATCCAGGAGGCCGAACGCCCACGCGGCCCGGTGGTCCGCGGTCAGGTCACCGTGCGGAAGCCGGGCCCCGAGGGCCTGCACGCACACGTCCGCGAGCGCGCTGATCTGGCGGCGCACCGGGGCGGGAATCTCACCGGGCTCCGGCCAGCAGATCTCCAGCGCGCCGAGTATCACCCCGGCGCTGCGCAGCGGGAGCACCGCACGAGCCCCGGCCGGCCAGCGGCCCATCAGGGGGATGCCGTTCTCCCCGGCCGGACGCCCGGCCGGCCACCAGAGCTCAAGGCCGTCCCGCGCCGCCCGCTGGGCGAGCGAGCGCATGTCCGGGTGTATGCGCCGCCAGCGGCTGGCGTCGCGCGCCCCGAAGCCAGCCTCGCCCGCGAGCACCAGGCCGCCGTCGGGTTCAGTCAGCCAGAGCGCGACCGCCACCGCACCCGCCGGAGCAAGCGCCTCTTCCAGCAGTGCGGCCGCGATGCCGGCGCCGTCGGATGACGTCTCCATGGCGGCCCCGGCCAGGGCGACCCGGTGCATGCCCGGCGCGGCCGCCCCGGCTGGTGCTTCCTGACTGGCGGGCGCTATCTGACCGGCGATCTGGGCGGCCAGTTCTGGCACGCTCGTCCCGGATTCCGCCGAGAGGTGCGCGAGCTGGGTCTGGGCCTCGGCGGCCGTGCAGCCGAGCCGCTCCATGAGCATGCCCCGGGCCAGATCGACGACCGAGCGCGCGGCGGCCTCGGACCGGGTCTGGTCCAGCTCCTGCCGCTGCCGCGTGATCAGCCCGCTCAGCCTGGCGAAATCGCCGCCGCTCGCTGCCGCCACGGTCACCAGCCTTCCCGGAACCGGACACCAGCTGCCGGAGTAAACGCTACCTGCCACGATCCGCCTTACCGGCCATTATTCTCCTAACGTGCGGTAGCAGTATCGGCCTGTGCACAATCGCGGCCCGGCGGTGCCTGCCGTGCGGCAAGAAAACCTGGGGAGCTTTGATGACAGAGGTCGCGCAGCCGGGAGGCCAGCCCGCCGACCCGCGGCTGCAGTTGCTGCTGGCGGGCCTGACCGCCGTGCGCGGCGGGGACTTCAGCACCCGCCTGCCACACACGGGTGATCCGCTGACCGACGAGATCGCCACCGTCTTCAACAGCATGACCGACCAGCTTGCCCTGTTCACCTCGGAGGTCACCCGGGTGGCCCGCGAGGTGGGCACCGACGGGAAGCTGGGCGGCCAGGCCCAGGTGCCCGGCGTCGCCGGAACGTGGAAGGACCTCACCGACTCGGTGAACGCCATGGCGGGCAACCTCACCGGTCAGGTCCGGGACATCGCGCAGGTCGCGACCGCGGTGGCCAGAGGTGACCTGAGCCAGAAGATCACGGTGGACGTCAAGGGCGAGATGCTCGAGCTGAAGGGCACCATCAATACGATGGTCGATCAGCTGTCGGCGTTCGCCGACGAGGTGACCCGGGTCGCCCGCGAGGTGGGCACCGAAGGCCGCCTGGGCGGCCAGGCGCAGGTGCCAGGGGTCGGCGGGACGTGGCGCGACCTCACCGACTCGGTCAACTTCATGGCGGGCAACCTCACCAGCCAGGTCCGCAACATCGCCCAGGTCACCACCGCGGTGGCCCAGGGGGACCTGTCGAAGAAGATCGACGTGGACGCGCGCGGGGAGATCCTGGAGCTGAAGACCACCATCAACACGATGGTCGACCAGCTCTCGTCGTTCGCGGCCGAGGTCACCCGCGTCGCGCGGGAGGTGGGAAGCAAGGGGCGGCTCGGCGGCCAGGCGGAAGTCGAGGGCGTGTCCGGCACCTGGAAGCGGCTGACCGAGAACGTCAACGAACTCGCCGGGAACCTCACCCGCCAGGTCCGGGCGATCGCCGAGGTGACCAGCGCGGTCGCCACCGGGGACCTGACGCGCTCCATCGCCGTCGAGGCCGAGGGTGAGGTCGCCGAGCTCAAGGACAACATCAATGCCATGGTCCAGTCTCTGCGGGAGACGACCAAGGCCAACGACGAGCAGTACTGGCTGAAGACCAACCTGGCCCGCATCGCCGGGCTGCTGCAGGGGCACCGGGACCTGGCCACCGTCGGTGAGCTGATCATGAACGAGCTCATCCCCCTGGTCGGCGCGCAGCTCGGGACGTTCTTCATCGTCGAGGACAGCAGCGACGGCACTGTCCTGCGGCTGATCGCCGGCTACGGCCTGCGGGCCGATATGGCGCCCAGCCAGTTCAGGCTCGGTCAGTCGCTGGTCGGCCAGGTGGCGAAGACCAGCAAGCCCATCGTCGTGACGGACGCCCCGGCCAGCTACGTAAGGATCTCCTCCGGGCTCGGGGAGGCCGCGCCGCTCAGTCTCATCGTCCTGCCGATCGTCTTCGAGGGACAGGTCCTCGGCGTCATCGAGGCCGGCTCGTTCAGCCCGTTCACCCAGGTGCACCAGGATTTCCTGGAGCAGGTGATGGAGACCATCGGGGTCAACGTCAACACGATCATCGTCAACTCGCGGACCGACGACTTGCTCGCGGAGTCGCAGCGGCTCGCGGCGGAACTGCAGTCCCGCTCTGGTGAACTTCAGGCCCGGCAGGAGGAACTCCAGCGCTCGAACGCCGACCTGGAAGACAAGGCCGCCCAGCTGGCCAGCCAGAACCGTGCCATCGAGACCAAGAACGCGGAGATCGAGCAGGCCAGGCAGGAGATCGAGGAGCGGGCGAAACAGCTCGACCTGGCGTCCAGGTACAAGTCACAGTTCCTCGCGAACGTGTCGCATGAGCTGCGGACCCCGCTGAACAGCCTGCTCATCCTCGCCCGCCTGCTGGCCCAGAACCCGGCCGACACCCTCACGCCCAAGCAGGTGGAGTACGCCAACGTCATTCACTCCTCCGGGACCGACCTGCTACTGCTCATCAACGACATCCTCGACCTGTCCCGGGTGGAGGCCGGCAAGCTGGACATCCATCCGGAGCAGTTCGCCGTCGCATCGCTCGCGGAGGACCTCCGTACCGTCTTCGAGCCGCTGGCCGCTGAGAAGAGCCTGGATTTCGCCGTGCATACGGCCGCCGATGTCCCCGCGGAGGTGGTCATGGACCGGCAGCGGCTACGCCAGATCTTGCACAACCTGCTGTCGAATGCGGTCAAGTTCACCCAGCAGGGCCGGGCGGAGCTCCGGATCGGCCTGACCGGGCACCGGGCCGCGGGCCAGGAGCCCGCGATCACGTTCTCGGTCACCGATACCGGCATCGGCATCACCGACGACAGCCTGAAGACGATCTTCGAAGCCTTCCAGCAGGGTGACGGCACCACCAGCCGCCGCTACGGCGGGACCGGCCTCGGCCTGGCGATCAGCCGCGAGGTCGCCGCCCAGCTCGGCGGCCGGATTACCGCGCAGAGCGAGCCGGGCCAGGGCAGCACCTTCACGCTCTACCTGCCGCTGGCCTATCCGGGTGCGGCCGACGGGCCCGCCCCGCCGCGGCAGGCAGACCAGGCCCGGCAGACGGACCGTGCCCACAGTGCGGCCGGCCCGCTGGAGCCGCCGTCCGCGGCCACCGCCCGGCCGGTCGCCCCGCCGGGTGCGCACGAGAGCCTGCGCGGCCGGAGTGTCCTCATCGTCGACGATGACTTGCGTAACGCCTTCGCGATCACCAGCATCCTCGAGCTGTACGGGCTTACCGTCATCCACGCGCCCGATGGGCAGCAGGGCATCGGGGTGCTGCGGTCCAATCACGACATCGATCTCGTCCTGATGGACGTGATGATGCCGGAGATGGACGGCTACGCCACCACCAGCGCGATCCGCGCGATGCCGGAGTGTGCCAGCCTGCCCGTGATCGCGGTAACCGCCCGGGCCATGCAGGGTGATATGGATAAGAGCCTCGCCGCCGGGGCCAGCGACTATGTGACCAAGCCGGTCGACACCGAGGAACTGCTCACCTGCATGGAACGTTGGCTCGCCCCCACCGGTAAGCCGGCGGACACGAATTAGCTGGCGGGGACGACGATCCGGTACTCGTGGATCTTGCGGTAGATCGTGGCCCGGGACATGCCCAGCGACTTGGCTGCCTTGACCTTGTTGCCCTCATGGTCCAGCAGGCTGGCCACGATGGCATCCCGTTCCATCGACTCCAGCGGGCTGAGCAGCCGGCGGCTCACCGTCCAGCATTCCGGCGGCAGGTCGTTCGGATGGATCGTCCCGGTCCGCCGGTGCTGGACGACCTGCTTGAGTACCTGCCAGAGCTGCTCGGTGTTACCTGGCCAGCTCGACCGCAGGAGAAGCTGCATCGCCTCGGGCGAGCAGGTCAGCTGGCCGGTGCGGTTGAGCTTCGCGAGGAGAAATGGCACGAGCTCGTGCAGGTCCTCGATGTGATGCCGGAGCGGGGGGAGTTCCACGGTGCTCGGGAAGAACCGCAGCAGCTCGGCGAGGGTCCCTCCAACATCTCGGGGGGTTCCGGGGGGTGTGCCCCCCGGGTCAGCACTGCCATCCCGGGGGGTGCCTTCGCTCAGCGTGACCGCGACCCAGGTTGAGCGCTGCTTGCCCGCGGTCAGCGCCTCCTCCAGCGCGGCCGAAAGCGCCCGCATGCGCCGGGTCTTGAGCTGGTCGACGTGCCTGATCACCAGGTCGCCGCCGCCGAACAACTCCTCGCGCACCATCGCCAGCCAGTCGGAGTCGGCCGCGTCCGCGGCGTCCAGCACCTGGAAGCGCCGGGCCGGATTGCGGCCCTCGTGCACCGCCCGGATCAGGGCCAGCTTGCCGACTCCGGGCTCGCCCTCGAGCGCGAGCCACTCGGCGGAGGCGTACACCGCGTCCACCTGGTGGCACCCGCGCATCCACAGCGGGCCGGTGCCGACCACGCCGGGCAGGAACATCCGGGCCTGGGCCACGGCTTCGACGGACTGCCGGGCGCCCCACTCGACCAGCTTCACATGCACGACGCCGCCGGCCGGCCGTCCTTCGCGGCCGACGGGGCGGCAGTGCAGCCGCGCCCTGATACCGCTGGGCAGCTCGACCGTCACCGGGCTGGGCTGGCGGCTGGCGAGCGCATCGGCCGCCTGCCCGAGCAGCACGACCTGGTCGCCCGGATCCAGCACGTGCCGGGCGTAGTCGTTCATCATGACGACGTCGTTGTTGAGCGCCAGCACGATCCCCGAGTTGCGCCGGCAGGCCCGCAGGTACTCCGACAGCAGTTCGAACTCCCGCGCGCTGCTGTCGGTCAGCAGCGCCTGCGTGATCTGGTCCGCGGTGGTCTTGGCCAGGGCGATCAGCAGCGGATCGGCGTCCCGGCGCCAGCACGTCAGATCAACCGCGCCAATCGTTTTGCCGGAAGTCGGGTGGTGAATCGGCACCCCGGCGCAGGCCAGGTCCTCAAGGTTCTCGGCATAGTGCTCGTGGCCGAACACGTGCATCGGCCGGCCACCCTCCAGCGCGGTGCCGATCCCGTTGGTGCCGACGAACTCCTCGGCATAGCTGAAACCCGGAGCGAGCTGGACGCCATCGAGGTGCCGCTCGAGATCGCGATCACCGGTGAGCCGGACAAGCACCACGCCCGCGGCATCGGTGAGGATGACGCTGATCGGCTGGCCGTCGAGGTTGTCACGGAGGTTCCGCAGGACCGGGAGGGCATTGCGGGTCAGCGGCGTGTCGAGATTGGGATCGCGGATGTAGTTCAGCTCGATATGGTCCGCGGCTACTTTCCACTCCCGGGAGCGCCACCAGGACGCCAGGATCGTATCGCGCACCTGGTTCGGCTCGAAGGAGTCGGCGGTGAGGAACCGCTCCCGTGTCTTGGCGAGCCGGTCGCCGTCGGTCATCTGGGGTCGGGGCATGGGCGCCTCCCTGTACCGCTCTCGCAGGCGACCCTGTCCGCGAGGTCGGGTTCGAGTTGCGTCGTATTCCCAACATAAGCCCAGTCCACCCGATACGTGTCTCATGTTGAGACCGCATTTTTGGGCGGCCCGCCGTTTGATGCCCTCACGTGAGCCCGCGGCGAAGAGGTGGGAGGCGCCCATGGACCGGCCAGGTGAGCTGCCGGAGGAGACCTACAACCCGTGGAGCGTCGTCAACCTGGTCTTTCATCATCTGGCGGAACAGGGCCTGCACCCCACGCTGGGTGACACCGGCGATCCGGGCGGGCCGGCCGCGGACCTGCTCCGGGCGCTGGGGATCGAGCCCGCCCCGGAAGGCAACCGCCAGGTATCGCTGGATGTCCATCAGCATCTGGCGCAGATCCGGGCCGCCGTATTCGGCGAGAGCTGACGGAAGCTCGGCGAGAGCTGACGGAAGCGAATCCGGGCCGCCGTATCCAGTGCCGGCCGGCGA
>Ga0209526_10000267_pt1 | contig 32969 bp, 27 predicted proteins | sample JacPinW_OM2H0_M1_FD_188566 | JGI IMG/M metagenome (GOLD analysis project Ga0209526, IMG submission 188566) | Forest soil microbial communities from Algoma, Ontario, Canada - Jack Pine, Ontario site 1_JW_OM2H0_M1 (SPAdes) (version 2) | ecosystem: Environmental > Terrestrial > Soil > Boreal... | reverse complement strand
GAGCTCCGGCGAGAGCGGGCAGCACGACGAAATGCGTTGCATGTGCTGCAAGTCCCAAAACGTGCCGTGTGAGAGAGAGAATCGCGTAGCTGGTCGCAGCGACGATTCCGCCTATTTCGTTTAAGAGCCGCCGCCCCAGAAAAAAAAGCAGCGCGACCGTGAGCAAGTTCACGAAGAGCAAACCAAAATGTACCCCGGTCGTTGTTTGTCCGAAGATCGACATGAACAGCGCATAGGCTGCAGCGGTGCCTGGGAATTTCATGGTGTAAGCCAGCTTGTAAGGCGGAATGCCTTGCAGCATCAATTGCCCCATATAGGCGTATTCGCCCTCGTCGCGCTCGAGTGGAAATCCGAGCAGCCGAAGGCGAATCAGGATCACAACGGTCAGCACCATTGTGAACAAGATCCAACAAAGGATACGTGAGGATTTGTTATAGATGTCGATCTTATTTCTCACTGATAACGCGGTGGGCTACTTGGCCCTGTGAACGGCAAGATTAACTCCGGCTGATTTTGGCAGATTTCCGCCGGAGCGCCAAATCCTCTAGTAGTCCGGCAACTCGGCCTGGCCCCTGAGCGAACCGGAGCAAGGCTCGCTAGCAGAAACCGCCTCCAATCAGGTCCATCAGGTTGGCACAGTGGGTGCTTATAGGAACCATAATTACTATGGTTACAATAAGCATGCAGCCTTATACGTCCCGGAAAATCTGGCTCATTATCGCCGGCTTGATTTGCCTTTCCTCCGTCTCTTGTTTCGCCAATTCCCTTTACGTCAACGTTCCCTCGACCCCTTACGACCGGCAAATGACGAGAATTCGACCGGTCCTTTTTTCCGGGAGTGCAACCAGTAAGCAAGACCTCTCAATGGCTTTGGTCAACCATTGGATGGGCGACCTCCGCAGTATTCCCTACGGCTTCTCGATGGAATGGAAAACTCCGGCGGAAGTCCAAACGGGAGCCGCGGCGGACTGCAAAGGCAAAGCCGTGGCACTTTACGAAATGATGCACTCACGCGGAGCGGAAGATCTGCGGCTGGTCATTGGTAAGCGCATGGCGACCAGTCGAAGAACGCATGCCTGGCTAGAGTGGACGACGGCCGGCGGTACCTACGTTTTGGACCCGACGATAAACTGGACGGCCTGTCGGGCAGATAGGTTAGGGAATAGTTCTTACATCCCGCTTTACGCTTACGCTGGCGCCCGAAAGTATCGCACCGCGACGGCGACGCTCTACGCAAAAAGTCATCTGCAAGCCGGTCAGAAAGTCGCAAGCAACCTGTAAGGCCGGGTCTTTTACCCGGCGCTAGCCGTCAAAGATCCAATACCGCCTAGCAAGAGCGATCGACGGCGCTTTCAGAGTTGCGCCTCTTTCGAGGGCCGCGCACCCAAGCCGGAGGCGGCGCCGAAAAAGTTCGCAGGGTCGCAAAATTTATATTGCCAAGTGGCCGGCGACCGGATATCATCGTTTTTGTAGCTATGGAAATTATGAGCGCAAACATCTTTCACTTTTCCCGTACCGGCACCTTAACTTGCTGTCTCGTCCTCGCTGGCGCGTTGCCAGTCTTGGCGCAGGAGAACGTCGCTCGCTTTCGCCTGGGCGCCCGAGTCGAAGCGTTTCGGCAAAGCAATCCGATCAGCAGCTTGCAGGTGAGTTCCAAATTGGAGGACAACATCGCACAAGCGGCGCTGATCTCCGACCGTCCGACCGTTGGCTACGCTCTGCCGGACGGGCGGACAGAGGTGGTGCTTTCGCTTTCCAAAATCGAGAACATCGACATCGTGTCGTTCTTGAACAACGGCGCAGCCGGCACAGTAACTATTGCAACTTCTAATTCGAAATTGTTCGTCAGCAGTCCGCAATGGCATCAAATCGCGAAGCAATCTCTGACCCCAAAGGTTACGAAGATAAAGCTCGGTCCAACGGAAGCGAAGTACGTGAAGTTTACTTTCAACGTCGCCAAATCCGGCCGGATCGCTGACCTCGGCGTTTACTCTACTCCAATGCCGAGCTTAATAGTTGCCAACACGAACTTGGCCGGCGGCAGCGAAGGTTCGACTGACGGCAAGGACGCGAAAGATTTTGGCGGAGGCAAGGAAGCGAAAGAAGTTGCGGAGCCGCCCGCGGAAGGTCCTCCTCCGACTCTTCCCGATCCACCGCCGTTTGTCTTTGTGCCCCAGATCGTCCCGGTCAGCGAGTAACAGAAATTCTTCACTAAAAAAGCCCGTCCTTCGGCGTAAACCGATCGACGGGCTTTTGATTTTCAGTAATACCGTCCCTGATTGTCGATCCAACTTTTGGAAACGAGCGAGAAATAATCACAGCTCGTCGCGAATCATTTTAAAAATTTGCGTGTTGTCGATGCAGCCATGCAGTGCCTCGGTGCCGGGACCAGTTCCAAAGGCGACAACATCGTCCACTGTGTTGAGGGCGGATTTTGTGTAGAACGCGGCTGGCTCTGAATTTCCCAGTCCTGATTCTTGATTCTCATTCGGCGTGGCCGCGCTGCCTGCGCCGGGCATTTTGGCCGCCGCACCGTACGATCGCGTGCCGTTGGGGCCGGTGGCCCATGTGATCCATGGTTGTCCAGCGGAATTGAGTCCGAGCAGAGCAATCCCGCTGTCTTTTCGAAATGGAAATCCATTCAGGTTCAAACCGCCGATCCCGACGTCGCCGCAAACTACAACTGTCGATTTTTCTCCGGCGTAGCGGCGCGCCACTGAAATCGCACGATCCAGTTCAACGGTTTCGCCCAGGGTTCTTTCGGCGCTGTTACTTTCGGCCGCCTTGCGCATCAGTCCCGCATCGACCACAAGCAAGTAACCCCGCGCATTGTATTGCAGTAATTCGATCGTGCGCCGCACCATATCCGACAAACTGGGTTGCTCGGTCCACTCCTCGAGTTGATTTGCAAACGCGAGTTCGGCGGGGCCAAAGACACCGAGAAGCTTTGGGCGGCGCCAAGCGGGGATCGCCTCCAATTCAGCTCGCGTGCGAACAACATCGGAACCGCTGCGACGCAATTCTAGCAGAAGGTCCCGGCCGTCTTGCCTCTGCCCGCCTTTTGCTTCTGCGAGAAACTCGGCGGCGCCGCCGCTCAGCGCGATGTCGATCTTTGCGCCTTCGACAAACTGTAGGGCGATGTCATCGACGTTGTTTGGATTGCCGGCGTGCGCATAAAACGCGGCACAAGTTGCGTCCGTTAATTTTCCATTTGTCACTAAACCCGTCGCGCGTCCGCGCTGACGCGCTAGCTCGATAATGCTCGTGAGGGGTTTGCCGTTCGCATCCATGGCAATTGTTCGGTTATTTACTTTTACACCTGTCGCCATGGCTGTTGCGGCCGCCGCCTGATCTGAAACTGCGAAATCCTTCGAGTGGTTAGTGATCAAAGCGAGATGACCCATCGAGTCGACGGCGAGATGCGCGTCGGCCCCACCGATGTAAAGCCGCGTAGCGGCGAGACGCCCTGGTGCAAGCCCTTCTCCGATGAACAGAATTATTCCGAACGGTTTTTGAACCACCCAATGCTGAAAATAGAGAATGCCGAGGCCGGCAAAGACGAAGAGACAAAAGAGCGCCAGCAATTGGTTGCGCCATTTCACGAGGCGATGTAGATGCGCGGTCTTCGAGTTGTCAACGAAAGAACCGCTTGTCGATCTTAAGAATCGTCGGCAGACTGCGCCCGTATGGCGGGCCCGGTCATGCTCATCGTTCGGGACGGCTGGGGCATCAATCCCGACGGGAAAGAAAAGCGCGAGGAAAATGGGGACGCCACCTTGCTCGCGCGCACGCCATTTCACGACCAGCTCTACCGCGATTATCCCGGTAGCAAACTGAGCGCCAGCGGCGCGGATGTTGGTTTACCTGAGGGACAAATGGGCAACTCGGAAGTCGGTCACCTCAATTTGGGCGCGGGCCGAGTTGTTTATCAGGATTTGACCCGGATCAACAAGGCGATCGCAGCCGGCGAGCTCGCGCGTAATGATGTGGCCAAGGACGCGTTCGCTGCCGCGCGCGGACATCGGCTTCATCTGCTCGGACTCGTCTCCGACGGCGGTGTGCATAGTCATTATTTGCACATGATTGCGCTGGCGAATGCCGCAAGGGCGGGGGGCGTGTCGGAAATTTTCGTGCACGCTTTCACAGATGGTCGCGATTCATCGCCGACGGGCGGCGCCGAGTATCTAAATGTTTGTTCGGAACAATTGCAGAAGAGCGGCGCGCAAATCATTACGGTCGTCGGCCGCTACTTTGCAATGGACCGCGACCGTCGTTGGGATCGAACAAAGAAAGCGTGGGATGCAATCGTTCTGGGTCGCGGTGAAATTTGCAAATCTTCGCCGTCTGAGGCGTTGGATCGACAATACAAAGCGGGCAAGACCGACGAGTTTATGCCGCCGTTGATTTTTGGCTATGCGAACGAGCAACGCATTCGCGATGGCGATACAGTTTTGTTTTTCAATTTTCGCGCCGATCGCGCACGGCAACTTTCGCAAGCTTTCTTGCTGAAGGAGTTCGACGGCTTTGACCGCGAATCGTGGCCAAAGGTGCACTTCGTCACCCTGACGCAATATGACGTTCGATATCCGTCGCCGTTTATTTTCCCGCCGGCAGAGCTCCCGCATATTTTGGGAGAAGTCGTTAGCGCAGCCGGCAAATCGCAGCTGCGGATCGCTGAGACGGAAAAATATCCGCACGTCACTTATTTTTTTAACGGCGGTGTGGAGCGCGCATTTCCTAAAGAAGATCGAAAGATTGTGCCGTCGCCAAAGGTAGCGACTTACGATTTACAGCCGGAGATGAGCGCCCGGCCGCTAACTGACGAAGTGCTCGCGCGGATAGCGGATTACGATTTGATCATCCTGAATTTTGCCAATCCGGACATGGTCGGTCACACCGGGATCATCGAAGCAGGGATTAAAGCAGTGGAAACAGCGGACGAATGTTGTGCGCGCATCATCACAAAACTTCTCGATCTTGGCGGCAAGTGCATTGTCACGGCGGACCATGGGAACTGCGAACAAATGCGTAATCCCGACGGCTCGCCTAACACCGCGCACACTACAAATCTTGTGCATTTCATTTATGTGGCCAAGGATGCCGCGCAGTTTCGTTGCGATGACGGGATTCTGGCCGACGTCGCGCCCACGCTTTTGTTTCTGCTTGGAATGAAGCAACCGGCGGAAATGACCGGGCACAATTTGCTCGTTGCCGTTTCGGAAAAACGTTCCGGGTGAAAGAATCGACAACTAACAAGATCGACATCGTGCGGTTGCCACGTCATCGAACGTAATTTCCAGCTGTCGATTCAAGACACGCGTTCCAGCCGCAGCGATTCGTTGCAAGAAGCGGAGCCGATTTTCGGGAGCGCTTTCATGCCAAACCGGCTTGTGCACGAGAATGAGACCGCCGTCCGATTCCACCAGCAGGCCCCAACCGATCGGAATTTCCGATTCGCGAAGTAATTCGTTAGGCAAGACCAGGAAGAACAGATTCGCACAATGATAACGCATTAGTGTTTCGAACTTGGTGCAGTCAAACAGGCGATTTTGGAGCGTGCTCAATTCTCGCAAAACACGTGCGTAACCACGGTGGCCGATGGCGGAAAAATCGTGCGAAGCAAATTCGGAAAACAACGAATCAGCGATTCGGAGGTGAGGATAATGCACGCGCAAATGTTTTTCCAAGACCAGACGGCGAAGATGAATTTTTTCGAGACGCTCGCGCGTTGGAACAGTGGAGCAATTATCTCGGCGCAAATCCGGCAGCGCCTGTTTGCATTCGAAAATGGCGGTCGACCCAAGCCCATTGCGTTCCGGCCGATAAGCCGCCATATCCGCGCGATAGCGACATTGCGGCAGAGTTACTTCCACTGCGCACGCCGAATAGCCGTGCGCCTGCGCCCAGAGCAGGGCCAAACGTTTGAGGCGAGCGTGTGTCGCCGTTTCGCCGCGGACAGCAATTACAGTTTGATCCATTCCGCCAACTCTCGAGCCCAATACGTAACGATAATGTCCGCGCCGGCCCGCTTGAGCGACGTCATGATTTCCAGCACGGCCGCGCGTTCATCGACCAATCCTTTTTCAGCTGCGGCTTTGATCATCGCGAATTCGCCGCTCACATGATAGACCGCCGTCGGCTTGCCGAAGCGTTCGCGCGCGCGCCACAAGATGTCGATGTACGGCAAAGCGGGCTTGATCATTATAATGTCGGCGCCTTCGTCGATATCGAGCGCGACTTCTCGCAACGCTTCCTCTGCGTTCGCAGAATCCATTTGATACGAACGCCGATCGCCGAATTGTGGCGGGCTCTCGGCTGCCTCGCGAAACGGTCCGTAGAAAGCTGAGGCGAACTTTGCCGCGTAACTGATGATGCCAATTTGATCAAAGCCCTTTGCGTCGAGCGCTTCGCGGATCGCGCCGATGCGGCCGTCCATCATATCGCTGGGCGCCACCATATCGGCGCCGGCCTGCGCGTGCGACAGCGCGGTTTTTACCAAAAGATCGACAGTCTCATCGTTGAGCACATGGAAATGATCGCCGTCGATGCGCGTCACGCCGCAATGTCCGTGGCTCATGTATTCGCACAGACAAACATCCGTGATGACCACGACTTCTGGACATTTCTTTTTGATCGCTCGCAACGCTTTTTGCACGACTCCATTTTTGGCGTAAGCGCCGGTGGCTTGTTCGTCTTTTTCTTCGGGAATTCCGAAAAGCAGGATCGCCTGCAGCCCGAGGTCCTGCGCGCGTTTCGCTTCATCGACGATCTCGTTGAGAGAAAATTGAAAAACCCCCGGCATGCTCGCGATCGGTCGTTGCTTGTCGATCTTTTCGCTCACGAACAGCGGCAAAACGAAATCGTGAGCAGTCAGGTTGGTCTCGCGGACGAGATTTCGAAGAGCCGGCGAACGCCGCAATCGGCGCGGCCGATGGACCAATCTTCTCACGAAGCGAGGCTACGCATTTCGAGATAGCGTCGCAAGCGCGCCGCAGGGCGAATCCGTCCGCCTGGCGGACTTGACCGGACGCTGCGTTCCGTGTAGCGGCTGCTTGGTTTGCCCATTTTCCGGCGATGATTCGCGCTACAAATTATTTGCTGATCGATATCAGCAATTCGTTCACAAAAGCGGCATTTGGGACGAGACGCCGAATTTCTCGGCCCACCCGGGTTGCGACGAAACAGCTTACGACAGCGTTTCTGCGTTCTTTTCTAAACAAGCGAAGGATCGACATGTTCGTTGTTTGCTCTGTTGTGCCGAAGAAGAACCGAGCGGTGAAAAGCGCTGCCGGAAAGAGAAAAGTGTTGTGGCTAAATCCGCGGCTCAAGCTTGGAGTTGGGATCGATTATCCGAACCCGAAAACAATCGGCGCTGATCGCCTGGCGAACGCGGCGGCGGTGGCGGCACTTTACGGATCGCCCGCCATTGTGGTCGATTTTGGAACGGCAGTGACATTCGACATAGTTTCGGAAGAGAAAAGATATGTCGGCGGAGTGATCGCGCCGGGACTTGAAGCAATGACGAATTTTCTCTACCAGCGCACCGCGTTGCTTCCGCGTCTCTCTTTAAGAGAACCGCGCCGTGCGGTTGGAAGATCGACAATCGACGCCATGATGTCGGGAGCCGTATTTGGCTATCGCGGATTGGTGCGGGAAATTATCGCGCGGATTAAAGCAGAACGGTTTATGCGCGGAAAAGTTCACGTGATTGCGACCGGGGGATATGCAGAGTTAATCGCCGCCAGGCTTCGCGAGATCGACGCGGTCCATCCGAATCTGACTTTGGAAGGACTGCGCATCGTCGCGGACCTCAATTCGTAACCCGCCCGGGGTGTTCGGCTAAAAGCGAGGTGATTTTGAGCGCGATTCTTGCTCCATTCCAGGCCGAAAACTAAGCCTTAGCCGCCCTAAATTTTCGGCTTGTCATCAGTCGCGTAAAACGGTTCTATGGTGGACGGCATGAAGATTCGGACAATTGCGGCGATTGCGTTTTTGGTCCTGGGTTCTTTTGCGGCCGACAATGTGGCTCCGTCGAAATCGGAACTCGAGGCCATGTACGACAAAGCTTTTCGAGCATTCGACGCGAATAATTTTCCGGAAGCACTAAAACAACTCGACGCAATTGATGCGCGGCAACCGGACCTGGCCGAGTCGCAAAATCTGCGTGGCGTTATTTTGATGCGGGAAGGCATTTTCGACAAGGCGGAGGCGGCCTTGCATGAAGCGCTCCGCATCGATCCGAAGTTTTGGAATGCGCGCTTCAATCTGGCGGAAATTCCATTCTTGAAAAAAGATTGGCCGGAGGCGCGCAATCGTTTCCAAGAACTTCTTTCGAGCAACGCTTCGGAGCTGCAAGGTGAGGCAACGCAGCTCATTCAATACAAAATTCTTCTGACCTATCTCCTCGAAGGCAAGGAGAACATGGTCGATTCCATTTTGGCCAAGTTCGAGCTCTCTCCCGATACGCCGGCAGTTCATTATGCCAACGCGGCGATCGCGCTTCAGCGTAAGAATACAAAAGAAGCGAAGGATTGGATGGTGGAAGCGGAGAAGAATTTCTCGCCGCAACTCAATAAGCTTTTTGCCGAGTCGCTTTACGAAGTGGGTTGGCTGGAAAAGCAAGCAGGCCAGACGCGCGCCGCATTGGAGTTGACCACCGCTTCCGAACGGGCAGCCAAGAACAAGGCTTTTGCGCGTTCCCGTTTTGAGCAGGCGCAACAAGCCTACCAGCAGCGCGATTTCACGGCCGCGCGCAAATTTGTGGACGACGCGGATGCGGCCGATGCGAACCAGGCGCCCATCCTCAATCTCCGCGGCGAGATTTTGCTCGAGCAAAAGGAATTCGATCAAGCCGAGGCCGAGTTCAAGAAGGCAGCGAAAGCTGAGCCGAAGTTCCGCGAGGCACAGTACAATCTCGCGCAGGTTCCGTTTAAGAAGAAGGATTACGCCACCGCGCGCGATCGTTTCGAAGCGCTCTTTAGCCGAACCACAGGCGGCGACAAGAACCAGGCGTCGCAGCTGATCAAATTCAAAATCTACATGACGCTGTTGCTCGAAGGAAAAGAGAGCCGCGCCCAAAAAATGATGGAGCAGTTCCAGTTCACAGGCGATACGCCGGCACTTTATTACGCGCAGGCAGCTTGGGAGTTTAAACACAATAACCCAAACAAAGCGACGGACTGGATCACATCGGCCAAGAAAATTTACTCGCCCGCGCTGAATGTCGTTTTCGCAGACGCTTTTTACGACCTCGGCTGGATGCAAAGCCCCTCTTTGGCCACATCGCCGGCGCCGGCTACCGAAGCGGCTTCTGCGATGGCAGAGGCGCAAACCGAGTCTAGTCCGGCAATTGAGCCGAGCCCCATCCCCGGCGCGGTCGCTAAGACAAAGCCTTCGAAAGCGCTGGCCTCGGCGTCGCCACCCGTCGCTGGCATGGAGGCGACGACCTCGAGGCTAGAATCGCCAGGCAAGGTCGTAATGCAGCCGTCCGCTGTCGCTTCCGGAGAGTCGATGGCTGGCGGAACGCCAGCCCGGCCCGAGGAAGTGCCCACGGCGCCTGTTCCCAGCCTTTCGCCAGTCGTAGAGACTCCAGTCGCGGCGGCTGCTGCTCCGGCCTCTTCAGCGGTGCCCACGGCACCGGTCATCGCGCGCGAACAGCCCGTGAGAGCGGAATCCAAGCCCGCCGCTTCGCCCGCACGGCAGCCGGCTGCAATTGCAGCGGCTAACGTCCCTCTCGCGGTCGCCTCGGCGACTCCAGCAACAGTTTTGGCCCCGGCTCGAGTTCGCGAGTGGTCGCAACCTTCCTGGAGCCGGAAGCTTGATTCGCAAACCTTTCTCGTGGGCGGACTGGTCCTGGCCGGCATCGGGTTGCTGGCCTGGGTGATTGTGCCCGAAGTTCGCCGCCGCGGAATCCGCATGCCGGCATTTCGCCGCGCTGTACCCGCCACGGGACCGCGTCTTGAACATGTTAATGTTACGGCTGGCGTCCCGATCCAGAAACAAATGAAGGTGGCTCCTCGCTTGACCGGCGGGCCGCGCCAGGTTTCGCTTAAGTTGAAGGCCTCTGAACCATCCTTGCGACGGGCAGTGATGCCCGTAGGTAAGCCCAGCCGGACGTTCGGGGGCGGACCGGCTCCAGAACCGGTGTTTGAGTCAAATGGAGAGCCTGAAGTCACAACCGCGCCGGTTCCGGAAGTCGAATTTGTCGGCCCGGTTATTGAGCAATGGACAACTCCCGCTATGCCGGAAATTCCTGCAATGTCGGAGCCTGCAGAATTAGCCAGTCCGATTCCGCCTGCTTTCGAAGTGCCCGCAGCGCCCGCTGTCGATGTTGCAGAACCGGTTTTCGCACAAGCTTCACCGGCTGTTGAGCCGGAGATCGAGCCGATCGGGCAAGGTCAACCGATTCCTGAGTTGACGCCCGTAACGGCTGCTGAATCCTCAGGGATCGAGGTCATAGAGCCTGAACCTCCACCATCGGGACTTGAAGAGTTTCACGAAACGGTTGAGATTCCGTCCTTCGTTCCGCAAGCTGTTTCCATTGAACCTTCAATTTCTGAACCAACCACACCAGTAACCATGCCAGAACCCATCCAAATCCCAACCGCTCCAGTCCGAACTCCAGGTGGCACGCCCCAACCGGCAGGCGCCATGCAAACTTCTGTGCAACTCAGTTTCGCTTTTGAAATTGCGTCGATGCAACTAACCCCAACCTTCAAGATGGGCGCGTTGCAGCTGCGGCCTGTATCGAAAGTTGTAACGATGCGGTTGGCGCCATCGGCCCATCCGCAACCGGCCATGAACCTGCAAGTCAATTTCGAGATCGCGAAGATTCAGCCAGCAGGGGGCACGCTTGGAAGCGTCCGGCTTGTGCCTTCGCAGCAGCAGCGCCCCACAGCGGTGGGCTCGCCATCATTTACGGTCGGCGGACTGCATCTCGTTTCCGACTTTGCGGCCGCGCCCCTTCAACTCACTCCTTCGCAGCAAGGACAAGCCTCGGTCAACGTTACGGCTCCATTCCAAATCGCGACGGTCGAGTTCTCGCCGTCGTTTGAGATTGCTTCCATCATCCTCAATTCCAACTCCAAGCAAGTTTCGGTTCAGTTACCAAGTGCGAGCGGAGCGCCGGTCGACGGTGCGCCGATATTCGAGATCGCCAATCTGCAATTAACTGGCAGCGGTGATATCGGGATGATGCAACTGAATCTCGTCGGTCAGGGGCCAAAGCGCGCCGCCTAGAGCGGGGTTAGATCGACAACTTAACTTGCGAATGAGCTTCGCGCCGTCTGCGCGAATTGGTCCCTAAGATTTCGTGCGACGCTTGACGAAATGGTTGCGATTGAGCGATCGCAATTGTTTCGGCAGAAATTCGCCGTCACGGCGGATTAACTTGCCATCGAAGTAGATTTCGCCGCCGCCGTAATCCGGTCGCTGGATGCAAACCATATCCCAGTGCACTTGGCTGCGATTCCCGTTATCGGCTTCTTCGTAGGCCTGGCCAGGCGTGAAATGAAAGGAGCCGGCGATCTTTTCATCGAACAGAATGTCTCGCATCGGCTGGAGAACACGAGGATTGAACCCGAGCGAAAATTCACCGATATAGCGGGCGCCGGGATCTGAATCCAGGATCTTGTTCAGCTTCTCAGTTTGGTTGCTCGTTGCCTCAACAATCTTGCCCTCGCGAAACTCAAGGCGTATCCCGTCGAAGCCGATGCCTTGATAAATACTTGGCGCATTGAAAGTGACGTGGCCTTCGACCGAATTTTTTATCGGACAGGTGAAAACTTCGCCGTCGGGAATATTGCGATCGCCTCCGCAGATAACCGCAGGAATCCCTTTGACGCTGAACCGGAGATCGGTTCCCGGGCCTTTGATCTCCACGCGATCAGTTTTTTCCATCAGCGCTTTGAGCGCTTTCATCCCCGGCTGCAATTTCCGATAATCCAAAGTGCAGACTTCGAAATAGAAATCTTCGAAAGCTTCCGTGCTCATCGCGGCAAGCTGCGCCATCGACGAAGTCGGCCAGCGCAGCACGACCCACTTGGTCTTTTTCACCCTTTGATCTTGCACCGGACGCATTTTTTTCATGATCAGCTGCATTTGTTTCATCGGGACGTCCGACAATTCAGTGATGTTGTTGCTGCCGCGAAGCGCGATGTAGGCGTCCATTTTTTTCATGCGCGCAAGCTCATGTTGGGCGGCGAGATTTAATTGTCGATCCGACGCCCTTAACGCAAGCTCCCGACCGATTTTCGCGCGTTGGACTTGCAGGAACGGAATTGCGCCTGCTTTTCTCGTGGCGCGGATCAGCGCGATCGCCATCTCATCAGGCACATCGAACGCTTCGATCAGAACCTTCTCGTTGCGTTTGAGCCTCGTCGAATATTCCACCAGGAGTTTGGCCAGTTTATCGAAACGGAGATCGTGCATAGAAAGTTATGATTCCATCGACCGCGCCGGATGCAACCCGGCCGTCGCCAGGTTTTTGCCTACGCGTCCTTGGTAAACTTTGTCGCAAATGCGGCGTCGAAATGATCTCGAAACGGCAGCGAACGCTTTTCTTCCTTACGTTGCAACATCGACAAGTTGGCCAAAATCTGTTGCACGACTTCTTCATTTTCTTCCGGCTCGAGACTGCAGGTGCTGTAAACGAGAACACCACCCGGTTTCAGCAAGGAAACGACTGCGCGCACAATCCCGATCTGCTGTTTTTGCATGCGTCTGAAATCAGCGGGCGTTAAACGCCATCGCACATCGACACGGCGCCTCATCACACCCGTGTTGCTGCAAGGAGCGTCGATCAGGATTCGATCAACCGGCATGGCGGACGCCATTTTTTCCGGGATGCGCCCTCGTATCCAATCCTGGCGAAAGACGCGTGCAATCTCGACGCCAAGCCGGGCGAGATTTTTCTCGAGCATGTCAATCCGTTCCGGGTCGCGATCGCAGGCAATGATTGTCCCATGATTCTTCATCAACTCACCGAGATAACCTGTCTTCCCGCCCGGTGCGGCGCAGGCGTCGAGAATTTTCTCGCCCGGTTTTGGATGGAGAAGTTCACATGCGAGCGCCGTGCTTGGATCCTGAATGTAGCAATGCCCGCTTTCGAGCGCGTCCGCCGGCAATAAATTAACTTCGACAAAGTTCGGGTTGTTCGGCACTGGACGCGAGTTTGGATAAGTTTGCCAAAACGAGTCTGAATTAATTCTTAATCCATTAATGCGCGCGTAAATTGGCGGCGGGTGGTTGTTCCAATCGCAGAGCGCTTGCGCAGCTTCGCTTCCAAAGTTTGTTTCCCAGCGTGTCACCAAGAATTTGGGATGAGATGTTCGAACGTCGAGAGGTTGTGCTTTCGCTTGCTTACGCAGCTCTTCTCTACAGCGGGCTGCGGCGCGCAGGACTCCGTTGATCAAGGGGCGGTTCCGCTTTTGGGCAAGTTCCACGGTTTCGTAAACGGCCGCATGTTCGGAAATTTCGAGGATAAGCAATTGATACAAACCGAGTCGGAGAATGTCGCGAAGATCGACATCTACCGTTGAGGTGCGGAGACGGAGGATCCAAGAATCCAGCAGCGTCAAATTGCGCAAGACACCGTAAAAGAGTTCGAGCGCGAAAGCGCGATCTTGTGCCACCAGCTTGGTTTCGGCAAACAACCCTGAAATAATTGAATCGGCGAAGCGCTTTTTCGTTCGCCATACGCGCAGCGCGGTCAGGGCGACTCGACGAGCAGAGGACCCCGCCACAAATTTTTAATGCGGTGTGGCGCTGGCGCGGCCGATCGAATGATAATGGAATCCGAGTTGGCCCATCGTTTCGGGATTAAACAAATTTCGACCATCGAAAACGATGGGCGTGGTCATCTTCTCCTTCACCACGGCAAGATCGACATTGGCGAAGTCGCTCCATTCCGTCGCGATCACGAGCGCTTCTGCGCCTTCGGCTGCTTCCAGCGCGGAGGCCGCGAACTTCGCGTCAGCGATCGCTTTTACTTCGCGCGCTTTTTCCATCCCTTTTGGATCGTAAATGGTCACATGCGCACCTTCCCGCACCATATCGGCCACCAAATCGATGGCCACGGACGAACGAATGTCATCCGTGTCTGGTTTAAATGTCAGGCCCCAGACCGCGATCTTTTTCTCCCGCAAAACCCAGAGCGTTTCGCGGATCAGCTTCAAGAAGCGCTCTTTTTGCGTCGCGTTTATGCGCTGCACTTCCTTGAGCAAATTGAACGGCACACCGAGCTGTTCGCTGATCGTGATGAAAGCCGCGACGTCCTTCGGGAAACAGGAACCGCCATATCCAATTCCGGCGTTTAAAAACTGGCGACCAATCCGCCGATCCATGCCGATCCCATCCGCGACCCTTTCGACGTCGGCGCCGCTGGCTGCACAGATCGCCGAGATCGCGTTGATGTACGAGATCTTGAGCGCGAGGAATGAATTGGCCGCATGCTTGATCAATTCGGCGCTGTTAATGTCGGTCACCAGAATGGGCGCCATGAAGGGCTCATAAACCTTCTTCATGAGATCGACTGCGTGCTCGCTTTGCGCGCCGATGACGATGCGATCGGGATGCATCAGATCGCTAACGGCGCAGCCCTCGCGTAAAAATTCGGGATTGCTGACGACATCGAATTTCGCGCCATGTCGGTTGTAGCGTTTAATCGACTCCGCGACTCTTTCGCCGGTTTTGACCGGGACAGTGCTCTTATCGACGATCACACGGTACGTCGTGAGAACGCCGGCAATCTCGCGGGAAACTTTTTCGATAAAGCTAAGATCGACATCTCCATTCGGCAGTTGAGGAGTGGGGACGGCGATGAAAACGATCTGCGAATTATCGACGCCTTCCTTGATGCTGCCGCTGAAACGCAGACGGTGCGCGGACACGTTGCGATGAATGATTTCTTCCAGGCCGGGTTCGTAAATTGGCACACGCCCAGCCTGAAGAGTTTTGACCTTTTGTGGGTCGTTATCGATGCAGATGACATTGTGGCCGACGTCGGCGAAACACGCGCCGGTAACGAGTCCTACGTAACCAGAGCCAATTATTGAAATGTCCATTGCGAATTAGAGATGCAGCGATCTAGTCGCACTGCGACAACCACCGATGAGAGCACGAACAATGCAAGATGTTTGGCAACGTGCTAATCATTGACCTTCACTTGCAGGATCGAAGTTGAGGTCGAAACCGAATTTCGGAAAAGCCTTGAGTGTGAATGTGAGGATAATGCCGTACTCTTTCTTATTACCGGTGTTGTCCCGCACCACGGCGCCAAAGGAGGCAACCCAGTTTGTCAAATCGCGGTAGATGGAGTAGCGCTGTTGCTCGAAAACACCTGTCGTGCCTTCGTACTGCTCTTGAAACCCGACACCCCAGTTATCGTTCAGGCGGTAAAATCCGCCGACGACGAAGAGGCTGCTGTTTTGGAAGAATGGATTGCCATTCAGGTAACGATGCCCAACGCTCACTTGTAGATCGGCGATAGGCTGCACCGCTATGCTAGTGTCGACTTCAGTAAAACCTTTGTCGAATGCCGGAATCTGCGAATCAATTGAAAGTGAGGCCCATGGTAGCGGAGTGAAACGCAGCTTGTTAAAAAAGTTTGAATACGGCGACCTGTCATACGGGTTATCGAAATTCACGTCAAAAAAAGTATCGAGCTCGAGCCAGGTGACTGTGAGATCGTCGCGCCGCGTTTCCAGCCGGTTGCGGACACCGAGGCGCCAGACGGTCCAACTGGCAATCGAATCGATGGAAGTGAACTGCGGAAAATCGATCGACCGCAATTGCGTCGATGGCTCAAAACGGTCGAACTGCAGGACCGCGGCCGGGTTGATTCCGTGTTCATTCACGTAGGAAAAGTTCGTGAACGGTTGGATCACATGGAGAAGTCCGTCCAAACCGAGTATCCGGTCTTGCACGTCCTCCCACGTCCGCGAAAGCTTAAAGGAAGCTTCCGCGCCGGTATTGAAGACGGTGCGAACCCCGTCTCCGCTATCCACGATCGGGTTTTTGAGCGTCGGATCAGGCAGGAGAAATCCCGGAACCAACGGGTTTGTGTCCGGTGTAAACATTGTCTTCCCAAGATCACGCGTCTCACCGTAGTAGGTGCCGCGAAAACCAACACGCGGGACGATGGAAAGCCAGCCAAAATAGGTATTTGGGTAGGTAAGCTGGTGAAAAGTATCGATACGCGTCGTGCCATAATCTTCAAACCGAATCGACTTGGATGTCGAATTCTCCGTACCGATCGGCGTTGGCGCCGGTACCGGCCCGCTGGCGAAATTTCGGTGCAGGTCAGCGATGCCAGTTTCGCCTTCGTAAAAAATTGGCCCGCCAAAAAGCGCGTGCCGCTTGATATCCAGGACAACTTCTGGCAGGCGCTCGGTTTGCTCGAAGAAGTCATTCGCTTGAAAACGGGCAATCGCGGTGAGGGTGTAAAACTTGTCCGTCTTTGCGATCGCAACGACATTGTCAGGGACAGGATTGATCCGGAATTCGCTCTGGTAAAAATCCTGCATCACAAACGCATCACTTAGCTTGGTGACGTCCACGATCCCGTAGATGTCGCTGGTAAAATTCGTGCGATCTTGCAAACTTAACCGGTATCGGTCGGTTGGGACGTCCTTTCGCTGCAAGGCAGTTGGATTGATCGACGGGTTTTGGTCCTGAATGTAGTAAGTCTTCAGTTTTGCGTTGCTCGAATTGTCCTTGCCATAGTCGATGTCCGACTCCAAGCCGACTGCTACGCCGCGTCGCCCCCGATAATCCAGGCGCACGCGGCCTTTGATATCATCCGTGATCGGGAAAGTTACCTGCGTTAGTAGTGAAGGTCCCCATGAACTCAGGTCCGCGGGCGCAACCGTAAAACTAAAAGCGTCATCGAGGGACTGATACATGTAGGGCCACCAAAAAACAGGGACATTCCCTACGTAAAACGTCACGTTTTGAAAAACGACGTGGTCGTTTTCATAAATGCGGACCGTTCGCGCCCGAAGATGGAAATCAGGCTTTGGAGAATCATGGGTTGTGAAGGATGCGTTTTCGACCCGATAAACGTTCTCCGAAACCTCGGTAACCTTTTCACCCCTCAGAAAATACGGTTCGTGCTCTGTTCGCGCGTCGCTCGTGCGAATTTGTTTGGTGTCGATGTTGTAAGTGCCGCGCTCGGCCACGTAGAGATTAACGTCGCGGTAGATTCGCACGTGGCCTTCCGCCGAAATCTCATGAGTGCGCGAATTGTATTGGGCAAAATCCGCGTAGATATCGGTGTCGCCAATATGAATAGCCACATTGTCCCGGGCCGTGGCCACGCCGTTTTCATAATTTGTTTCCCCGGTCGAAGTGATCTCCACCGGCTGGTTGTCCGGCGTTTTTGTTGCCGCGCCTGCCACGCCGATCGTGAAGAAAAGAATAAAGATCGGCCAACCCAACGTTCGCATGGCGGACGCCGAAGGTACTGAACGTCTGCCCGCTTGCAAAGCTAAAAGCAGTCGCGTCAGGCCTTATCTCGCTCTTTGCGAGTGAAATACAGCTCGAATGTTGGACCGACAATCGTTATATCGACAAACGCAGGCCGGCCATTTGTTGATTGACGCTGCAGCTTAAAACAATCGCGCTTGGCGCTGATATCTTCTCCCCAGCCGGACCGGAAACGTGCAAAGCGACTTTGGAATTGGCATGGAGCAAAGGCGGGAGTCGCTTCGTCCGCAGTGCTTGTGCAGCAATGATGACCTGCCAAATGGCGCTCGGGCCGACGCTTTCTCCAAGCGCTGGTTTCGGCGCGTAAACGACCGCTTCGGGCGTCTCGTGCAGCACTGCGTTGCGTTCCGCTAGGTCGACAAATGTTCCATTCGCGCTCGCGATGATCATTTCCGCTTTTGCCGCCGCAAGATCGGAAAGAATTCGTGTCATCTGCTCGCTTGCTTTTTCTCGTCGCGAAAAATTTGCGCCCGGATGAATCTTGTCGATTTCGACGGTGCCTTCGCGCGCGAGCAAAACTGCACCTGCTCCTTCACTCAAAATCATTCCTCGCGGAGGCTCGTGAAAAGGCTCGATTGGCGGCTTTGATTTGAGCAGGCGCCATCTGTGATAGGCGTCGCACAAAAGCCAGTCCGCTTCTTCCGCCCCGACGACCAGGCAATAATCGAGCGTTTCATTTTCCATTAAATCCGCCGCCATCTTAATCGCCAGAATTCCGACTGCTCCGTCGCCCACGAGCGTGTAGCTGGCGCCAGTAATCCCGAGTATTGCCGCGAGATGGCTCGCCGGAGCGTTAAAAACCGTCTCCGGAAAGAGCAATGGGCTCGCCGACTGCGCGCCAGATGTGACCACGTCGTGATAAAAACGTTTTGTGTAAATGACGCCGCCGTTTGAGACCGCGAAGACGAGGGCCATTCGATTTGAGATTTCGGCGTCGATCTTCATCCCGGAATCGGCCAGCGCGTCCAGACCTGCAGCCGCTGCGAAACGAGAGATTGCGCTTGCGCGGCGTAGGCGCGAATGCGGCGGCAAATCTTTCAAGGCGTCACTCGGAACAGGAAAGACGGGATATTTCTTTTTTTCCAGCGCTTCCGAAATGGTTTGCGCGACGGCTTCTTCTCCGCGCAGCAATCGTTCCCACACGTTCTTAACGCCTCGCCCGAGCGGCGTGATCCATCCCGCGCCTGCAATTCGCAGGCTCATGCTGCGAATTTTTGCATCACGATGGAGGCGTTTGTACCGCCGAAGCCAAATGAATTCGAGAGAACGATGTCGATCTTCGCCGGGCGCGATTCGTTCGCAACGACGTCAAGATCGACATCGTCATCTGGGGCTCGGAAATTAATATTCGGCGGTAGAAATTGATTCTGCAGAGCGAGCAGGCAGAAGATCGCTTCGATCGCGCCGGCTCCGCCTAACGAATGACCCATCATGCCTTTAGTGGAACTGACCGGCACGCGACCAAACAACTGAGCGATCGCTTTACCCTCGGCCGCATCATTGAACGGCGTAGCCGTGCCATGCGCGTTGATATAATCGATTGCGCCCGCGGATAGTCCGGCACTGCGCAAAGCTTGCTCCATCGCTTGCCGCGGTCCGCTCCCCGAGGGCTCGGGTTGCGTCAAATGAAAGTTATCGGTGGAGAGTCCGTAGCCAATTATTTCGGCCAAAATGCGCGCGCCGCGAGACTGAGCCGATTCGAAATTTTCCAACGCGAAAATCGCGGCGCCTTCGCCCAGCACCATTCCGGTGCGATCCCGATCGAATGGACGACACTTTTCCGGCGTTGCGGCTTGCAACGAATCGAAGCCGACAAAGACCAACTCCGACAGCGCGTCATAACCGCCGGTTAAAACACCTTGATATTTGCCGGACCGCACGCACTCAAAGGCGTGCCCGATTGCGTTTGTGCCGGAAGCGCAGGCATTGGCAATTACCTGACACGGCGCGGAGATGCCGAATGTTTCCTGCGCGTCGATCACCGCTTTTTGCGGCGGGTAATTTGCGATCCAACTGGGCGCCCGCCACAAGCGATCATGTCGATATAGCGAACGATAGTAATCTTCACCAAACGACATGCCGCCGCTCGTCGTCCCGATCACTGTCAGTTCTGGCTTAAACTTTGCGTCTTGCGTGAGCGCCTCATCTAACGCGCAGATCATCATGCGAGAAGCGCGATGCAGCCGGCGCGCCCGTCGTCCGTTTTGGTGGTAGGCGGAAAGGCGTTCATCCGGAATTTGGCCGGCCGTCTTGCATCGACATTGCTCGACGTCGAATCGCGTGACCGGGGTGACGCAATCTCTTCCTGCAAGCAGGGAATCGAGGGTTTCGGCTAAACCCAACCCTAGGGGGCTAACCACGCCGGCGCCTACAACGGCAACGCGTGCTTGCTTTGTTTTCCCGTTCAAAGCGTTAGAACTCGACATTTTCTCGGTTACTTAGCTCTCGATTTTATTTGCTTTCCTAAACGAAGCACTTTACGAATCAGCCCGAAAGGGGAAAACAGAAGCTCGGTAGTTGGTGGATTGTCAGTTGAGTTTATTCAGCGGCGATTTGAAATCCGATAAGCGGGAACAGTGACCTAGCGGCGTTTTCCAGAATAGACTCGATGGCAACTAAATTATACGTGGGGAATCTCCCCTTCAACACGACTGAGAACGAATTGCAGGAAATGTTTTCGGCAGCGGGCGCGGTGCAGGAAGTCATGCTGATGCAGGACAAGTTTACCGGCAAATCGCGTGGCTTTGCGTTTGTCACCATGAGTTCCGAGCAGGAAGCCCAGAAGGCAATCGCGGAACTAAACGGCAAGACGATCGAAGGCCGGGCGCTGACCGTGAACGAAGCCAGGCCTCGTGAATCGCGGCCGCCCGGCGGCGGCGGTGGTGGTGGCGGTGGTGGTTACGGCGGTGGCCGTCGCGATGGCGGACAGCGTCGCGGCCGCTAGAGCCGGGTTATTTTTCTTTGCGAAAAGCGTCCGCTGCGGCGGACGCTTTTTTATTTCAGGGAAGAGATTATATTCGCTCACAGCTGCACTGGCTTGCGGCTGCGAATTACATTTTAGACTACAATTCAAATACGGAAGGAGCTTCGCGAATTATGCCCGACGATTCAGACATGCAAGGAAAAGAAAGCCCGGAATCATCCGAAAACATTCAGATCCCGCCGATTTCGAAGCCGGTTGCTGGGGCAGCGGCCGGCGCATTGATAGGCAGCGTCGCTGGCCCAATTGGCGCCGCGGTCGGAGGAGCCATCGGCGCGCTCGCCGGACAAACCTCGGCCAGCGGTCGACCGGTCGTGCCAACGGCGAAAAAGGCAGTGAAGCGCGTCCTCAGACGGGTCACACCGCGCCCCGCAAAAAAGCGTTCCCGCCCCAAGCCTGCACGAAAAGCAGCGAAGTCACGCAAACGTGCCACACGTGGTCGGGCAAAGGCAAAACCCCGTCGAAGATCGACATCTTCGCGGGCGAAGCGCGGCCCCGCCCGCCGGCGTCGGCGATAGCGGCGAGCAGCTCACGTTGAAAGTGGGCAGGGCTGGATTCGAACCAGCGAAGGCGTAAAGCCAGCAGATTTACAGTCTGCCCCGTTTGGCCACTCCGGAACCTACCCTTCTCGTGCGAGCGTCAACTCGCGAAGACTTTCGGAGTTGATATAACTCGCGCCCCGCACCCCGCAAGTGATTTGCCCGGCACGGCGCGGAGCGCAGTTGCCGATGTTCTATTCGAAAAAGTTCGCGATCGAATTTACCACATACTGCTGCGCCTCACGCGAAATCTCCGGATAGATCGGAAGTGCGAGAGTCTCGCGTGCGGCCCGTTCCGTTTCTGGGAGGTCCCCCTTTTTGTAACCGAGATAGGCAAAACACTCTTGTTCGTGCAGACCGAGCGGATAGTAGATCGCGGTTCCAATCTCGCCTTTGTCCAGGTATTCGCGCAGCTCGTCTCGCCTTGGCGCGCGAATGACGTATTGATGATAAATGTGATGATTTGTTAGGCCGCGCTCGCGGTACGGTTCGGCCGGCAAAGTTATTTTTCCGGTTAGGCCCTGCTGCTCGAATTCGTTCCGGTAACGATCTGCCGCCGCCCGGCGGGCGGCCGACCATTCTTCGAGATGTGGCAATTTCACATTAAGAATCGCGGCTTGGATTTCATCCAGCCGGAAGTTGCCGCCGATAAATCGATGATAGTAACGCCGCTCCATTCCGTGCTGACGAAATATTCGAAGCTTTTCCGCGAGTTTCGCATCCCGGCAAACGATTAAGCCGGCATCGCCGGCTGCGCCGAGGTTTTTCGACGGATAAAAGCTGAAACAGCCAACCTCGCCCATCGTCCCGACTCTTCGCAGGCCCATGTGGGCTGTGAGGTATTCTGCGCCGATGGCTTGGGCGGCATCCTCGATCACGTCCAGCTGGTACTGCTCGGAAATTCTGTGAACTGAATCCATCTCGCAGCACAAACCAAACAAGTGGACTGGAATGATTGCGCGGATGGTTTCGCCTTTCTCATTGAGCAGTTTCCCGCGCGATTTGCGGCATCGATTGTCGATGTACGATTCGAGCGCGGCTGGCGATAGATTAAAGGTGCTTGCATCGACATCGACAAAGATCGGCCTGGCACCGACACGCGCGATGCATCCGCCGGTGCCAAAAAAACTGTAGGCGCTGGTGATCACTGCGTCACCAGGTCCAATCCCGAGAGCCATCAAAACAGCGAGCAAAGCGTCAGTGCCGGAAGAGACGCCGATCGCATGAGGAGCGCCGCAATAATCAGCCACCGCTTTCTCGAATGTTTCGCCTTCCGGTCCGAGAATGAACCGCTGGCTGGCCAGGACTTTCTCAATCGCCGCCCGGATCTCCCCCTCGAGCGCACGGTATTGTTCGCTTAAATCGAGAAGCGGCACGCGCATGGCGCGAGTAGCTTGGCAGTTTCGTTCGCTGGTTCAATGCGAACTTTGGGCAGAACGAGCACGTTGACCTGGCACTTTTGCTGCTCTACGATCTGGGCAATGTCGTTGCTTCGCGGCCTGTTTTGGTTGGCCCTGTTTATCTTCTTTACGTTTTGCTTCGTCGTCCTCTTTGAGTACGGGACCCACGATTTCACGAGCGGATTCCAAAAGGAATTCGAGCGGGTAAAAACGTTTGTGAAGCAGTCAGCCAAACCGGAAAAGCCCAAGAAATAGGGTGGCGTCTGTTTCGCCAGTCACTCGGCGAACTCGATATCCACTTCATTGTTGATGTAACCGCCTGCGCGCGCGTTGCCTAAAAATTTCCGGATCGCCGCCTTCCCGACTTGACCGTAATCGCGCGTAAATTCATTCACATACATTCCGATGAACTTGCCTGCGAGTTCTGAGTTCATATCGCGCGCATAAGGCAACGAATGGCGCACCGCTTCGTCGCGGTGCGCCAGACCGAAGTCGATACTTTGCCGAACAATTTCGGCAAGATCCCGGCGGACCGGCGAGGGAATATCTTTGCGTAATACATTTCCACCGAGCGGCAGCGGTAATCCTGTTTCGCGTTTCCACCATTCGCCAAGATCGACAATTTTTTGAAAACCTGAGCGTGCGTAGGTCAGTTGGCCTTCGTGGATAATCAAACCGGCATCGGCCCGGCTGCTTTTAACCGCATCGAAAATTTGGTCGAACGGGACGACGACGTACTTGAAATCGCCAAGATAAAGTTGGAGCGCCAGATAAGCGCTGGTCATCCGGCCTGGCACCGCAATCACACGATCTGATAACCACTCGCGAGCGTCGACATCTCCCTTTCCCGCCGGCAGGGAGCGCCTCGCAGTTGTCACGACAATCGGTCCGTAGCCGTCGCCCATACTCGCGCCGCACGGAAGCAGCGCATATTTGTCTGCGACGTATGCGTAGGCATGGATCGAGATCGCCGAAATGTGCAGTTCGCCGCGCAGCGCTCGCTCATTCAACGTTTGAATGTCTTCCAACTGATGTTTGAACCGATAACCACGGAGGTCGATCTTGTTCTCCGCCATCGCGTAAAACATGAAGGCGTCGTCGGGGTCGGGTGAATGTCCGAGTGTGAAGACGTCCTGCTCGAGCGGCATGTCCGCATGCTATCATCTGAGCCGAAACACGCGCAACAATCGGCCGGCATCCTCTTGTTTATTTGCGTTCTCAGGACTGTTCCGATACCCTGAAGCGCATGGCGAAAACCGGTCTCGGCAAAGGCCTCGGCGCGTTAATTGGTGCACGTCCGTCGGTGGCGCGGCCGGACGTCGATTCGGGCGAGAAAATCCGTCAGGTTAGCCTGGTCAGTATTGTTCCGAGTCCGCTGCAGCCGCGCAAAGATTTCGCGAGTGAAGCATTGCAGGAGCTGGTCGATTCCATTCGACAGCACGGGATCATCCAACCCCTGATCGTCCGGCAACTCAACGGAGGAGCGCATGAACTGATCGCGGGCGAACGGCGTTGGCGCGCGGCGCAGGAGGTAGGCCTGACCGAAGTCCCGGTCATCATTCGCAAGGCGACCGATCTGGAAGTTCTCGAACTTTCGCTGATCGAAAATTTGCAGCGCACGGATCTCAATCCGATCGAGGAAGCGCAAGGTTACGCGCGGCTCGCGGGTGAATTCCGTATGCGACAGGAAGATATCGCGCTCAGGGTCGGGCGCAGTCGCGCGGCGGTGGCCAACGCGATGCGTTTGCTTGATCTGCACCCGCAAATCCAAATTTGGATAACTCAAGATTTAATTTCGGTCGGTCACGCGAAAGTGCTGCTCGCCCTGAAAATAGCGGAAGAGCAACTGCTCGTCGCAGAAAGGATCTTGCGGCGCAGCGCCAGCGTGCGGACGACAGAAAGGATGGTTGCGCGCCAGCTCGGAATCTCCCGGCCGCGGCGAAAGCAGCGCAGCGGTGAATTGACCGCCCCGTCCGCTGCGATCGAAGATTTGCAGAACCAATTGCAGCAACACCTCGGCACCCATGTGACGATCCATCACGGGGAAAAGCGTGGCCGGATCGAGATTGAATATTACGGCGACGATGACCTTCAGCGCGTGGTCGCCGCCTTGGGCCTGACAACGACTGAAAGCTGAGTCTGCCGACTCAGCATCGGATGCCGACCTCGTTTTCATTTGTTAGGCAAAGTCTCTGGCGACCGTGCGTTTTAACGATTGTTTTCGCTTTTGTCGCTGCGCAGGCAGGAGCATCTAAGACGTCACAAAAAATCTGGGAGGAATTCTCGGGCGAAAAGGCGTTAGCCCACGTTCAGCGGCTGGTTGATTTTGGTCCGCATCCGCCCGGTTCGGAAGCGATCGAGAAATGCCGCGCTTACATCGACAATCAACTGAAGTCGTTCGGCTGGCAGGTGACAAAGCAGACTTTCTCGGAAGAAACGCCGCGGGGAAAAATTCGATTCGTCAATCTCATTGCACGATTCGGCGGCGCGGGAAGTGAGAAAGTCTCAGCCCCGTTAAATCTTCTGTGTTCGCATTACGACACCAAGACGTTCGATACCATTCGCTTCGTCGGCGCGAACGACGGCGGTTCGAGTACTGGCTTGCTCCTGGAAATGGCCAGAGTGCTGGCACGGCGTCCGGACCTTGCCGCAAAGATCGAGCTGGTGTTCTTCGATGGCGAGGAAGCGTATGAAAACTTTTCCGAAAGCGATGGACTTTACGGGAGCCGCTATTTCGCCGCGCACGTTGGCCAAACTGGATCGGTGAAACAATTCCGCGGCGGCGTCCTTTTCGACATGGTGGGGGATCGTTCTTTAAACATTACGCTGCCGCCAGACTCACCCGCGCAAATGGCCCGCGACATTTTTGCCGCAGCCGATGCACTTAAAGTGCGAAATCATTTTACTTATTTCGACCGGGACATCATGGACGATCATACCCCGCTCAACGCGATTGGAATTCCCACGATCGACATTATCGATTTCGATTTCCCATGGTGGCACACCGCCGATGACACCATCGACAAGCTCAGCGCGCAAAGTCTGCAAATCGTTGGTTCGGTAGCAACATATTACCTGGCTGAATTCGCGCTGAAGTGAAAAGAAGACTCGCAATTTTATTGTTGGTTTCAGGAAGTTGCGTTGCTGGCGTCGCCTGCGCCCAATTTGTTTATCACTCGCCCTCCTGTCGCGATGCGATCGGTGTCTTCTGTGGCCGGGGGCGCCTGCTGGCGCTCGCACTCAGCGAGGGGATCTACGAGACGGATTTGCAACGGGTCATTGCCGAAGCGCGCGACGCGGCCGGCGCTGATGAACAAGATCGACATGACGAAAATATGGAGAAGCCCTTGTTTTTGCGGCACCTGATCGCGACTGCGATGTCGGGATCCTTTGCGGCGCGTGAAAGAATCTCGAACGACAAAATCGAGAGGGCAGCGACCCTTTTGCGGTGCCAGTTTCGAGATGATAAGGCCTGGAAGGCCGCGTTGAGATCGAGCTGTCTTTCCGCGAGATCGCTCCGCCGGATCATTGCTGACAATTTGCGCACCCGGCAATGGATCTCTCGGCAAATTCATTCGCGGCCTGATATAACGGACGAAGAGTGCCGGAGCTTTTACGACAGACATCGGGAGAACTTCCTGCAACCCGTGCGGCTTCGGGCGAGTCATCTCTTTTTGGCAGCGCCGCCCGAAACACAGGCCGACGTTGTTGAAGCGAAACGCGTCGCAATCGAATTGGCGTTCACGCGACTGGCCCACGGCGAAGATTTCTCCGAGTTGGCTGCGAGCATTTCCGAGGATGAAGCGACCAAGTTGCGGGGCGGCGACCTCGGCGATTTCTCGGCCCTTCGCATGCCGTCAGATTTCTTTGTCGAGACAGCGAAGCTACGCCCTCAACAGACGAGCCCGCCGATCCGCACGCGACTCGGCTTTCACATCGTCAAACTGACCGACTCAAAGCCGGCGCGACAAATGCCCCTCGATGAAGCGCGTGTAGAGATCGCCGCAGCGCTGGAAAGCCAGAAGCGGCAGGCTGTGCTGGAAAAGCTGATTGTCGATCTTTCCGCCCAGGCGGAATGGCGGCGGCCATTGCCTTAGTTGGCTGATTAATCGCCAACTTCTGGATTGCGTGCCGGCCCATTTCGCCGCAGTCTGACAAACGTCATCGGTGCGGAAAAACCGCCCGAACTTTCACATGGCCCGTCGCACGAAAAAGAATGTTGGAGTAATCGGTCTCGGCATCATCGGGAGCCGCGTAACCGATAACCTGCGCAACAAAGGCTTCCATGTTTTCGTCTGGAACCGCAGCCCGCGTCCGGTTCCGAATTTCGTCGGCGCGCCGGCCGAACTGGCTGAGATGTGCGATTACATTCAGATTTTTGTCTCCGACGACGACGCGCTTTTGGAGGTTGTAAAACAAATGGCGCCGGCACTGGCGCCACGCCACATCGTCCTCGCTCATCCCACCGTGGCCCCGCATTCCATGCGAGCTGCCGCCGATGTCGTCGAACGCCGCGGCGCGCGTTTTATCGAAGCGCCGTTCACCGGAAGCAAGCTCGGCGCGGAGAAAGGAGAACTCGTTTTTTACGTGGCCGGAGACGAAGTCGCGCTCCGCGAAGCGCGGCCGATCCTGGAAGCCAGCGCCAAAGAAATCATCGAGATTGGCGAAATTGGTCAGGCCACGATTATTAAACTGGCAACCAACATCGTGACCGCCGCTAGCGTGCAAGCGGTGGCCGAAGCTCTGGCCCTCATTTACAATGCGGGAATTTCAGCGGACAAGCTCACGGCCGCGATGCAAGGGAACGCGAGCAATTCCGGCACGATATCGATGAAGTTGCCGAAAATGATCGCCGGCGATTTTGAGCCTTACTTTTCGGTCAAGCACATGTTGAAAGACATGCAGATCGCGAGTCGAGTGGGCCTGGCCCACCACCTCGAACTGGCGGTAACAGCCGCCGCGCGCGATCGACTTCTTGAGCAAGACCAGCGGGGACACGGCGACGAGGATTTCTCGGCCGTTGTTCGCAAATATTTTCCTGAGGTCCGGCCAGCCAGCCGCGAGGAAGCCGATCTTGAGCTGTTCGAGAACACAGGAGGTGTTGCACCGCTGGCGAGCGCTCTAATGGAAGAAGAAGTTCCGCCTCAAGTCCAAAGCCTGGAGATGTCGCCGGCCGTGGATGAAACGCCGCCGCCGGAGTTGAAAACCGAGGCGCAACCGGCAGAGCCGATCGCCGATGCGACTGTGCCAACCAATCCGGAAACGCCGAAGGCGGAAAATCCGAGCGCAATTCCGGCAGAGCCAACTCCGCAACCTTCGTCTGAGCCGGTTGTCGAACAGAATGTCGTTTCGGCAGAGGCAATTGCGCCGGCCGCGCTCGAAGAGCAGGCACCGCATCGCGGTTTGCTCGACCGATTCCTGCATCGCGAAACCGGTAGCGAAGGCGACTATTGAAAGGCAGATTTGCGCCCAGCGGGCATGACGGCGCAATCTTTTTCACTCAAGCGGGCATTCTTTGATCTTTCCGACCGCGTCAAACTTCGCGTAAGCGGAAACGATCGCCTGCGTTTTTTGAACGGACAACTTACGAATGACGTTCGTAGAACGGCCGAGGCGAGCGCGATGGAGGCGTGCATTTTGAACGCCAAAGGCAAGCTGGACGCTCACGTTTTTCTCACTGTTGAACCCGAGGCCTTCCTCCTCGATGCCGACGCTGAGCTGAAAGAATCGCTTCAGCCGCGGCTTGAACGCTATGTCATCGCCGATGATGTGCAGATCGAAGATGTCAGCGATCGATTGTCGATCTTTCACTTTTTGGACACAGCCTCTGCGCAATTTCCGAAAGAGAGCAAGCTTGCTTCGGCCAATCGCTTTGGTGAATCCGGGTCCGACATTTGGATCGAAGCCAATCAGCATGATCAATTGTTTCGACAATGGTCGGCGGCGTTGGCCTTTTGCGATTCTGACTGCGCGGAGGTCTTCCGAATCGAACAGGGAATTCCTCGATGGGGCCGCGAGATGACCGGCGAAATCATTCCGGTTGAAGCGAACCTCGAAGAACGCTGCATCGATTACGAGAAAGGTTGTTACATCGGCCAGGAAACCATTTCCCGGATGAAGATGTCGGGCCAGACGAACAAAAGATTGTGCGGTTTGGTTTCCGTGAATAATTCGCCGCTTTTGGCGGGAATGAAACTTTTCCCGATAGGAGAGGAAAAGAAAGAAGCCGGATGGATCACGAGCGCGACCCACAGTGAGCGTTTAGGAAAAGAAATTGCGCTCGGTTATGTAAAACGCGGTTTTAATTCCAGCGGATCCAGACTCGACGCGCTTAAGCCGCAAGATCAATCGGCGTCGTCGCGCGTGGAGATTGTCGATCTTCCATTCGCGCGTTGACCGCGGACAAGTTGGTAGTGCCTTTGTGTTCCCGTTATTTGCGTAATTTTGGCGTTGCCTTTTGAAGATCAAGGCGTGTAAAGTCCGTTTGCTATTCCTTTGCCGCAGCCATGAACCAAAAACTACTCGCCGAGATCGGCCGCACCCAGCGGTTGGAGATTGTTAACTCGCTTAAGCGCACCCGCGGCATGTCCGTTAATGAGCTCGTTGAAAAAATGAAGATGAGCTACATGGGCATCAAACAACATTGCCTCACTCTCCAGCGCGATGGTTATCTCGATACCTGGCGGCGCCCGCAGAAGATGGGCCGGCCGGAAATGGTTTACCGGCTGACGCGCCGAAGCCACGATCTTTTCCCGGCCGATAGCAATCAATTCACTCTCGAGTTGCTGAAGTCGATTCGCGAGATTTACGGACCGAACGCGCCGGAAAAACTTCTCTACAATGTTTTTGAGAAGAAAACCGCCACGCTCAAAGCTAAGGCGAAGGGCGAGACCGTGGCGGAGCGCGCGAAATGGCTGGCCAAGGTGCGCGATGGCGAAGGCTACATGGCGCAATTTCTCCCCGCCGGAAAAGAAGGGGGGCCGCAGATTCTCGAATGTCATTCGCCAATCATGAATTTGCTCGAGCGGTATGCAATCCTAGGCCGGCTTGAGCAGGATATGTTCGAAGCCGTGCTTGGAACGGCCGTGCGCCGTGAAGAGATACGCACTTCGGGATTGTACGAATGCGCGTTCTATTTCACGCTTTGATCGACATTGTAGATCTTCGTCGGACGGGTGCGATTTCCTCTTTCGCATTGCCCTAATTTCAGTTGATTCATGACCGCATGCCTCGGGCTTTTCCCAGCGCGGTCATCGAGAACCTGCAACCGCTGATTGACGGCGGTCGCTATCCAATCAAATCCGTGGCCGGCGAAGATCTCGTCGTCGAGGCGGACGTTTTCAAAGATGGTCATGACGTCGTCGCCGCACTTTTGAAATGGCGCGCCCTTGGGGAAAACCGCTGGCACGAAACGCCAATGAGTTTTGTCGATAACGATCGTTGGCGCGGCGTTTGTTCGCTTTACGATAGCGGCGTTTACGAATACACGGTTGAGGCTTGGACCGATACTTTTCGCGGCTGGCAACACGAGTTCGCAACCAAATTTGAAGCCGGCATTTCTGTGCTTACCGCCGAAGCGCTGGAAGGCGCCGCGCTGCTGGAAGCGGCGGCGCAACGCGCGCAGGTCAGTGCCGATGCGGCGCGTCTGCATGAGCTCGCGGAGGAAATTCGCACGAGCGACAATGCGCAAATAAACGAGATCGCCCATTCGGGCGAACTCGAGGTCTTGATGGCGACCTATCCGGAGCGCTCCGGCGCCACCCAATATGCGCCGCCGCCGCGCGTGATTGTCGATCGTCCCGCCGCGCAGATGGCGGCTTGGTATGAATTCTTCCCGCGCTCGGCCGAAGGTCGCGGCGATCGCGGATCGACTTTTCGCGACTGTTTGCCCCGGGTCGACGATGCCAAGGCGATGGGATTCGATGTCATTTATTTTCCTCCGATCCATCCCATCGGCCACACTAACCGGAAGGGGCGCAATAATTCCGTCACGTGCGAGCCGGGCGAGCCGGGTGTGCCGTGGGCGATCGGCAGCGAAGCTGGCGGACATAAAGCGGTCGAACCTTCACTCGGCACGCTGGAGGATTTCGATTGGCTGCAAACGGAAGTCCGAAAGCGCGGAATGGAAATAGCGCTCGACTTCGCGATCAACTGTTCTCCCGACCATCCTTACGTCAAAGAGCATCCCGAATGGTTTTACAAGCGCCCGGACGGCTCGATCAAATACGCCGAGAATCCGCCGAAAAAATACGAAGACATTTTTCCACTCAACTTCCGGTGCCCAAACTGGCCCGAACTCTGGGCCGAGATGGTAAGCATTGTTCTTTTTTGGGCCGATCGCGACGTGCGCATCTTTCGCGTCGATAATCCGCACACCAAACCGGTCGCGTTTTGGGAATACCTGGTCGCGCGCGTGCGCGAAAAATATCCGGATGTTCTCTTTCTTGCCGAGGCGTTCACCCGGCCGAAGATGATGAAGGCGCTCGCGAAAGCGGGATTCACCCAGAGTTACACTTATTTCACCTGGCGAAATACAAAACAGGAGCTGACCGAATATTTCACCGAGCTCACGCAAACCGAGATGCGCGACTATTTTCGCGGTAATCTTTGGCCGAACACTCCAGACATCCTGCCGTTTGTGCTCCAGGACGGTGGCCGGCCCGCGTTTATGACTCGTGCAGTTCTGGCCGCGACGCTGTCGACTCTTTACGGCATCTACAGCGGATACGAATTGTGCGAGAACGAAGCTTTGCCCGGCCGGGAGGAGTATCTCGATTCCGAAAAGTACCAATTCAAAGAGCGCGATTGGAGCGCCCCGGGTAACATCAAAGATTGGATCACGCGGCTAAATCAAATCCGAAAAGAAAACCGCGCTCTCCATTTTTACGACAACTTGCGCTTCTACCATGCCGATAACGACGCCATCCTCTTTTATGGCAAAATGACGGCGGCGCGAGATAACATCATTCTCGTGGTTGTGAATCTCGATCCGCATCACAAACAGCATTCCTATGTCGATGTTCCGCTTGATCAGTTTGGTTCGATGGAAGGGGATGTCTATCAGGCGCACGATCTTCTTAGCGATGTGCGTTATATCTGGCACGGACCGCGCAATTATGTTGAGCTCGATCCCGAGATCCAGCCGGCGCACATCTTCCGCGTGCGGCGTTGGACCGGCGGGGATCGATTTGTCTAGCAACTTACCGGGCCGGGATGTGTTTTAGAACTACTGGGCTGGGTATTGCATCTCGCCTTGTGCCGTTTATCATTACAGGACTTTCCGGATGAAGATTTTGCTATTGCTGGTCGCCGCGACGACCGCAACTCCCTTGCTCGCGCAGGCGCCTCTACCGAGCGCTACGCCGACGATCGTGCCGGACCTGCTGCGGACCACTTCCATTTTGGACGCGATGATGAAGGCCGGGCCGGTGATGGTGCCGCTGATTCTTCTGTCGGTCTTTTCCGTCATGCTCGTGATCGTTTATTTGATGACGATTCGGCGCGGCGCGATTGTATCGACCGGCTACATGGCCACCGCGGACGCGCTTTTGCGGAAGCGCGATTATCTCGGCTTACTTGCGGTTTCGAACCGGCACGGCGAAGCCATCGCCCGGGTCGTGCAAAAGATACTGGATTTCACTACCAAAAATCCGAACGCGGATTTCCAGCAAGTTCGCGAGATTGCGGAAACAGAAGGAACACGGGTCGCGTCCAATCTGAATAACCGCGTCACTTATCTGGCCGATATTGGCATGATAGCGCCGCTCTTGGGTTTGCTTGGCACTGTGTTCGGAATTATTGCCTCGTTCGGCGCGCTCGGAGCCGATGTCGGAAGCGCTCGCTACGTTGCGCTCTCCAGAGGAATCAGTCAGGCGCTGGTCAATACTGCGACCGGGCTCGCAATCGGTATTCCAGCGATGGCTTTTTACGCTTTCTTTCGTGGCAGAGCGCAGAAACTAATTTCGGAATTGGAATCTGCCACCACCCACGTTCTGGCTTTGCTTTCTCTGCAATTTGATAAGCGGACCGAGCGCACGCCGGTGCTCCTCGAGGACGAACTTTAATCCGAGCATCCAAGTAACCCGCAAGATCGACATTGTCTTCTTCGTCACATGAATTTGCGTAGCCGCGCGCCTCTGCAGCATCCCGGTATTCAACTTGCGCCGCTCGTCGATGTCCTTTTGCTTCTCCTGATCTTTTTCCTGCTCACCTGGAACGCGGCCCGGACCGAAAACGAGCTCGACGTAAAAGTTCCCAAAGCTTCCGCTGCCCGGGAAAAAAGTGTGCCCATCGGCGACGTGATTGTGAACGTGAAAGCCGACGGCACGGTAACGGTAAATAAACAACTAAGAACTCTGGCCGAGCTTGGGGAGCAACTTAAGGAACTCGTGAAATTGTTTCCGGAGCAAGCCGTCGTGATCCGCGCTGACGAGGCCGGTGCGTACAAGAATGTCATCGGCGTGCTCAATACTTGCACTGAAGCGGGGATAACAAACATCGGCTTCGCGACTGCAAAATGAAACTTCCGCGCAGCGCAGCCGGTCTTTTCGGACTGGCGATGCTGTT
>Ga0209526_10000266_pt1 | contig 32974 bp, 33 predicted proteins | sample JacPinW_OM2H0_M1_FD_188566 | JGI IMG/M metagenome (GOLD analysis project Ga0209526, IMG submission 188566) | Forest soil microbial communities from Algoma, Ontario, Canada - Jack Pine, Ontario site 1_JW_OM2H0_M1 (SPAdes) (version 2) | ecosystem: Environmental > Terrestrial > Soil > Boreal... | reverse complement strand
GCCCCGCGGCCCACTGGGGAAGCCGTGACACAGCACCAGGCCCGGCACCCGGGCGCTGCCGGGCGGTCGGGCCATGTGCGCGCCGAGGCGCAACCCTGTCGACGTGATCGCGTCGTCCACCCGTCGCGCCTACCTCTCTCGGTGGTTGCCGGCGACGGTCATTATCCTGGTGGTCATGCCCGACACCGCCACGGTCCCCGCGTTCAAGGAGTGGGCGGTCATCGTCGAGGCGCTCCTCGAGGGTGAGCAAATCGTCGACATCCGCAAGGGCGGGATCCGCGAGGAGGGCCGTCATTTCGCCCTGCGCTCCACACGTTGCTGGCTCTATCCCACGGTCGAGCACCAGAAGGCGGAGCTGCTGAAACCGGCGTACCGCCACCGGGTCGAGAGCGGCGGCGTGGCCGATCCCCGCGACGGCGAGATCCGCATCGACGGGTGGGCCGACGTGGTCGGAGTGGCCAAGATCACGGAGCCCGCGCAGCTCGAGGCGCTCGACTCGAAGTTGATCTGGTCGGGCGACTACGCGTCGTCGCGCCTCCACTGGAAGAAGCGCGACCCGCTGTGGGTGCTCGTGCTGCGGGCCCACCGGCTCGTCGAGCCGATCACCACGCCGTTCCGCGACGAGTACGCCGGCTGCAGCTCCTGGGTCGATCTCGCCGCGCTCCCCGACGATCCCGCGATGCTGCCGAGCGAGCCCGCGCTCTCCGACACCGCCTTCAAGGCTCGTCTCCGCGGCGTGGTCGACGCGTTGCCCGACGGCATGTCGGAGCCGGTCAGCCAGTAGCGGGCGCGCCCTCGACTTCGTGCCTGGCGGCGGTCGCCGCGGCCCGGTCCGGGTGGTACCCCCGGTTTCGGGCCTCGAAGAGCATGTCCGGGCCGAAGCAGGTGAACTCCTCCGAGGCCATCAGCTCCTGGAGCACCTCCGGGGCGGGCGGGTGCTCGAGGTCGTAGACGACCTGGCTGCGCTTGTCGCCGACGTAGCGGTATCCCTCGAACCGGTCGAGCTCGGCCATCGGCCGGAGGTTACCGAACGCGAGTGGAGGGGGTGCTCGCGCACCCCCTCCACTCAGAATGGGCTGAAAGGCATCGCCTTCCGGAACACACGGGTGGGACCAACTCCCGTCCGGCGTGGGCGACGGTGCGGCGGTTGGCTTCCGCCAGGCGGTCCAGCCAAGACACCCGTTTCCGGGCGTCGCTACGGCCTAGCGGCCGCGCACCTCCAGGGTCCCATGTTGATCATGCATCGTATGGACCACCTCCTTCCTCTGGTGATCAATTTGGTAGCACGCCCGAAGGGGTTCGCGGGGATGATTCGCGTCAGGCCTGGTCGTCGGGACCGGCCGCCGACGGCGGGGCCGGCGGACCGACCGCACCGATGGCGCGCAGGTAGGTCAGCTGGGTGTCGATGACCGCGTGGATCTGCTCCGGGAGGTACGCCTCACCGGTGGAGGCCGCCCGTTCGAGGATGTAGTCGACGGTCTCGGAGCCCCCGACGACCACCGGGCCGGGCGGGTGGGGCGAGTTGCCGTTCCCGGAGACCCCTCGGCGCTGGAAGTACTCGAGCTGGAAGTCGAGGATGCGGCGGACGTCGTCGGGGGTCAGCGTCGCGGCGACGTCGTCGGGGACGTGCTGGACCACCCACTCGAACGCCTCGTCGGGATCGAACACCGCCGGCGGCGGCTCGGCCGACATTCGGCTCGCCTCGCGCACGACGAGCGCGGCCGCGATCGCGAGCACGATCCCGGAGACGAGGAACCCCACGAAGACGATCACGGTGACGAACCCGGGCCGGATCGCCCAGGGTCAGATCCCGATGCGCTGCGCGAGCAGCTCGCGGTGGTAAGTCGCGTCACCGAGCAGGATCTCCGAGCTCTTCGCGCGCTTGAAGTAGAGGTGCGCGTCGTGCTCCCACGTGAAGCCGATGCCGCCGTGGATCTGGATGTTCTCGGCCGCGGCGTGGAAGTACGCGTCGGAGCAGTACGCCTTGGCGAGGCTCGCGACGACGGGCAGCTCCTCGTTGTCCTCGGCCGCGGCCCACGCCGCGTAGTACGCCGCCGACTTCGCCGACTCCACCTCGAGCAGCATGTCGGCACACTTGTGCTTGATCGCCTGGAACGACCCGATCGGGCGACCGAACTGCACTCGTACTTTGGCGTACTCGACCGACATGTCGAGCACGCGCTGCGCGCCGCCCACCATCTCGTTCGACAGCCCGACGGCGGCCTGGTCGAGGGTCTTCGACAGCGCGCCCCATCCGGCACCCGGCGCGCCGAGCGGCTTCGCGTGCACGCCGGAGAACTCGAGCTTCGCCTGCTTGCGGGTCTGGTCCATCGTCGCGAGCGGTGTACGAGTCAGGCCGGACGCGTCACCGTCCACCGTGAAGAACGAGATGCCGTCCTCGCCGCTCGTTCCCTCGGTACGCGCCGCGACGACGACCAGGTCGGCGGTGTGACCGTCGATCACGAACATCTTCGTGCCGTCGAGCACGTAGCCGTCACCCTGCTTCTTGGCCTCCATCGTGATCCCGGACGCGTCCCACCGGCCGTTGGGCTCCGTGAACGCGAGCGCGGCGATGGTCTCGCCCGACGCGATGCCGGGCAGCAACGCGGCCTGCTCCTCGTCGGTGCCCGCGTTGATGATCGCGTTGGCCGCGAGCACGACGGTCGAGAAGTACGGGGCGCACAGCAGCACCCGTCCCATCTCCTCGAGCACGATGCCGAGCTCGACGAAGGTGAACCCCTGGCCGCCGTGCGCCTCGGGAAGGTGCAGGCTCTGCAGCCCGAGCTCCTGCGCCATCTGCTTCCAGACGCCTTCGTCGTATCCCTCGGTCGTCTCCATCAGGCGACGCACCTCGGCCGACGGCGACTTGTCGTCGAGGAAGCGACGAACCGTCTGACGGAGCTCTTCCTGCTCCTCCGAAAAGGCGAAGTCCACGGGTGTCTCCTGTCTCTCACCGTCGCGCCGCACGGGCGTCGGGCAGGGTACCTGCGCGACCCGGACAGGCGCCTGTCTGATCAGCGGGGCTCTCTCGGCAAGCCGAGCACTCGTTCCCCGAGGATGTTCTTCTGGATCTCGCTGGCGCCCGCGTAGATGGTCTCCGACCGGCTGAACATGAAGATGCGTTGCAGCTCGTCGAGCCCGTAGGGGTCGCCCGCGACACCTGGAAGGATCTGCGAGTCGGGACCGAGCACGTCCATCGCGAGCTCCCCCAAGCGGCGGTGCCAGGTGCTCCAGTAGAGCTTGCCGATGCTGGCCTCGGGCCCGATCACGCCCCGTCGGACGAGGGTCGACAGCATCCGCAGACCGTTGTACTTCATGATCTGCACGCCGATCCACGCGTCGGCCAGACGTTGGCGGATCACCGCGTCGTCGGTCGCGCCGTGCACGCGCGCGACGTCGATCAGCTCCGCGAGCTCACGCTGGAACCCGAGCTGCTGCGACAGGAAGGCGGTGCCGCGCTCGAAGCCGAGCGTGGCCATCGCGACCTTCCATCCGTCGTCCACCTCGCCGAGGACGTTGTCGCGCTCGGTACGGGCGTCGTCGAAGAACATCTCGTTGAACTCCGCGGTGCCGGTCATCTGCTGCAACGGCCGGACCGTGACGCCCGGTTGGTCCATCGGGACCAGCAGGTACGAGATGCCGCGGTGGGCCGGCGCGGCCGGATCCGTGCGCACCACGGCGAAGCACCAGTCGGCGCGGTGCGCGAGGGTCGTCCAGACCTTCTGGCCGTTCACGACCCACTGGTCCCCGTCGAGGACGGCGCGGGTCTGCACGTTGGACAGGTCGGAGCCGGCGTTCGGCTCCGAGTATCCCTGGCACCAGAGCTCGTCGACGGCCTGGATCCTCGGCAGGAACCGGCGCTTCTGCTCCTCGGTGCCGTACGCGATCAGCGTGGGGGCGAAGAGGCCCTCGCCGAAGAAGCTGACCCGGGCCGGGGCGTCGGCCTTGGCGTATTCCTCGTTGAAGATGACCTGCTCGATGATCGAGGCGTTGCGACCGCCGTACTCCTCGGGCCAGGCCAGGCCGACCCAGCGGTCCTTGCCCAGCATGCGCTCCCACTCGAGCCGGACGTCCCAGCCGTGCTCGTCGGCCGGTCCGCCCCGGCCGCCGATCTCGGCGAACTCGTCCTTCAGGTGGTCGGAGAGCCAGCTGCGGACCTCGTCGCGGAACGAGGCTTCCTCGGGGCTGTCGCGAAAGTCCATGTTTGGGCGACCGTACTAGACCGATCGGTCAAGTTCCATGTCGCCGGGTCGCGCTCGCAAGCTCGCCGCTCCTGCGAACTCACTCCGCTCCTTCGTCGCTCCGGTCGCCGCCGTGTCTCCTGGTCGCCGGGTCTCCCGGTTCGTTGAAGCTCTGCGTGCGGTCTCCGCACCGTGGGCCTCAATGAAGCGGCGGTAGCCTCGGCGCATGGCTCGCCCGGCGCACTTCGAGGACGCCGACGTCCGCGTCGACAAGCTCGTCGTCGGCCCCTACGAGAACAACGTCTTCGTCGTGCGGTCGAAGCACACCGGTGACGCCGTCCTGCTCGATGCGGCCAACGAGCACGAGCTGCTGCTCGAGGTGTGCCGGGCGACGGGCGTCCGCCGGGTGCTCACGACGCATGGGCACTTCGATCACATCCAGGCCGTCACCGCGGTGCGCGACGCGGGCATCGACGTCGGGATCGCGAGCGAGGACGCGTCGATGCTGCCGTCGTACGACTTCACCATCCCCGACGACGACGTGATCGAGGTCGGCGATCTGATGCTGCACACGATCCACACACCGGGTCACACGCCGGGCTCGACGTGCTTCCTTCTGAAGGGCAAGCCGTTGCTGTTCAGTGGCGACACGCTCTTCCCCGGCGGCCCCGGCAACACGTCGTTCGAAAATGCGAGCTTCGAGCAGATCATCGGGTCGATCGACCGGCGACTGTTCACGCTCCCGGACGATCTGCTCGTGCTCCCCGGCCACGGCCTCGACACCACCATCGGCACGGAGCGTCCGCACCTCGACGAGTGGATCGAAAGAGGCTTCTAGTCCAACCGAGAGGCGCGGACGCGACCGATAACACGAGCGTCCGCACCTCGACGAGTGGATCGAAAGAGGCTTCTAGTCCAACGCGCGGCGTGTGGATCGAAAGAGGCTTCTAGCCGAACGCGGCGTGTGGCACTGAGCGTCGCCGACGCCCAGTGCCACACGACCGGCGAGGTGCGGGCTACGCGAGCCCCTTCGACCTCAAGAACGCCGCCGCCACGTCCTTCGGGTCCAGCTTCTGGTCCTGCACCTGGAGGGCCAGGGTGTTGTACTCCTGGACCGTGAGCGCGGCGTTGACCTTGTCGATGATCGAGTTGATCTCGGCCGTGTCGACGCTCTTGCGGATCACAGCGACAGGGTTGTCGGCCGGCTGGAGGCCCTTGTCGTCCTGCAGGAGCACGTAGTTGGGCTTGATCACGCTGCTCCCCGTGAAGAGGAGGCCGACGTCGATCGTCCCGTCGTCGAGCGCCTTCACCGTGATCGGACCGCCCGGGTCGAGCTTCTTCACCTCTTTGAACTGCAACCCGTAGAGCTGCTGCTCCTTGGCGCCGAGGCACAACGGGCGGCTCTCGCACTCGGGCGGGCCGCCGAACACGAGCTGCGGTGCAACCGGCTTCAAGCTCGAGATCGTGGTGAGGTGGTACTTGTCGGCCGTCGACTTCAAAACGTAGAAGCCGTTGACGTCGACCGCGGGCGCCGGCTTCGACGCGACGATCGTGGGCGGAAGCTTCTGCTGCAGCGCGGCATACGTCGTCTGCGCGTCGCCGGTCGGCGTGCCGTTCAAGTACGTGAGCAGCGTTCCCTGATACTCGCCGTACAGATCGATGTCGCCATTGGTCAGCGCCTTGTAGATGAGCTCGGTCGCGCCGATGTTGTCCTTGTACGTGATCTGGTAGCCCTTCGCGGCCAGGGCCTGGCCGTACGCCTGGCTCAGGATCTGTGCGCCGCCGAAGTTCTTCGAACCGACATTGAGTGCGGCCTTCTTGGCCGTGGTGCTACTCGTGTTGGCCTTGCTGGAGCTACCGCACGCCGCGAGCACGACTGCAATCGCCAGCGTGATGGCGACTGTCGTGATCGCCCGGCGGCCGGAACGACACCTCGATTTGGTCACATTGCCTCCCTGGAGCACTGTGCGACGGAGGCTGAAACGTTATGCGTTCGTCGGAGCCGGCCGCTGAACCACCGCCGGGGCGGGCTGATCGCGCAGTTGGAGCCCACGCGACACGACGGCCCGTTGGACCGCGCCGAGCGCGAGCTCGACCACGATGGAGAGCAGAGCGACGAGCAACGCGCCGACGAAGACGCGGACGTTGTCCGACACGGCGAGGCCGTCGATGATGTAGCGGCCGAGGCCACCCCACCCGACGTACGCGGCGAGGGTGGCCGTCGCGACCACGGCCACGGCACTGGTCCGCACCCCGGCCATGATGAGCGGCAGCGCGACGGGGAGCTCCACCCTCCTGAGCACCTGTGCCCCGCTCATTCCCATCCCCCGTGCCGCTTCACGAAGCTCGGTGTCGACGCCTGCCATCCCAACGTAGGTGTTCGTGAGGACGGGCGGCACCGCGAGCGCGACGAGCGCGATGAAGGTCGGGAACGAACCGATGCCCACGGTACGGAAGACCTTCGGCGGCGAACCGACGCCGAACGCGAGCACGGCGAGCAGCAGGATCGCGAGGCTCGGCAGCGCGCGTCCGATGTTCGAGAAGCTGACCGCGAGGAAGCCTCCCCGCCGGAGATGGCCGAGCACGAGCCCGATGGGCAACGCGATCACGATGGCGAACAGCAGCGAGATGGCGGAGATCTCGAGGTGCTGCACGACCAGGTACGGCACACCTTCGCGTCCGTGCCAGTGGTCGCCGTTCGCGAACCAGTCGACGACGTGACCGAGGAAGTTCACGCCGCCACGCGCGATCGCCGGGCCCACGGCGTCGCGAGCCGTTGCACCAGGACCAGCGCCGCGTCGGTGACGACGGCCAGTGCGATGACGAGCACGCCCGCGACCGTGATGGGCGTACGGAAGTCACGCTGGAAGCCGTCGAGCATCATCGCGCCGAGCCCGCCCTGCCCGATCAGTGCCGCGACAGGCACGAGCCCGATCAACGTCACCGCCGCGATCCGGATGCCGGCGATGATCGCCGGCACGGCAAGGGGCAGCTCGATCTGCACCAGCTGACGCGGCGCGGAGTAGCCCATCCCGCGTGCAGCCTCGACGACCTCGGCCGGCACCCCGTCGAGCCCGGTCACGACGTTGCGGACGAGGATCAACAGTGAGTACGCCGTCAACGGGATGAGCGCGGTCTCACGCGACAGCCCGGTGAAGGGCAACAGGAACGCGAAGGCCGCGAGCGAAGGGATGGTGTACAGCACGCCCGTCACGGAAAGGATCGGCGGGAGGAGGCGTCGCTTGCGTGACGCGAGGATCGCGAGCGGCAGCGCGATCACCAGGCCGTACAAGAGTGCCAGCAGCGCGAGCACGATGTGCTCACGCAGCCGGGTGCTGATCTCCGTCGTGTGGTCGTTCACCCACGACCAGTCGATCCACGAGCTGCCGTTGTAGCCGGCACCCAACAGTGACGTCATGCACGGCCTTCCGGCAACGAATGGTGCCCCGCGCGTGAGGTCGCGCGAGGCCGCCGATGGTACCGTCGTGGCACGTCACCGGGCAGGAGCGTCGAGTCGCCCCACCGAGAGCTCGTTCCCGCTCCGGCCCGCCTTCGGACAGGCACGCGGGAGGCCCGCGAGCATGATCAGGCTCGACTCGGTCAGCAAGCGGTATCCCAACGGCCAGCTTGCCGTGACCGGCCTCTCGCTCGACGTCCTCGACGGCGAGACGTGCGTGCTGCTCGGCCCGTCGGGGTGCGGGAAGACGACCACCCTGAAGATGATCAACCGGCTGATCGAACCGACCAGCGGACGAATCTTCCTCGACGACGAGGACGTCACCCGGGTCGATCCAATCCGCCTTCGGCGCCGTATCGGATACGTGATCCAGCAGGTGGGCTTGTTCCCGCACGAGACGATCGAGGCCAACGTCGGCACGGTTCCACGGCTTCTCGGCTGGGATCGAGCGAGGATCCGGGCGCGCGTGTCGGAGCTGTTGGAGCTCGTGGGTCTCCCCCCCGACCAGTACCGACGCCGTTACCCGGCGCAGCTCTCGGGTGGCCAAGCCCAGCGAGTCGGCGTGGCACGTGCCCTCGCCGCCGACCCACCCGTCCTGCTCATGGACGAGCCGTTCGGTGCCATCGACCCCGTGACGCGGACGCGGCTCCAGGACGAGTTCCTCCGGCTCCAGGCCGAGGTGCGCAAGACCGTGGTGTTCGTGACCCACGACGTCGAAGAGGCGGTCAAGCTCGGGACGCGCATCGCGATTCTCGACGTCGGCGGCATCCTGCAGCAGTACGACACACCGGCGGAGGTCCTGGGTCACCCCGCCAACCGCATGGTCGCCGACTTCGTGGGCGCCGACCGGGCCCTCAAACGACTGAGGGTCACACCGATCCCGCTCCACGGGGTCGTGGTCCCGCCGACCATCGCACCGTCGGCATCGCTGGAGGCCGCGCGCGCGCTGATGGCACGCGACAACACAGATTGGCTCGCCGTGGTCGACCAATCCGGCGCGCTGCGGGGCGAGATCACGGAGGCCGACGTCGACGGCGAGGGCACGGTCTCCGACAAGGCTCGCCGCGTCGAGGCGTGGATCGGCGTCGACGATTCGCTCGAAGCCGCACTGGCCGCGACACTGCTCACCGAGTCGGGCCGGGTGGCCGTCGTCGACGGCGACCGGTTCCTCGGAGTGCTGACACCCGACGCGATCCACCGGGCGCTGCGCAACTCCGTCGACCGCGCCGAGTCCGACCCGACACCGCTCAAGACCCCGTGACGACGAAGACCCCCTGACGACTCGAGACCCCCCTGACGACTCGACGTTCCAACCCCGCCTGAGCGCGGGACCGAAAGGAGGACCGACGATGAACCAACGCCAACTCTGGCTCGCGCCGGTGCGCAACATGACATGGGTCGCCGCGCATTTCGGACACCGGTAGAGGTGCCGTCGCCCGAGGTAACGCTGACGGCCCGCAACGTGCGGGCCGTGATCGACGAATGCTTCCGCCCCTCGTTCGACGGACGTGTGGGCGTCGAAGTCGAATGGCTGGTGGTCGCGTGCGACGACCCGGGTCGACCCGTGCCGTTCGCCACCGTGCGCGACGCCTGCACGCGCGTCGAACCCCAACTCCAGGGCTGCCGGCTCACGTTCGAGCCGGGCGGGCAGGTGGAGCTCAGCTCCTTCGCGCACGTGGGCGTCGACGCCGCGTGCCGTTCCGTCGTCCGCGACACGGCACTGCTGCGCAACGCGCTCGCCGAGCACGGCCTCGATCTCGTGGGAACGGGCCTCGACCCGCTCCGGGCCTGGCGTCGCGTCGTCGACTCCCAGCGCTATCAGGCCATGGAGCGGTACTTCGCCACCGAATGGCCCGCCGGAGCGTCGATGATGTGCGGCACGGCGTCGTTGCAGGTCAACCTCGACATCGGACGCAGCGATCAGGTCACGCGCCGGTGGGAGCTCAGTCACGCGCTGGGTCCGACGCTCGCCGCTGCGTTCGCCAACTCGCCGCTCCAAGACGGCCGGCCAACCGGATGGCGGTCGACGAGGCTCGCGGTCTGGTTCGCGCTCGACGCGACACGCGCCGCCCCGGTGGCGCTCGACGTGACGCCGAGTAGCGGCTGGGAGCAGTACGTGCTCGACGCGCGCGTGATGCTCGTGCGCCACGCCGCGGACGCGTACGAGGCGATGGTGGAGCCCCTGACGTTCCGGTCGTGGATGGAAGGCCGAAGCCCGCTCGAGTTCCCGACCGAGGACGACCTGCGCTACCACCTCACGACGCTGTTCCCACCGGTGCGGCCGCGTGGGTGGCTCGAGCTGCGCATGATCGACGCGCTCCCCGATCCGTGGTGGCAGGTAGCCGTCGCCGTGACGACGGCCCTCCTCGACGACGAGGAGGCGTCCGACCGAGCGCGGCACGCCGTGAAGCGGACCATGGGGCTCTGGCAGGAGGCGGCCCGCCACGCACTCCAGCACCCGCTGCTCGCCCGATCGGCGCGCGACTGCTTCGCCGCCGCCATCGACGCGTTGCCGCGGCTCGGGGTTCACACGGCGACGTGCGACCTCGTCGCCGAGTACCGCGACCGCTACACCTCACGCGGGCGGTGTCCCGCCGACGACCAGCTCGCGGAGTGGACCCGGAACGGGGTGCCGGTGACGCCGGCGCAGGTGCGGCCGTGGTCGACGGTGCCGACATGGACCTGAAGCAGACGGTCATCGACGAGCTCGACGACGCGCGGCGGCGATCCCTGTCGTTGCTCGAGCCGCTGACCGACCATGAGCTGCGTACCCAGCACTCACCACTGATGTCGCCACTCGTGTGGGACCTCGCGCACGTCGGTCATTACGAAGAGCTGTGGCTGATCCGCAACCTCACCGGCGCTCCACCCACGTGCGACCGTTACGACGACATCTACGACGCGTTCAAGCATCCGAGGCGCGACCGGCCGGCGCTCGCGTTGCTCGGGCCCGGCGAGGCCCGCGCGTTCGTGGACGGCGTGCGAGACCGGACACTCGACGTGCTCGAGACGATCGAGCTCGATACACCGCTCCTTCGCGACGCGTTCGTGTACGGGATGGTCGTCCAACACGAGCACCAACACGACGAGACGATGCTGGCGACGCTCCAGCTGCGCGAGTGCGACCCCGCTCCTCTGCGCGAAGACCCGAGACCCCCGGGCGACCCGAACGTGGTGGGCGAGGTGCTCGTCGACGGCGGCCCGTTCCTCATGGGAACCGACATCGAGCCGTGGGCCTACGACAACGAGCGTCCGGCACACGAGGTCGACGTCGCGCCGTTCTGGATCGAGACGACCCCCGTCACGAACGCCGCCTTCGCGTCCTTCGTGGCCGACCGCGGCTACGACCGGCGCGAGCTGTGGACCGAGGCCGGCTGGGGCTGGCGCACGGAAGCCGGCCTCGAGCATCCGCAGTTCTGGTCCCGTGACGGCGCGGGTGGGTGGGTCCGGACGCGACTGGGTTCGCCGGAGCCGGTGCCGCCCGACGAGCCCGTGCAGCACGTCTGCTGGTACGAAGCCGACGCGTACGCCCGCTGGGCGGGAAAGCGACTGCCGACCGAGGCGGAGTGGGAGAAGGCGGCGTCATGGGACGAGGTCGCAGGCCGCAAGCGCCGGTACCCCTGGGGTGACGAAGCACCCGACCGGGCGCGCGCCAACCTCGGGCAGCGCCGGTTCGGACCCGACCCCGTCGGCTCGTACCCTCTCGGAGTGAGCGCGTACGGCTGTCATCAGATGCTCGGCGACGTGTGGGAGTGGACTTCCAGCGACTTCGCCGGCCACCCCGGGTTCGTGCCGTTCCCGTACCGCGAGTACTCCGAGGTGTTCTTCGGCCCCGAGTACAAGGTGCTGCGGGGCGGATCATGGGCGACCCACCCCAGCGCGATCCGCACGACGTTCCGCAACTGGGACTACCCGATCCGGCGCCAGATCTTCGCGGGCTTCCGGTGTGCGCGCGACGGGACCACGTGATGTGCCGGCATCTCGCATACCTGGGCCCGCCGGTGCCGTTGGCGACGCTGGTGTTCGACGTGCCGCACGCGCTCGTCGAGCAGGCCGCGTCTCCCAAGCTCCAGGTCAGCACGCCGACCAACCCCGACGGATGGGGTGTCGCGTGGTACGGGCCGGGCGACGATCCGCCGCGGCAGTACCGCACCGCGGTCCCGATCTGGGACGACGTCACCTTCGTGCCCGAGCATGCGACCGTGACCGCAGGCGCGTTCGTGGCCGCAGTGCGGGCCGCGTCGCCGGGGTCGCGCATCGACGCCTACAACAACGCACCGTTCGTCGCCGGGCCGTGGACCTTTTCGCTGAACGGGTTCGTCGCCGGGTTCCGAGACGGCGCCGGCGACAAGCTGGGGGCGCGGTTGTCCCCGGCGCGCGCATCGAGGTTGCAAGGCGATACCGACACCGAGGTCCTGCTCGCGCTCGTGCTCGATCTCATCGACCGGGGCTACGCGCCCGACGCGGCGGTGGCCGAGGCCGCGACGAGCGCCCACGCCATGGCCGGTGGCCGTCTGAACCTGCTGCTCAGTGACGGTGAAGGGGTCGTCGCGACGACACTTGGCAACTCGCTGTTCGTCCGCAGCCACGCGCAGGTCACCGTCATCGCGTCGGAACCACTCGACGACCGCGCCGGTTGGGTACCCGTGCCGAACTCCAGCGTCGTCAGCGCAACCGCCGGACGCCACGACATCCGGCCGCTCGCGGCGTCCTGACCCACCCGGAGGACCGATGCCCAAGCCGACCACGACGCCCGACGTGCGCGTCGACGTCCATCTCACGTCGGACGACTTACGGGCGGCCTTGCGTGACGACGTCGCCCGAGGCCTGCGTTCCGTCCCCAAGGACCTGCCGCCGAAATGGTTCTACGACGACCGCGGTTCCGCGCTCTTCGACGAGATCACGCGGTTGCCGGAGTACTACCCGACGCGTGCCGAACGATCCATCCTCGTATCTCGCGCCGCCGACATCGTCGTGACGAGCAACGCCGACACGCTCGTCGAGCTCGGCTCGGGCACGTCGGAGAAGACCCGCCTGTTGCTCGACGCGTTCGCGAAGCGCGAGCGCCTACGCCGGTTCGTGCCCTTCGACGTGAGCGAGGCGACGCTACGCGCCGCCGCGGACGCCGTGGCCGTGGAGTACGCACCGGTGGCCGTGCACGCCGTGGTCGGGGACTTCGAGCGCCATCTTCACACCATCCCTCGCAACGGCGCCCGCCTCGTGGTGTTCCTCGGCGGGACGATCGGGAACCTCGCCCCGGCACCGCGCCGCCGGTTCCTCGCGCAGATCGCCGCCGGTCTCGGGCCCGACGACGCGTTCCTGCTCGGCACCGACCTGGTGAAGGACACCGGGCGGCTCGTCGCCGCCTACGACGACGCGGCCGGCGTCACCGCGGCGTTCAACCGGAACGTGCTCGACGTCGTGAATCGTGAGCTGCGGGCCGACTTCGAGCCGCAACGTTTCGAGCACATCGCCCGGTGGGAGCCGGAGCACGAGTGGATCGAGATGCGGCTGCGCTCGACGGTGGATCAGGTCGCGCACGTGCGCGACCTGGGTCTCGAGGTCCCGTTCGCCGCCGGCGAGGAGATGCGCACCGAGATCAGCGCGAAGTTCCGGCCCGAGGGGGTCGGCGCAGAGCTGCGCGCCGCGGGCCTCGAGCTGCGCCACTGGTGGACGGATGCCCACGGCGACTTCGCGCTCTCCCTGTCGTTCCCGGAATGACGGCGTCGTCGCGGTACTGACCGTCCCGGTAACAACGGTCGCGCACTCAGGTCGTCGGGCGGCGGGGGGGCTGCACGATCGTGAGACCCCGGGGCACGGTGAGCGTCCGCAGGCGGTCGCGCTGGACCTCGATCGACAGCTGGCCGCCCATGAGCGGGATCTGCTCGAGACGCAACGAGCCGATCCAGTCGGGTACCGCGGGCGCGAGGTGCAGCTCCTCGTTGCGAATGTCGGGCTCGAAGCGAAGCATCGTGCGCAGGAACAGCAACGGGCTCGCCGCGGCCCACGCCTGTGGCGCGCAGGAGGTCGGGTACGACACCGGGAACGGCACCGGGTGACGCGCGAGCCCCGAGAACAGCTCGGGCATCCGGTTGCCGAAGTACGCGCCCGCCGCGACCTGTCCCTCGATCACGCGGTGTGACTCCTCGATGAAGCCGTAGCGCATGAGACCGGCCGCGCAGATGGCATTGTCGTGGGGCCAGACGCTGCCGTTGTGGTAGCTGATCGGGTTGTATCCGGCCATGGTCTCGGCGAGCGTGCGGACACCCCAACCCGAGAAGCACGCGTCCGACAACAAGTGCTTCGCGACGAGCGCCGCTTTGTCGGTGTCAATGATTCCGGTCCACAAGCAGTGCCCCATGTTCGACGCGAGCGCGTCGATCGGACGCTTGTCGCGGTCGAGCCCCATCGCGTACCAGCCGTGGTCCTCGAGCCAGAAGTCGCGGTTGAAGTTCCGTTTCAGCTCGGCCGCGCGCTTCCGCAACGAGTCGGCGAGGTCGTCGTCGCCGTGCTCGGTCGCGATGTGCGAGCGGGCGCGAAGCGCGGCATACACGTACGCCTGCACCTCACACAGCGCGATCGGTGCCTGTGCGAGCGTTCCGTCGGCGAACCGCAACGCGTCCCAAGAGTCCTTCCACCCCTGGTTCTGCAACCCGGCGTCGGTGGTGCGTTGGTACTCGACATAACCGTCGCCGTCGCGGTCACCCCACTTCTCGATCCATTCCAATGCACGGTCGGCCGCCGGAATCAGCGCGTCGACCTCTTCACGCCTGTAGCCCCATCGCTCGAGCTCGCCGAGCAGCATCACGAACAACGGCGTCGCGTCGGCGGTGCCGTAGTAGATGCGCCCACCTCCGAGTGACAGCGCCGCGCTCTCCCCGAAGCGCATCTCGTGCAGTATCCGACCCGGTTCCTCTTCGGTGATCGGGTTCTTCTCGGTGCCCTGGAACCGGGCCAGCGTCTGCAGCGTGCCCAGCGCGAGATCGGGATCCGCCAACATCGCCATCCACGACGTGATGAGTGAGTCCCGGCCGAACAGGGTCATGAACCACGGGGCGCCCGCGGCGACGACGGCGCGGTCGGGGTGCTCGGGGTCGAAGATGCGCAGGGCGGCGAGGTCTTCGGTGGATCGCTCGAGCAGCGCCTTGAAGCCGTCGTGACCGGTCGTGAGGACAGGCAGGCGGCGGCGCCACGACTCGAGACGCTCGAGCGGCATCGACCGCTCCACCGGACGTCCGCACAAGTGGCGCGGCGTGATGTCCTGATCGTCGATGATCGGCGTCAGCTGGATGCAGGTCCGCCACTCGCCTCGCGGCGGGACGATGATCTCGTACGTGACGATGTCGGAGCTCGTCTGCGGCGGTTCGGAGAACGTCGCGCGCGCGCCGCGACGGAACCGTCCGCGCTGGTACCCGAACTCGACCATGCCGTCCGACTCCGTGACGCGCAGCTCGCCGACCTTCTCGACTCGTCCTTCCTTGACCTCGAACAGGTCGGCGAAATCGCAACCGATCATGATCTCGATCGAGCAGAACGCCGGCTCCTCGCTGAAGTTGTGGACGACGACGTCCTCACGCATGCCCCGCCCGACATAGCGGTTCCGGAACAGCAGCAGGCTCGAGTCGGCGCGACCGGGACGGGGTTGGTCGCGAAGCACGAACGTCGCGCTGAAGGGATCGTTGGTCATCGCCGCCAGCAGGTCGGGCCACGCCCCGTTCAGGCGGAGCCGCAGCTCGGAGAGAAAGCGGGTGTCGCGGAAGAACAGCCCGTGTGGCAGGCCGGGCAGGATGTCGCCGGTAGCCGACGAGATGCAGAAGGCGGGACCTTCGACGAGCGTGAGGCTGGACCCGTCGCCGCCGAGTGACGCGCTCGAACTGCTCGTCCAAGGGGTGGTCACGTGCCCTCCGCGGGGGTCGGAACGTGATGAGAACCGGACGCCGGCGGCCGGGGAGCGAGGGCCCGCCGGCCCGCACCGACGGTTCGTGGACTCACGCTACCCTCCGTGACGTGCGCATCGCTCAGATCGCGCCGGTCTGGTTCTGTGTCCCGCCGTCCGGATACGGGGGGATCGAGCTCGTCGTGGCCCTGCTCGCCGACGGTCTCGTCGATCACGGTCACGACGTGACCCTGTTCGCGTCGGGGGGCTCCCAAACAAAAGCGACGCTCGTGACACCGCTCGAAGAACCACCCGACCCCGCGTTGCTCGGCAACCTGTGGTTCGAAGGCTTCCATGCGCTGTCCTCGTACCTGCACGCGGGCGACTTCGACCTCGTGCACGACCATTCCGGGATGATCGGACCGGCGCTCGGAGCGCTGCTCGGCGGGAGCCCACCGGTGGTGCACACGCTGCACGGTCCCTGGACCGAGCCGTCGAGGCGCTACTACTCCCTCGTCCACGACCGGGTGCACCTCGTCGCGATCAGCGCGGCGCAACGCGCCGATCACGCCGCGATCAGCTACGCCGGCACCGTCCACAACGGGATCGATCTCGCCGCCTACCCGCTGGTCGAGCGCAAGGACGACTTCCTCGTCTACATCGGCCGCTCGAATCCCGACAAGGGTCCGACCGTCGCCATCGAGGTGGCCCGACGGGCCGGCTTGCCCCTGGCCATGATCGTGAAGCGCACCGAGCCGTTCGAGAAGGCGTACTGGGACGAGATGGTCGCACCGGTCCTCAACGACGAGGTCGAGGTGTTCGACTCGGTGAGCCACGAGACGAAGACCGACCTGCTGTCGCGTGCGCGCGCGATGGTGTTCCCGATCCAGTGGCCGGAGCCCTTCGGGCTGGTGATGGTCGAGGCGATGGCGTGCGGTACCCCCGTGGTGGCCTGCCCCGCCGGGGCGGCCGAAGAGCTCGTGGAGGAGGGCGTGAGCGGGTTCCTGCGCAACTCCATCGACGATCTCGCCGCCGCGGTGCGCCAGGTCGATCGGTGCTCGCCGGCCGCATGCCGCGAGCGGGTGGCCCAGCACTTCTCGGCCGAGGCGATGGTCACCGGCTACGAGCGGATCTTCACGACGGTCGCCGGGCGGGCATGAGCAGGCCGGGTCCCGGGAACGCCGAGCGTGGATTTCCACTATCTGCGTAGTGTTATTACACTTGCGCCATGGTTTCCGGCGTGCCGGCGCCCGGCACCGACCCGGCGGGCGCCGTCCTCGAGATCGACGACCTGCGGGTTGCGGTCGACGGTGAGGAGATCCTGCGCGGCGTGAACCTGGCCGTCGGGCCGGGTGAGATCCACGCGCTCATGGGCCCAAACGGGTCGGGGAAGTCGACCCTGGCCAACGCCCTGCTCGGCAGCGGCGCCTACGAGGTCACGCGGGGCTCCATCCGGTTCAAGGGTGAGGACATCACCGCCCTGCCCACCGACGAGCGTGCCGCCCGGGGCCTGTTCCTGGGGTTCCAGCACCCCGAGGAGATCCCGGGCGTCAGCGTGCTCAACTTCCTCCGGCAGGCCATGGCCGTCCGCAAGGGCATCGACGACCTCTCGGTGCTCGAGGTGCGCATGGCGCTCCTCGACTGGACGAAGCGCCTCGGCATGGACAGCCGCTTCACGGAGCGGTATCTCAACGAAGGTTTCTCCGGCGGTGAGAAGAAGCGCAACGAGGTGCTGCAGATGGCGTTGATGGAGCCCGACCTCGCGGTGCTCGACGAGACCGACTCGGGGCTCGACATCGACGCGCTGCGGGTCGTCGCCCGCGGCGTCGAGGAGGTGCGCAGCGCGCGCCCGGACCTCGGCATCTTGATGATCACGCACTATCAGCGCATCCTTCAGCACCTCACGCCCGATGTCGTGCACGTGCTGCTCGACGGCCGCATCGTGTCGTCCGGCGGCCCGGAGCTCGCGTCGCGCGTCGAGGCCGAGGGATTCGACGCGTTCCGCGCGCTGGAAGAATCACGAGGTTGACGACGATGCTCGACGTCGCCCGCATCAAGACCGACTTCCCGATCATGGAGCGAGAGGTCCACGGCAAGCGCCTGGTCTACCTCGACTCGGCCTCGTCGTCGCAGAAGCCCAATACGGTGCTCGACGCGATGGACCGCTACTACCGCAACTCGCACGCCAACGTGCACCGCGGCGTCTACACGATCGCCGACGAGGCCACGACGGCATTCGAGGCGGCCCGCGCCCGCGTGGCGCGGTTTCTCGGCGCCGGCGCACCGGAGCAAATCGTGTTCGTGCGCAACGCAACCGAGGCGATCAACCTCGTGGCGTACAGCTGGGCCCGCGCCAACCTGCGCGAGGGCGACCCGATCGTCGTCACCGAGATGGAGCACCACGCCAATGTGGTGCCGTGGCACATCCTCGCCGCCGAACGCGGTGTGGAGCTGCGGTGGGTACGCCTCACTCCCGACTACCGCCTCGACGTCGACGAGCTCGAGCGCCTCCTCGACGGCGCGAAGCTGCTCGCGGTCAGCGCGATGTCGAACGTGCTCGGCACGATCAACGAGATCCGCCCGCTCGCGGACGCGGCCCACGCGGCCGGCGCGAAGATCCTCGTCGACGCCTGCCAGTCGGCGCCCCAGCTCCCCACCGACGTGCAGGCTTGGGACGCCGATTTCGTGGCGGTGTCGGCGCACAAGATGGTCGGCCCGACCGGTATCGGCGCGCTGTGGGCGCGTGCCGAGCTGCTCGAAGCGATGCCGCCGTTCCTCGGTGGTGGCGAGATGATCCGCGACGTTCGCCTCGACGGCTTCGTCCCGAACGACGTCCCCTGGAAGTTCGAGGCCGGCACCCCGGCCATCGCCGAGGCCGTCGGATGGCACGCGGCGATCGACTATCTCGACGCGCTGGGCATGGATGCGGTTCGCGAGCACGAGAAGGCCCTGACGGCGTACGCCCTGCGCGCGCTCGAAGACCGATTCGAAGGCCGCCTGCACCTCTACGGCCCTCTCGACCCCGAGGTGCGGGGTGGCGCGGTCTCGTTCCTCTTCGACGGGATCCACGCACACGACATCTCGCAGGTGCTCGACGAGGACGCTGTGTGCGTGCGCGCCGGCCACCACTGCGCCAAGCCGCTCATGCGAGCGCTCGGCGTGCCCGCTACGACCCGGGCATCGTTCTACGTGTACAACGACGAGTCCGACGCCGACGCGCTGGTCGACTCGCTCGCTCGCGCCGAGAAGTTCTTCGCTCTCTAAGAGGTGCCACCACATGCCCGGGCTCGAAGACCTCTACCGTGAGATCATCCTCGACCACTACCGGTCGCCGAGGAACCGTGGCGAGCTCGCGGTCCCGCCGGCGTACAAGGTCGAGGGCTTCAACCCGTTGTGCGGCGACGAGGTGGTCCTCTACCTCGACGTCGACGCCGACACCGGAGAGATCCGTGACGTGAAGGTGTCGGGCCAGGGCTGCTCGATCAGTCAGGCGTCGACGTCGATGATGAGCGCCGCGGTGAAGGGCAAGCGGCTCTCCGAGGTCCGCCAGCTGATCCGCGCCTTCAAGGCGCTCATGTCGATCCACGAGTCGAAGCTCGAGGGCGACGCCACGGGCATCGACGACGACGGCCTCGCAGCCGACGGTGAAGACGGTCACAGTGCGCTCGACGGCGTCCGCCTGGGCGATCTGGAGGCGCTGCAGGGCGTGGTGAAGTTCCCGGTGCGGATCAAGTGCGCGACGCTGGCCTGGAACACGCTCCAGCAGGGTCTCGACGAGGCTGCGGCGACCAGCTCGACCGGCTGACCAGGGCAATCGGCCGGATCGGTCGCAGGTCACACCCCCGCAACACGAGATTCACGCGCACCTGCATCGGGCAGGAAGTCCGCGGCGGGTACGGTGTGAGCCACACGGACCGCCGGGATCAGGGAGGAGCTCGATGGACCAGCAGACCCGGCTCACGACAATGGTGGACGAGGCGCTCGAGCGCTTCGCAGGGCGTGACCTGGTCTCGGCCTCCGAGGTGACCGACTTCCTCCTCGACGTGCGGCTCGCGCTCCTCGAGGGCGGCGATCCCTTGGAAGAGCTGCTGGCTCCCGAGCCGGCCCGAGGCTGACTCCACCGTTCTCGCCGGCACGAAGTCGCGGTCAGCCCACGAAGTCGCGCACGAGCGCGGCCAGCACGTCGGGCTGCTCGAGCGGCAGTGAGTGGGCCGCGCCGTCCACGACCTCGAGGCGCGCGACGGGGATCTCCGCCGCGTAGGTCTCGGCGTGCGCGGCAGGGACGAGCGAGTCCTGGGCTCCCCGCACGACGAGTGTCGGCGCGGTGATTCGGCGCAGGCGCTTCCGCAGCTTCGGATCGTGGAGGTACGGATCCCAGCCGAGCCGCGCCGTGGCGCCGAGCGCCTTCCACATCGGCAGGACCAGCTCGATGGGCACCTCGACCTGCTTGCCCACGTCGCCTGTGAACTCGTCCATCGCGTGCATCATCACCGCGATCGGGTGGCTCTGGTCGGCGAACATCATCTCGGCGAGCTCGCCGGGAGACCGTCCGAACAACTCGGCGATCGGTGCACCCTCGAGGTAGAGGCCGACCGGGTTCACGACGACGAGAGACCCGACACGCTCGGGGTACCGGACCGCGAGCTCGATGCCGAGCCAGCCACCGAGCGAGGCGCCCACCACGGCCGGCGCTTCGAGCCCGAGGCGATCCCACACGTCGAGCAGGTGGAACACCGCGTCGTCCATCCCGTCGATCTGGTCGATGCCCTCGCTGTCACCGAAGCCGGGAAACACGGGCACCATGACGTCGTAGGAATCGGCCAGTGTGTCGAGCACGGGAAGGGTGGCCTCGCCACCGGCCGAGTGCAGATACACGAGCGGCGACCCCGACCCGCCCCGGAACAGCTGGATCTTCCCCACCTCCGTGTCCAACTGCTCCTGGACGAGACTCACGCGACCGCCTGGCCGGCGTCGGGCCGGTACACGGGGCGACCATCGGGAAACTCGGCCCGCAGCTTCGGCATCACCTGCTCCGCGAACAGCGTCATGTTCTTCTTCGTCAGGTGCGCGGGGAGGTCGCCGAGCTGGAACAAGCCCAGCAAGTTCCCCGTCCCGAGCCGGCGGAGGCTCTCGACGAGCTGCCCGGTGACCGTCTCCGGCGAGCCCACGATCGCGTACCGGCCGTCGACCACCTGCTCCCACGTCTCGAGGTTCAACATGAACCTCCCGGCGCTCTTCAAGATGCTCGCGAGCGAGCGGGCCGACGTGTAGCCGGGCGGCTGGATCGTGATGCCGGGCAGCAACCGCTTCACGAAGTACCAGAGGTGCTCCTCGTACTCCCGGCGCGCCTGCTCGTCGGTCTCGGCCACGTAGATCGGGACCAGCCAGCCCTGCTGCATCGGAGCGGCCTCGTAGCCCTCGGCCTCGCAGGCGTCGCGGAACATCGAGAAGTACCGCTTGAAGACGTCGAGATGGAAGTAGGGGATGCCCATGTACGCGTACCGGTTTCGTGCGACGAACTCCATCGTCTCGATCGAGCCCGCACCCGGGATCCAGATCTCGGGATGCGGCTGCTGCAACGGTCGCGGCCACGGGTTCACATAGCGGATGCGAAAATGCTTGCCGATGAACTCGAACGGTCCGGGCTCCGTCCACGCGCGCTTGATCAGATCGTGGGCCTCTTGGAATCGCTCACGAGCGAACGCCGGGTTGACCGAGAACGAGTAGTACTCGGGCCCGCCGCCGACCACCATCCCCGCGATCAGGCGGCCCCCGCTGATCACGTCGATCATGGCGAACTCCTCCGCAACCCGCGTCGGCGGGTCGTAGAGCGGCAGCGCGTTCCCCACGACCGCGATCTTCATGCGCGACGTCTGGCGGGCGAGGATCGACGCGATCAGGTTCGGCGACGGCATGTTGCCGTAGGCGTTCTGGTGGTGCTCGTTCACGCAGACGCCGTCGAAGCCGAGCTCCTCGGCGGAGATGAGCTCGTCGAGGTACCGGTTGTAGAGCCGGTGTCCGACCTCCGGGTCGTAGAGCTCGTTCGGACACGTCACCCACGCCGGCCCGTCGTAGGCGGGGGACAGCTCGGCGTACGGCATCAGATGGAAGGCGAAGAACCGCACCGAGTCACCTCCTGTTCCCGCCGATCACCGGCGCGGGCGCCGCGGGACATTACCGTCGTGGGTTCGCCACTGGTAGTGATCCACTGCGTGAGGTGCGCGAGCGCGCGCCCGTTGTGTCGGTAGCATGGCTCGGCCCCCATTTCGGTCATCGGGAACGAGGCAGGTGTCCCTCAAGCAGATCTTCCGTCCTCGCGTGCTGGTCGCGATCGGCGCCGCGCTCGGGCTGCTCGCCAGCGCGGCTGTGGCCGGCGCGCTGCTCCGGAGCGCCCCCGATTCGCGGCACTCAAGCTCCGCGCCGAAGACGACGCGCACCGTCACCGCGCCGGGGCGCACCGCGCCCACCACCGTCGCGCCGAGCTCCACCACGACGACCGGCATCGCGCAACCGGCGCCGGTCACGCTTCCGCCGCTGCCGCCGGGAGGCCTGAAGGTCGGCTCGAGCGGACCAGTCGTCGCGGCATACCAGCAGCGCCTCCTCGACCTGCACTTCGATCCGGGTGGCGTCGACGGACACTACGGCGGCGACATGGCGTACGCGGTCACGACGCTCGAGAAGCTCTACGGGTTCCCGCGCAACGGAAAGCTCGGTGATGCCGAAGCCATGGCCCTGGCCGGCTTCAAGTATCCCGCGCCGCTCGCTCTCAACGGTGAAGCCGACCGCACGGAGATCGACGTCGGCAAGCAGGTGCTGACGCTGTACCAGGGCAACCAGGTGCGCCTGATCACGACGATGTCGAGCGGCAGCGGGGAGTACTACTGCTACACCGACAAGTACCGGCCGGTACGGGTGTGCGAGAACGCGCTCACACCCTCCGGCAAGTACGCCTACACCCGCTTCGTCAACGGCTGGGACGAATCGCCGCTCGGCCACCTCTACAACCCGTACTACTTCAACGGTGGAATCGCGGTGCACGGCTATCCCACCGTGCCGACGTCGCCCGCGTCGCACGGCTGCGTTCGCATCCCGATGACGATCTCGCAGTACTTCCACACGCTCGTGCACCAGGGCGCCCCCGTGTACGTGTTCGGTGGCTCGGACGGTTCGGGTCGCATCACCTACACGCCGCTGCCGCCGCCGACCACCGCTCCCCCGCCGCCACCCGTTCCCGCGGCACCCGCTCCTGCACCGCCCGTACCGCCCACGACCGCGGCGACCCCCACCACGAAGAAGCCCGGACCCTGACGACGCGACGTCGCAGGCCGAGGCGCGTGAGCTAGTGCCGCGTCCGGCAACGTTTGCCCTGTCCTCCAACGGCACTTCAGGGGCGCGTGATAGCGATGCTGCCTCTTACTACGGCGCAAGAGCGTTTTCACGGAAGCGTTTCGGCAGGGACGCCTCGCGTGTGCGGGCGACGAGTCCTGTCAGCCGATGGGCTGGGCAAGCGCAACGATGATCCCCTCGGGGCCTCGGACGTAGGCCATCCGCCAAGAGCCCTCGTACTCGCCGATCCCGCCCACCAACCCGTAGCCGGCGGACGTCGCCTGGTCGACGGCGGCGTCCAGGTCATGAACCTCGAAGGCGACGCTTCGCAAGCCGACCTCGTTTGCCATAGGGGCCGGTGAGCCCGGCACGCAGCTAGGTCGGACGAAGCTAGAGAGCTCGACGCCTGTCCCGTTGTCCGGACGCCGAAGCATCGCGATTTCCGTTCTTGATCCCGGGATGCCGATGACGGTATCGATGAACTCGCCCTCCACGAACGTCCTTCCCTCGATCTCCAGCCCCAACGCGACAAAGAACTGCGTCGCCGCATCAAGGTCGGCGACAGTGATGCCAACGTGGTCGAAACGGCGTACGTGTGACATGTCGTTTCCTCCGTGCTCGTGACCGCGGCGCACGATCGCGTGGGGCGGCGCCTCCGCCGGTAGCGCCTCATATGGGCGGGCCCTGTCGATCTCGAGTGCGTGTAGGTAGTCCTGGAGACGAGCCTCCCACTCCATCGACAGGCGCCGACACACCTAGGCGACGAGGTCGGACAGGCGCTGCAGCGAGTTGTCGAGGTGGTCCTGCTCGAACGGCGGGAACTGGAGGTACTCGCGCACCTCGGGCGGGACCGCTGACCAGTCATACGTCAGCGTCACCGTCGTCCGCGACGGGCCGGTCGCCTCGATGTCGTAGCGCCAGATCCAGCCGCCGAAGCTCAGTTCCCCGGTCTCGGGCGACTCCGTCCCGGGCTTCCACGCGAAGGCTCGCGGCTCGTCGTCCCGTCTGACTTATCGGCGGGTGAACGTGAGATGGGTGACGCCGCTGGGCGAGCTGACCGCCTCAACGTTGAAGCGCTCCTCGAGCTCCTCGAGCCCGTCCCACAGGCGTTCCCCGCGTGCGAGAACGATGGGCACGATCGCGATGTGCATGTGGTCGATCAGGTCGGCCGCGAGGAACTGGCGGATTGTCGATGGTCCTCCGCCAATTCGGACGTCTAGGCCGCCCGCCGCCTCCCGGGCGGCCTCCAGGGCCTCGGCGGGGCCGGCGTCGATGAAGTGGAACGTTGTCCCGCCCTTCATCTCGATCGTGGGCCTGGGATGGTGGGTGAGGATGAACACGGGGGTATGGAAGGGCGGGTCGTCGCCCCACCAGCCCTTCCACTCCTCGTCGGCCCACGGGCCGCGCTGGGGCCCGAACTTGTTGCGTCCCATGATCTCGGCCCCGATGCCCGGGCCCCAGTTGCTGGCGAAGGCGTCGTCTACTCCGGTGCTCCCTTCTGGCTCGCCCTGCATCTCGTGGAAGCTGCGGGTGGGGAAGAACCATTCATGGAGCCTGGTACCGGCGTGTCCGAAGGGTGCTTCGAGACCTTGGCCCTCGCCGGTGCCGAAGCCGTCGAGCGAGACCGAGAAGTTGTGGACCCGAGCGCTTGACATGTGGTCTCCTCTGAGGTGGGTGGCAGCCATAGGTTGGTGTGGCCGGGGTTCGCGCACACCTGGCCATCACAAAAGGTAGGACGACCTGGCCGCCCTCAGCTCATCGCTGACCGGGCCCCACACGTTGCGAGGAGCGTCCAAAAGCTTCGTCGGGCTCGCCTCTAATTTCTGAACTCCGCGTGCCACATCGCCTCCATACCCGCCCAGGTGTCGGCGGGGATAACGCTCGCCTTGAAACCCGGAGGGAACACACGCGGCTTGACGATGGGACCGCTGCCGCACTGCCGACACTCCCGCAGTGGCGGCGGCGATCAGCCCAGCCCGTGCAGCGAGCGTCGCCATTCGGTCTCGAGGATCTCGAACAGGGTCGCGATGACCGAGGCCGGAATCGACGCGTAGGCGCCGTAGTCGCGGCTGAACACGTACTCGTTGTGCGTGGCTGCCACGAAGTCCACATAGACGCACGCTGGGTTCTCTGAACCTGCGAAGAGGCGGAGATCTTCGGGCGCCAGCACTGGGCCGGTCATGTGCGCTCCCTCGCCCTCTCGTCATCTGGACGCGTACCCACCGCGCTCGGGAATAAGACCACCTCCGAAAGAGGCCCCGGGCGAGTGCCCCGGTGCTCTTGGGAGACGGGGGGTTGCAGGCTGGACGTGGCGTCTCGTGTGGGGCTATTCGATACGCGGAACGCTTTTGGCGATGTGGGCATCGAGGTCTTCATAGCGTTCCCGCACAAGGGTGACTGAGCACCGTTTTTACGGCTGTGCGTGTCCTGTGTTGGTCGAGGGCGGGCAGGTCTGTGGGGAGAAGGCGGGCAGGTCCGGGATAGTGACGGGCTGAGCGCGTCCGGAGAAGTTGAGCGTTTCGGCGAGGTTCCTCGCGTTGGCGTCGCGCGCGGTCATCGGGGTGAGGTTCCAGCGCCATTCGATCATCCGCAGTATCGAGCAGTGCTCGAACGGACCGGTGTGGTCCACGCGCGCGGGCGCGAACGGTCCGCCGATGATGCATGGGACGCGAAAGCCGAGTCGCTTCAGATCGGGTCCCGGCCCAGGTAACACGGTGTCGTCGGCGACGACGGGTGGCACGACGTGGTCGAAGAACCCGCCGTGTTCGTCGAAGGTCAGCACGAACACAGTGCGGTCCCACTGCGGGCTGCGCGACAGCGCCCGGTAGACATCTCCGATCAGCGCCTCGCCCGTGCGGATGTCGCCGTAGGGGTGATAGTCGTTCGCGGTGCCGCTGAATTCCGCGATTGTGTCGAGGTCCGGGTCGATGAACGTCACGTGCGGCAGCGTTCCCGCCGCCGCGGCGGCAAAGAACTCGGAGCGCGGGCGCAGGAGCGAGTCGTACTTCCTGCTGTTGTAGGCGTTGCTCTGCGGCTCTTTGCCTGCGTAGTAGCCGGCCGACACACCGGCGTCGCGAAGTCGGTCGAAGATCGCGAGCTGTACGTTGCTCGGACGATTTCCCTCACCGTTGAGGATGCCGTCGAACTCGAGATAGTCGGTCGTCGCGCTCCACATGTACATGCGGTTGGGCCCGGTCGGGCCGAGTACCGAGCAGTGATACCGATCGCACACCGTGTGCCCACGCGCGAGTGCAGTCATGACCGGAAGATCTGCGGCTGTGTAGTACCCGATCGGGAACGTGTCGCCGACGGCCTGTGTCTGCAGCCAGCCGTCGCACTTCCCGTCGTTGAACTGCGTTGCGACGGACTTCCAGTCGTGCCTCGGGTCGTGGAACGTGCAGCCCTGGAAATCCGGTGCGAACGCGTGCGTCGCTTGCAGCGTTCCGTTGCGATCGGCGAACCGCAGACCCGCTTGCCGGCCGTCGGCACCCGGGACCCATCCGAGCAGATGGTCGAAGCTGCGGTTCTCCATCATCAACACCACCACGGTGTCGAACGGCGCGTCGGCGGGGCGCGGCAATACAGAGCGCGCCACGGTCGCCGACGTCGGCGCGCCGGAGCGATGAGAGGACTTCGACGACGAGCACGCCGCCAGCACCCCGGCCGCGCCCAGCATGCCCAGGAACTCCCGCCGCCCTACATCCCCCCGCATGCGCGCACGCTAGGCCCCGACGGCACGCGCCGCACGGACCCGCCCGCTCGCCCGACCGAACTCAGTTGCGGCCGTTGGGGGCGGCGCAAAGGCGGGTCGAGACGCACCGTTGTGCCGGCGCGATCGTGCTCGCAGCACGTGGCTCGGACCGAACGGGCAACGACGCCAGGTCGTGACGATGCGGACCATCTGCGCGACCTGGGTGGGGCCCAGTACCGTCACGGCCCGTCATGTACGTGCGAGCAGCCAGGACAGAAAGCGCCCGGAGAGGCCACGGAGAGCAAGTCGTCGCACGTGCGAGCAGCCAGGACAGAAAGCGCCGCGTCGTTCGAACGCGCACATTCCTAGTGCTCGTTGACACAGCAAACGTTGGGCGGGTCCGGTGCCCTCCAACGGCACATCGGTGACGCTCGTCTTCGGCTCTCGCGCTAGGCGTTCTGGGACACGGTGACCACGTGGCTCTGGCGCTCAAGGAGCCGCCGATATGGCGCCGGTGTGCGTTGCGGTGAAGAGCTTGGCCGGCTGAGCGCCGTTGGTGACGCGGTTCCTTAGGGTCGGCTGCCGGCCGGGTTGATGCGCGGGACATTTGGGTGATGACGGCGGTATGGTGCGTGGTCCGGCGTGGGGGAGGTTGCCATGGTGGGCAGGTCGCTTCGCGTCGGAGTCTTGGGTGTAGTGCTGGCGTGCAGCGCGTGCACCGGCACCTGGGTGCAGTTGGGTTACTCACCGGGTCGCGCGGGGTCGAACCCGGTGGAGAGTCAGGTCGGTGTGAGCAACGTCGCGGGCTTGCGTTCCCGTTGGAGTACCAGCATTGGGACGTTCGCCGCAGACCCGGTCGTGTTGAACGGCGCGGTATTCGTCCCGACCTGGAATGGGACCGCGAATGTGGTTGCGGCCCTTGATGCGGGAACCGGTGCGTCGCGTTGGAGTGTCGCGTTGCCGCGGTTGCCGCAGCAGGTTTCGGAGTTCACTCCGGTGGATCTCGCGGTGACCGACAGGGCCGTGTACGCGAGCCACGACGCGTCGGTCGCGTTTCCGCCGGCGACGGGGACGTTCCCAGCGGGGGAGGTGATCGGGTTGGATCCCTCGAACGGTTCGACGGTGTTTCGGCCGGGCCGCTACGTCGGGTTCGCGACCGCCGTCGCGCTGGGTAACCAGCTGTATTACGGCGGGTCGGACGCGCGCTTCGTTCAGGGTCGGTTGACGTACACGGGCGCGCTGTTCGGGCAAGACCCGTCGACGGGTCAGATCAGCGTGTTGAGTCAGCCCGCGCCCAGCGGTCTGATCGACTCGGTCGTTGCGGTGGATCAAGGGTTCGGGTTCGTGGTCGGGACCGCGAACTTCTCCGGTCCAGGCTTGACTCTCAACGCGGTACCACTCGGGTCGGGCAGCGGGTGGAGTTCCACGACGAGCGGGCTGGCAGCGAACGTGCATCCGGTGGCCGCGGGCGGCACCGTCTTCGCGGCAGACACGACCGGTGACGTGTTCGCGTTCGCGGCGTCGGGCTGCGGGACGACAACGTGCGCCCCGCGATGGGAAGCAGTCACGGGAGCAGCGCCGAAGAATACGGCGACGCTCGCGGTCGGTGATGGAATGCTGTTCGTCGCGCTCGATACCGGTGCTCTGTACGCGTTCTCGGCATCCGGTTGTGGCGCGTCCACATGCTCGCCCATCTGGCACGGCACGATCGCAGCCGGTACGCCCCGCCTGGGCGAAGCAAACGGGGTGCTGTACGCGATCAGCGAGGGCGGCGGCCACCTGGTCGCCTTCAACGCCGCGGGCTGCCGCACATCGACGTGCAGTCCACTCCTCGACACGCCGACCGGCGGCACCGGACTTGGCGGAGGTCCCACGATCGCCAACGGAATGGTCTACGTCGGCACCGGCGACGGGAAGGTCATCGCCTTCGGACTCTAAAGAAGGGCGACACACACACATTGCCCGCTCGGTGCTCGTTCTCCCAACAGAGCAGGCCGCACAGATCGACGAGGCGGGTGTCCCGGAACGACGGGCTTGGGAGTGTCCCCGATCGCCGGCTCCACGGCAGGCTTGCACTGGCGGCGATGCCCCAACCGGTCGCGCCCTGAGGCATGCGCGCTCGTCGCAGCCACGGTGCCTTGTCCGCAAGACTGGCCCCGTGACTTGGGTGCCACCTGATCCGCCTCTGCAGGCGGGGGAGATCGCGCTGCGCCAGTTTCGCGTGGAGGACGCCGGGGCCGTCGCGGCGGCCTGCATCGATCCAGAAATCCTGCGCTTCACGTTCATGAAGGATGGTCTCACGCAGAAGGAAGCCACGGAGTGGATCGAGCGTTCGAACGAGTGGTGGCCGACGGGCCATCCGCGGTTCGCGATCGTCGATGCGGTTGAGGACCGCGTGCTCGGTCAGGTCGGTGCGGCAGTGAACGAGCAGCAGCGCAGCGCGGAGGCGTACTACTGGGTGGCCCATGAGGCTCGACGTCGTGGGATTGCCGCGAGAGCACTTGCACTTGTCGCCGACTGGGTTTTCTTGAACGGCGTCGAGAGGCTGTTCCTGCTGGTCCATCCGGAGAATGAGCCTTCGCAACGCGTCGCCGAACGGTGCGGGTTCACTCGCGAGGGCGTCCTCAGGGCGTACGAGCCGTTCAAGGGACGCCGCCCAGATCTGGTGTCCTGGTCCCTTCTGCCACAGGACCCGAGACCGTGGCATGAGAGGACCTGAGCTGCGCCCCCGATCGCCGGCTCGGAGTCACGCCACCAACGACGCAAACATTGCCTGACGCGGCACTAGAAGCCGGGCTCGGAGAACGGGTCGGCGGGCGCGTCGAGCGGCGGGACGACGAGCGACTCCACACCCAGCTCGCGCGCGAGGCCGTCGTAGCCGGTCGCCTCCAGGGTGTCGGCGAGCTCCGGGCCGCCGCTGGCCACGATCCTCCCCGCCATCAGCACGTGCACCCGATCCGGGCGTAGCTCGGTGAGCAGCCGCGCGTAGTGCGTGATCGCGAGCACGCCGAGCCCGTCCTCCGCGGTCATCGCCTCGATGCGCCGGGAGACGTCGCGCAGGGCGTCGACGTCGAGTCCGGAGTCGATCTCGTCGAGGATGGCGAAGCTCGGTCGCAACACCGCCAGCTGCAGCGTCTCCGCCCGCTTCTTCTCACCACCCGAGAACTCCACGTTGACGCCGCGCTCGAGGAACTCGTCGGCGACCGCGAGTCGCTGGGCTTCGGTCGCGAGCCGGGTCGCCAGGCCGTCATCCGAATCGCCTCGCCCGCGCAACGCCGCTTCGAGCAGGTCGAACACGCGCACGCCGTCGACCTCCACCGGATATTGCATCGCGAGGAACAGGCCTTTGGCCGCGCGCTCCCACGTCGGGAGACCGAGGATGTCCTCACCGTCGATGCGCACCGATCCCGACGTGACCGTGTAGTCGGAGCGCCCCATGATCGAGTGCGACAGCGTCGACTTTCCCGACCCGTTCGGGCCCATCAGCGCGTGCACCTCGCCCGAACGCACGTCGAGGTCGACGCCGCAGAGGATCTCGTGTCCGTCGACCGACGCGTGCAGATCCCGTATCTCCAGCACGCGCGAGCTGGTCGTGCTCATGGCTCCCTCCGCTCCCGCTCCAGAGGGCTGCGCCCGGCGGAGCTCCGCTCCGTCCGCACACTGCTCATGGCAGTTGGAGGATCACGTCGTCGCCCTCGACGCGGACGTCGTAGACGGGGATGGGCTCGGTCGCGGGGAGCGTCAGCGGCTCACCCGTCTTGAGCGAGAACATCGAACCGTGCTTCGGACACTCGATCTCGCACTCGTCCTCCCACACGTCGCCCTCGGACAGCGAGTAGTCCTCGTGCGAGCACCGGTCGGCGATCACGTAGAAGTCGTCGCCGATGCGGACGACCGCAACGCGGTGACCTTCGACGTCGAAGCGCTTGGCACTTCCGGGATCGATGTCGTCGCGTGAGCACAGCCGCACCTCAGCCACTGGCGCTCAGCCTCCCGACTTTCTCGTCGACCTCGGCGCGCAGCGGCTCGACGAGCGCCGGTACCGCGAGCCGGTCGAAGACATCGTCGAAGAACCCCAGCACGATGAGTCGCTCGGCGTCTGCCGGAGGCACGCCGCGGGTCTCGAGGTAGTAGAGCTGCTCGTCGTCGATCGGTCCGACCGTCGATGCGTGCGAGCAACGAACGTCGTTGGCCTCGATCTCGAGGTTGGGAATCGACTCCGCTCCTGCCCCTTCCGTGAGCACGAGGTTGCGGTTGGTCTGGAACGCATCGGACCGCTGCGCCTGCGGGCGGATGTGGATCAGCCCGGAGTACACGGAGTGCGCCCGCTCCTCGACCGCGCCCTTGAAGAGCAGGCTGCTGCGGGTGCGCGGCGCGGCATGGTCCTGCAACGTACGGAAGTCGAGGGTCTGGTCACCGTCGCCGAAGTAGACGGCGAGCAGGTCGCTGTCGGCGCCCTCGCCGTCGAGCCGGGCCTCGCTGCGGAGGCGGGCGTAGTCCCCGCCGAGCGCGACGACCGACGACCGCAGCATGGCGTCACGGCCGACGTGGGCCCGCTGGAGCGCGACCTGCCAGGTCGACGAGCCGTGCTGCTGTACCGACGCGTACCGCAGGTTGGCGCCGTCACCGACGAAGAGCTCGACGACCGGCACCACGAGCCGCTCGGCGTCGTCGCTCGCGGCCCGTTCGAGCACCGTCGCCTCGGCCCCCTCGTCGAGGATCACGACGGTGTGGGGGAAGACCGCGCCGCCCGCCGCGCCGGCGTGGTGCTCGATGACGATGGGCGTGTCGACGACCACACCCGCGGGCACGTGCACGAACGCGCCCTCGGTGAGAAAGGCGTCGTGGAGCACGGTGAACGCGTCCTCCGACTCGGCCGCCGCGGTACCGAGCAACCCAGGCGCCGAGGCGTCGTCGACGCTGCTCAACGCTCCGACCACCACGCCCTTCGAGGCCAGCGCCGGATCGAGGCCGTGCCAGTCGGGCTGCGGCGTGGGGTCGGGACGGTACCGCTGCAGATCGAAGCGCTCGATCGGGCTGAACCGCCACAGGTCCTCGCCGGCGGTGGGCCACGCGAGGTCGGCGAGGCGTTCGGCCGCGACGAGCCGCCGCGCCGCCAGCCACTCGGGACCGGGGAGGGCACGCGCCGCGTCAACCGTGAAGCCGTCACCCATTGCGTGCCTCGATTGCAGGCCGGCGGTGCTAGCCGACCGAGCCTTCCATGTTGAGCTCGATCAGCCGGGACAGCTCGACCGCGTACTCCATCGGCAGCGTCTTGACGATCGGCTCGATGAACCCGTTGACGATCATCGCGGTCGCCTGCTGCTCCGAGAGTCCCCGACTCATCAGATAGAAGATCTGGTCGTCGCCCACCTTCGACACGGTCGCCTCGTGACCGATACGCGCACCCTTCTCCTCGATCTCCATCGTCGGGTACGTGTCGGAACGGCTCTGATCGTCGAGCATCAACGCGTCGCAGCGGACGTGACTCTTCACCCCGTGCGCGCCCTCGTTGACCTTCACCAACCCCCGGTACGTGGTGCGCCCACCATCCTTCGAGATCGACTTCGAATCGATGATCGACGTCGTCTCGGGTGCGGCGTGGGTCATCTTCGCCCCCGCGTCCTGGTGCTGACCCGCGCCGGCGTACGCGACGGAGAGGACCTCACCGTGCGCCTTCGGGCCCGTCATGACCACCGCGGGGTACTTCATCGTCAGCTTCGAGCCGAGGTTCCCGTCGATCCACTCGACCGTCGCCTCGGCTTCGGCCTTGGCCCGCTTCGTGACCAGGTTGTACACGTTGGGCGACCAGTTCTGGATCGTCGTGTAACGGATCCGCGCGCCCGGCTTGGCGATGAGCTCGACCACTGCCGAGTGCAGCGAGTCGGACGAGTAGATCGGCGCCGAGCAGCCCTCGACGTAGTGCACCGACGAACCCTCGTCGGCGATGATCAGCGTCCGCTCGAACTGGCCCGCGTTCTCGGCGTTGATGCGGAAGTAGGCCTGCAGCGGCATGTCGACGTGCACGCCCGGCGGTACGTAGATGAAGCTCCCACCGCTCCACACCGACGAGTTGAGCGCGGCGAACTTGTTGTCACCCGGCGGGATGATCGTCCCCAGGTGCTCGCGCACGATCTCGGGCCACTCACGCACGGCCGTGTCCATGTCGGAGAAGAGCACGCCCATCTCCTCGAGGTCGGCGCGGTTCTTGTGGTACACGACCTCGCTCTCGTACTGCGCGGTCACGCCGGCGAGGAACTTCCGCTCGGCCTCGGGGATGCCGAGCTTCTCGTACGTCGCCTTCATCTCCTCCGGAAGCATGTCCCAGTCGGAGACCTGCTTCTCGGTGGGCTTGATGTAGTAGTAGATGTTGTCGAAGTCGATGTCGGGCATGTTGCGCGCGAACCATTCGAGCATCGGCTTGCGCTCGAAGCGCTTCAGCG
>Ga0209526_10000265_pt1 | contig 33120 bp, 32 predicted proteins | sample JacPinW_OM2H0_M1_FD_188566 | JGI IMG/M metagenome (GOLD analysis project Ga0209526, IMG submission 188566) | Forest soil microbial communities from Algoma, Ontario, Canada - Jack Pine, Ontario site 1_JW_OM2H0_M1 (SPAdes) (version 2) | ecosystem: Environmental > Terrestrial > Soil > Boreal... | reverse complement strand
AGCTTGAGGGTCGCGCGGTAGGCGCAAATAGTTTTGACGCCGACGGCGCCGCCCCCGACATCCGCTCGCAACGCTGCACGGACCGCATCGAACCACTCGCGCGGCTCGTTGGCGTAGTGAATCAGGTTCTCGGCGACGGTCTCCAGCCGGATGATCTGGCGTTGTGTGATGCCGATTGCTTCCCCCTGTTCCCTGAGGGTGAAGGACTCGGCGGTGGCAAAGCCGTTGTCGACGAGCATGATGCCGGTTGCGGCTCGCGCCAGCAGGCGCCTGGCGTAGTCGCCCGGGTCGGCAGCATTACGGTACGCGAGGATCGCGGCTTCGTTCGAGTCGCACTGGAGCTCGCCGGCGATTCGACGGATGGCGTCCTGGTAGGCGACCGTGTGGACGACATGGTGTTCGGCCAGTTGGGGATCGAGCGCTTCGGTGAAGGCCCCACGCAACTCCACCGCCGTTAGTTGAAAGGGCCAGCGTCGCAATGGATGGCAGTGATGATCGACCGCGGGCTGATCTGCCCAGGCGCGGAGCAATTCGCGAGCGGAGTCAGCCATTAGCCGACGTCAGTACTTGTAAATATGTTGTCTGAACTCGAAGGCCTCGTCGGCGGCCGCGAAGGCATCGATGTCGAGCTCTTTGACCGCGATGTAGGACGTGGCCAGGCGTTCACCGAGGGCCTTGAGCAAACTCTCATCGCGCTTGAGGTTGGTGATCGCCTCCTTGAGGCTCGTCGGCAGGCGGTCGATACCAATGGCGGCGCGATCCTTGTCGCTCAGGTTGTAGGGGTCGACGTTCACGGGCGGGGGCAGCTTGAGCCCGCGCTCGATGCCATCGAGGCCGGCCGCCATCACTCCGCCGAGCGAGATGTAGGGATTGGCGCTGGAGTCGGACGACTTCAGCTCGACGTTGGTCGACTCCGCCTCATGGCCCTTGAAGGGCGAGGCGACGCGCAGGGCGCCTTCGCGATTGTCCGGACCCCAGGCGCGGAACGCCGAGGCCCACATTTGCGGCTGCAGGCGACGGTAGGAGTTGACCGAGGCGCAGGTCAGGGCCACGAGGGCCGGGAGATGGTCGAGGATGCCAGCCATGAACTGGCGAGCGAGCGGTGAGAGGTTGAACTCGGCGTCTGGCTCGTAGAAGCGGTTGACGCTCTGATCGGGATTCCAGCCCGAGAAGTGCAGATGGCAACCGTTGCCCGCCTGGTCGCCCCACGGCTTGGGCGCAAAGGAGGCGTAGCGGCCATGCTTGAGCGCGACGCCGCGGACCGTCTCTCTATAGATGATGTGGTGATCGGCGGCTTGCAGGGCGGGAGCGTGACGGATCGAGAGCTCCTGCTGGCCCCACCCAAGCTCGGCGTAGTACTGCTCGACCGTCATCCCCTGCGATTCAAGCGCCGCGACGATTTCGTCGATGACGGCTGCGGCCATGTTCATGCCGGTCGAGGTGAAACAGCCGCTGTCATCGATGGGGGAGAAGAGCTCGCCGTTCTTGACCGCAAGCGACCACTCGGGCTCGAACGCGGCGACCAGCGAGAGGTCGTGCTCATCGGCGGCGCGGGCGATCATGCGCTTGAGGAAGCCGCGCCCGTCGGCCGCGTAGGGCTGACCGTCAAGGGTTTGCATGTCGACGAGGACAGTGCCGGTGTGGGGCGCGTAGGGGGCGATGGCGAAGGTCGTCGGGTCAGGCACGAGGCGGATCTCGCCAACCGGACCCATCCCTTCGACGCTGGCCAGGTGGTCGAGCATGGTGAAGGCCTGCATCGCGACCGTCAGGCCGATGCCGGTTTCGAGTCGCTCTCTCAGGTTGACGATGCCGGCACTCTTGCCGCGAATGATGCCGTCGTTGTCGCAGTAGAGGAAGCGGACGAGGCGGAGGCCCGATGCCTCCGCCTGTGCGACGAGCTCTGCGCGTTTTGCGTCGAGGTCGACGGCTGCCGCGGTGTCGGTGAGGGTGGTCGCCATTCAAATCACGCTCAGCTCGGGGAACCGCCACTTGTTGCTGCAGCGACGGCGCGGCGCGCCGTATTCAACCCCAGGACATAGACGACGATCGCGACTAGCAGCGACGCAATGCCGACGCCACCCACGATCAGGATCCAGGGACCGTTGTCGATGACGGCTGGGTTCCACGAGCCCTGGAGCTGGCCGGTAAAGACCCAACCACCGGTAAGCGTCACGACGACGCCAACTGCGCTGGCGATCGCGCCGGCGATCGACGCTGCCCAGAAAACCCAGATCGGCACGAGTTGCTCGCGCTTGAACTCCTCCGGGTACCGCGACCGGATGATCAAGACATCCGCGAAGAGGAACACCATCGACAGGCACCAGATGACCGTGACCGCGGCCTGCAGCGCGATGTAAATACCGACTGAGAGGTTGGCGTTGCCGTTGAAGAGAAAGTAGGCGATCGCCGTGATGATGGTGGTGATCACAGCCTGGACGAGCACGGCGTTCTGCGGCACCTTGTTGCGGTTGACGCGGCCGACGAATGCCGGAAGTCGGCGGTCGAGCCCACTGACGAACAGCAAGCGTGCGAACGAGTAGTTGTAGACGGTGGTATTGAAGATGAAGAACGCGATCATCACCAGCGTGACGAGCGCGGCGACGAAGGCGCCAAGCGATGTTTGGACGGCCGAGAGGATCGCCGTCGTCGAGTTGAAGGTCGGCCCGCTGTTCTTTTGGACCGCCATGGCGCCGAAGGTCAGGACGAGATAGCCGACCATGACGACGATCGAGCCCCACACCAGGTAGCTCGTGATCGCCCGACGATCACGGATCTCCACGCCCATGTTCAGCGGTACCTCGATGCCTAGCAGGGCGAGGATGACCAGGCCGTAGAAGGTGGCGTTGTTGCCGGTCAGACTGAAGGCATTGCGCGAGAAGTCGTTGGCTGCCGGATGGCCGCCGAGCAGCCAGGCGAGGCCGGCGATGCCGACCGTCAGGATGGCGGCGCCGTAGATGACGAAGACGCCGTTAACGAGGTTCTGGGTCACGCGGAATCGCAAGATCGATAGGGCCGATGACGCCCAGATGACCGCCAGGATGATGATGCCCTGCTGCCAGAGTGCGCTCAGCGGGTTCTGGAGATTGAAGGGCGGCAGCATCAGAAGGAACTGAAGCAAATTCACGACCAGGACGGCGGTCGCGACCATGACGAGGGTTCCCGGCCACCAGGCGCAGAAGCCGGCGAAGAAGCCCCAGAAAGAGCCGAGCGCCTTGTTGGTCCAGACGTAAATCGAACCCTCACCAGGGAACATGAGACCGAGCTGGCCGGTGACGATGGCGCCAGGAATAAGGAACGTGACGAAGCCGAGGATCCAATAAACGAAGGCCGAGGCGCCGGCCGGCTGGACGACCGAGCCCTGGACGGCGAAAAGGACGATGGCGACGAAGATCGCAATCATGTCGAATCGACCTAAAACTTTGGGTAAGATGCCGGGCGCGATCCGCTCCGAGAGCAGCTCGCCCGATTTCGCGGGTGCGCTGGCGCTGGTAGTGGTTGCCATATCCCCTCCTTAGGGCGGCGTTATTGGTTGTGAACAAATGTCTATCGTGCCGGACATTCGGTGTCAAGGCCGCTCTTGACGCCGCGTCGCGGACGGGGCTCACCGGCCGCACCACGCGAGGCGGGCACAACATCTAGGGGCCATTTTTCTATGCGGCCACAAGCCCACAAGATTTAGTTCGAATTTGTTGACAGGCACCTGTCGCAGTGGTAGCGTTCGGCGTGCTGGTGGCACAAGGTGGGGAAAAGTGGGGAGAGTGAGACAGCCGGTGACGACTCCTGATGTTCCTCGGCACGTACCGGCACTCGGTCGACGCCAAGGGACGGGTCGCGATCCCCGCCCGTTTTCGGGAACAACTTCCGAGTGGGACCGTCATCTCCAAGGGCGCCGAGGGCTGCCTGCAGGTCTATCCGCCCCAGGAATGGGCGCAGGAGCAGGGCTTGCGGCTGGGCTCGACGACGCCGGCGGAGGAGCGTCGACTCGCCCGCATGATGTTCGGCGCCGCCCGAGAGTGCGAATTCGACGCCCAGGGCCGGATCGTCCTGTCCGCCGACCAGCGGCAGTACGCCGACATCACCGGGGTGGCCTGGATTGTTGGCGTCAACAACCTGATCGAGATCTGGAACGACGAGGGGTGGCGCCGGATCGGCGAGGCGACGCCCGAGGAATACACGCGCATTCAGGACCAGGTGGCCGAGCGGCGACGTGCCCCGCGCACGTGACCGACGCGGCCGCCCTCGACTCGATCGACCGTCCGGGCCGACCGGACACCGACCCGTACTTTTACAAGAGCTAATAACGAGCCTTCAACCAACTCCCGGGCAGGCGTTCGTCGACGCCACGCTAGGGGGTGGGGGATATGCGCGGGCGCTGATGGAGCGCCTTTCGCCGGGCGGCGTGCTGCTCGGCCTCGATCGTGATGCCTCCGCCCTCGAGCGCTTTAGCCGGGAACCGGTGCCTCCGGACATCACCGTGATGCTGGAGCACACCAACTTCGCGCAGCTCGATCGGGCGGCCGAGCGGATCGGCCGCCCACCAAACGGCATCGTCTTCGACCTCGGTCTTTCCTCGGTGCAGCTCGATGACCCTGAGCGGGGTTTCAGCTTTCAGAGGGAGGGACCACTGGACATGCGCCTGGATCGCAGCGAACCATGGACCGCCGCCAACCTGCTCAACCGCGAATCGGAGAGCGAGTTGCGGCGCATCCTGAAGGACTACGGCCAGGAGCGATGGGCGGCGCGGATCGCACAGCGGATCGTAGAGCGGCGACGCAAAACGCCGTTCGAGACCACAACGGACCTCGTCGACGTGGTGGCCGGAGCCATCCCGCGGGGCGCCTGGCCCCGCGACATTCACGTCGCGACCCGAACCTTCCAGGCATTCCGCATCGCGGTCAACCGCGAGCTCGAGGCGATCGAAAAAGGGTTGAAGGCTGCCATTCAAGTGCTTGCAAGCGGTGGGCGAGTTGGGGTCGTCTCCTTCCACTCCCTCGAGGACAAAATTGCAAAGAACCTTTTCAACGTCGAAGCAACAGACTGTATTTGTCCGCCCCAAGCGCCCGTCTGCATCTGCGGGCACCAGCGTTCGGTGCGCGTCGTGACACGCAAACCGATCACTCCCTCTGAGGCCGAGGTGCGGGAAAATCCCCGCGCCCGGTCAGCGAAATTACGAGTCGCGGAGAAGTTATGAACCCGATCCATGTCATTCCACAAGTCAATACCTGAGCGGCCGCATGGTGGAACCCCTCCCTCCTGGGCATCTACTAGTCTTGCGGCCCCGCCGGCCCGATCCGACCCCTCCGGCGCGCGCGTTCCCCCCTTCGCGCGCGCGCCGGAGTCGCGGCCGGCCATCGATCTCGCCGCTCGTCGGCGCGACCGTGCTGATCGCGGCGGCCCTGCTGTTGGTGGGCCAATCAGCTGCCGCCACCCAGGCGAGCTACCAGATCGCGACGCTCAAGCAGGAACAAGCCCGCCTCTCCGCCGAACACGACCAGCTCCTGGCGCAGCTCGCCGGCGACCGCGCCGCCAACCGCGTCGCCACAGCGGCCGTGCAACTCGGCCTCTCGCACCCCAGCCGGTGGCAGTACGTTCATTCGACGCAATCACCGATTGCGCTCGGGCCCCGTCCAGCCAACCAGGGCCGGTCTGGCGTTTGGGACGGCGTGCTGGCGGTGCTGGGCGCCGTGATCGGCCGCCCACTCAACTCCGAAGCAGCTCACTAACCGGGCGGCAACGGTGAGGGGCGTCCAGGAACTCGAGCCCCGCAGCCGCATCCTTACATTGATGGCGCTCATCCTGAGCGCCTACCTGGTGCTGCTCGGCCGGTTGACCTATTGGCAGGTCTGGCGGCACGACGACATGGCCCGGCTGGCCTCCGCCTACCACGACGACACGATCACCTTGCCCGCCGTGCGCGGCAACATCCTGGATCGCAACGGCGCGCTGCTTGTGACCAACACGCCCGTCTTCTCGATCTTCGCCTCGCCGGACCAGATTTCGGCGCGGGAGCGCCAGGATATCGCCGGCAAGCTTGCTACCCTGCTGGAGCTAACCCCGGACGCGATCCAGGCCAAACTGGCCACGACTCGAAAGTTCGTCTACCTGGCGAGGCGCGTGCCCGCGTCGGTCGCGCAGCAACTGGACAAGCTTCGCCTGCCGGGCATCGGCAAGGTGGCCGAAACGCAGCGGTCCTATGTCGATGGTGGGGTGGCGGGCACCACGCTGGCCGCCAACCTCCTCGGCTTCGCCAACGATGCGGGCGTCGGCAACTACGGGGTCGAGGGCTACTACGACAAGCTCTTGCACGGCCAGGATGGCTTCGAGGCGACCGTGAAGGATCTGGCAAACCAGCCGATCGTGCTCAGCGACCGCCAGCGTCGTGATCCGGTCGACGGTGCCTCGCTGCAACTGTCGCTGGACGGCACCATCCAGGTGGTCGCCGAGCGCGCGCTCGCCGACGGGGTCCAGAAGTACCAGGCGGAGAGCGGCTCGCTCATCATCATGGAGCCGACCACCGGCCGGATCGTCGCCTGGGCCGATGTACCCAGCTACAACGCCAACCAGTTTGCGACGACGCCGACCTCGCAATTCATCGACCCGATCGTCTCCAACCTGTACGAGCCTGGCTCGGTCATGAAGGTCGTGACCCTGGGCGGCGCGCTCGACGACCACGCCATCACGCCCGACACGCGCTTCAACGAGACTGGCGTCGCCGTCGTCGGTGGGGTGGCCATTCGCAACTGGGACAACCGGGCGCACGGGAACGTCACCATGACGCAGGTCCTGGAGAACTCGCTCAACGTCGGCGCCATCAAGGCGCAGCAGCTCGAGGGGGCGGGGCCCTTCTATCAATATCTGCAGAAGTTCGGCATCGGCTCCCCAACCGGGGTCGACGTCGCGGCCGAGACGTCGGCGCCGCTCCGTGATCTCGCCAAGTGGAAACCGGTCGAGCTGGCCACCGCCTCCTTCGGCCAGGGTGTCGACACCACCGCCCTCGAGATGCTGACCGCCGTCAACGTGGTGGCCACCGGCGGCAACCTGGTCTGGCCGCACGTCGTCGACCAGGTGATCGACAGCAACGGGACTCGCCACCCGGTACAGCCACGGGTCGTGCGGCAGGTCATCAGCGCCAAAGCGGCGCAGCAGATGCAGCAGATGATGATCGGCGTGGTCGAGCACGGCTCCGGTTTTGCGGCCAGGATCGATGGCTTCAAGAACCGGATCGCGGGCAAAACCGGGACCGCCAGCATTCCGGAAAACGGGAGCTATGCGAAGGACCAGACGATCGGCTCCTTCGTCGGCTTCGTGCCCGCCGACCACCCACAGTTCATCATGCTGGTGATCACCCGCAAGCCAAAAGTGCTCTTCGAGGGCGCCTATGTGGCCGCCCCGATTTGGAAAACCGTCGCCAGCGCGCTGATCACCCAGTGGCAGATCGCGCCATGACGTGGGGGCCAGTACCGCCAGCGACAATAGTGGTGCTGTGACGATGTCGGTAAGAGACGTGGTGGACGCGACGGGTGGCCGCTTGCTCAGCGGTTCGCAAGACGTCTCCTTGAGCGCGCTGTTCACCGATTCGCGCGAGGTGAAGCCCGGCGGCCTTTTCGTGGCCCTGCGCGGCGAAGAGCAAGACGGCCATGGTTTCATTCCCCAGGCGATCGAGCGCGGCGCCGCCGGCATCCTGTGCGAGCGACCGCCGCCGATGACCGACCACGCCGCGGTGATCGTGGTCGCGGACACCCGGCAAGCCCTGTTCGACATCACCGCCGATCGCTTGCGCCGCCAGGCGCTGCCGATTGTCGCGATCACCGGCAGCGCCGGAAAGACGACGACCAAGGACCTGATCGCCCATGTGCTCGGGCGCCGGCTGCGGGTGCACAAGAGCGAAGGCAACCTGAATACCTACACCGGGATCCCGATGACGATCTTTCAGATGGACCCGCGCGATCGAGCTCTGGTCGTCGAGTACGCGATGTCGCGGGCAGGGGAAATCCGCGAGCTGGCCACGGTGGCCCCGCCGACGATCGGGGTCGTCCTCAACGTCGGACTGGCCCACGTCGGGTTCCTGGGATCGATCGACGCGGTGGCCGCCGCCAAACGCGAGCTGGTGGAGGGACTGGCCCCCGGCGGGTCGGCGGTGCTCAATGCCGACGATCCGAGGGTGCGGGCGATGTCGGCGGTGGCGCGACGCTTCACGCTGTTTGGCTCGTCGAGCGATGCCGGCGTGCGCGCCGAGCGCATCCGGCTCCATGGCATCGAAGGCAGCGCTTTCACGCTGGTCACGCCCCGAGGCAAAGCCGAGGTCTATCTCCGCCTCCCAGGCGAGCACAGCATCTCCAATGCGCTTGCGGCCGCGGCCGTCGCCCTGGAATTCGAGTTCGACGCTCCCGCGATCGCGGCGGCGCTCCACGGCTTCACACCGCCCGCCCGGCGAATGAACATCGTGACCGGGCGCAACGGCGCCACCGTGATCGACGATTCCTACAACGCCAGTCCTGGTTCGATGCAGGCCGCGCTCCGTGTTCTCGAACTGGCGCCCAAAGGCTCGCTGAAGGTAGCCGTACTGGGCGACATGCTGGAGCTGGGCGACCATGCGGGGCGCGCCCATGACGAAATCGGGTCGCTGGCCGGTAAAACCGCCGACATCGTGATCGCGGTCGGGGAGTACGCCCCGCGGGTGGTGGAGTCCGCGCGACGCGCGGGCCTGGCCAAGGAGCGGGCGTACGTTGTCGAGGGGGCCGACCAGGTTGTGGCCGCGCTGGGTCCGCTGCTGACGCCGCAGACCCAGATCCTCGTGAAAGGTTCCCGCGGCATGCGTCTGGAGCGGGTGGTCGAGCAAATTCGCGAGGCGCCATGACGCCCGTCATCGTTTTCCTCGCGGCCCTCGTCGTCAGCGCTCTGGTGTTTCCGGCCGCGATCGGCTGGCTGGCGCGCGCCCGGATGGGCCAGACGATTCGTGAGGAAGGCCCGGCGGCCCACCACGCCAAGGCAGGAACGCCGACCGCGGGCGGGCTCGTCTTCCTGGCGGTGGCGCTCGTCCTCTACCTGGTCGCGGATCGCTCACTCGCCGGCGGATTCGTGCTGATCGCGCTCGGGCTCGGCGGAGCGCTCGGCTTCGTCGACGACTACGCGGCGATCCGTGGCGGTCGTAACCTCGGGCTCAAGGCGCGCTACAAGATCGTCATCCAGCTCGCGACCGGGGCGCTGCTCGGCGTCGTCGCGCTGCGATGGGGCTTGACCTCGCAACTGGTTCCCTTCGACGGACGGCATGCGATCGGCGGCTGGGTGATCCTGGTCAGCGCGCTGGCGGTCGCCGCCGGATCCAACGCCTTCAACCTGACGGACGGGAGCGACGGCCTCGCCGCCGGGGCCGGTGCCATCAGCTTCGGCGCCCTGGCCCTGGTCGCGGTCCTGCAGCATCACCCGAGCGTCGGGCTGTTGCCGGCGATCCTGGCCGGCTGCCTCGTCGGCTTCCTTTTCTACAACCTCTTTCCGGCGCGGATCTTCATGGGTGACACCGGGAGCCTCGCGCTGGGGACGGCGATGGTGGCGGCGGCCATCACCACCGGTTTTCTCTGGTATCTTCCGCTGCTCGCGCTGGTCTTCGTGGTGGAGACGGTTTCGGTGATCGCCCAGGTGGCGAGCTTCAAACTGACCGGGAAGCGTCTCATCCGGATGTCGCCGCTCCACAACCACTTCATCGTCTCGGGATGGCGCGAGATGCCGATCGCGCTCTATTTCTGGGCCGGCTCGCTGGTGGCCGCCGCCCTGGCCGTGGCGTTGGCCCGACCTGGGTCCGCGGCGTGACCGAGACGAGAGGCCGGCATGCCCTCGTCATCGGCTACGGGCGCAGCGGTCGCGCGGCGGCGTCCTTCATCACGCAACGAGGCGGATCGGTGCGCGTCGTGGACCGCGCCGACACACCGGAGCTGCGAGCGGAACTGGCGAAGGCAGGCATTCCGGCGCGACTCGGCGGTTATGGAACCGAAGATTTGAATGGGACCGATCTTCTCGTCGTCAGCCCCGGCGTGGCCTGGGACGAGCCGCTGGTCGAGAGCGCGCGACAACGTGGCATCGAGGTGACGAGCGAGATCGACCTGTTCTTTAAGGCCTGCCCCAGCCGGATCGCAGGTATCACCGGGACCAACGGCAAAACGACGACCACGGCGCTGACCGCCGAGGTGCTGCGGGCCGGCGGGCTCCGCGTAATGCGCGGCGGCAACATCGGGGAGCCGGTGCTCGACCGTATCGACCAGCTTCGCCCGGACGACTGGGTCGTCTTGGAGCTCAGCAGCTTTCAGCTGGAGTCGATCACGACGCCGCGATTGCACATCGGCGTCGTGCTCAACGTCACGCCGGATCATCTCGACCGCCATAAATCGTTCGCACACTACGTCGAGATCAAGGCACGCGCGGTTGCCTTCATGCAGCCGGAGGACCACGCGGTCCTCAACATCGATGACCCGGCCTGCGCCGCGATGCAAGAGCGAGGCAAAGGCCAGGTCATCGCCTTCGGTCTTCACCAACCGGTCCACCGAGGCGTCACCCTGGTGGACGGCTGGATCACGATCGCGCACGCGGCGGTGAAGCGCCGGGTGCTGCCGGCTGCCGATGTCCCGCTCCCCGGTGAGCACAACCTGAGCAACGTGATGGCTGCCGTGGGTGCCGGCGATGCCGCCGGTGTCGAGCCCGAGCGGATCGCCGAGGCGGTGCGGCAATTCAAGGCGGTCGAGCATCGTCTGGAGCCGATCGGCACCTTCAACGGCGTCCGCTGGTACAACGACTCGAAAGCGACCAACCCTGATTCGACCTACAAGGCCCTGGCCGCGTTTGGCGAGCCGATCGTTCTGATCGCCGGCGGCCGCAATAAGGGGATCGACATCGAGCCGCTGGCGCAGGCCATCGCCCACCGGGTGGCGGCGCTGGTGGCGATGGGGGAGACCGGCGAGGAGCTGGCCCGCCGAACCCGTGATGCGGGGCTGGCGCGCGTCGAGCGCGCCACGGACCTCAGGGATGCGGTGCGCAAGGCCGCGGCCCTGGCCGTGCCAGGGTCGGTGGTGCTGCTGTCGCCCGCCTTCACCAGTTACGACATGTTCCGCGACTACGAGGACCGGGGGCGACGCTTCAAGGCGACGGTCCTCGAGGAGCTGCAGCGATGAGGGCGCGGGCCGCGCTCGAGCTGCCAGCCGCGCCGCGCACGCTGGCATCGAGCCGGTTGTGGCGTCGCGGCGACCGGGCGCTCTTGCTCGCGGTCGCAGCGCTGACGGCCTTCGGGTTGGTCATGGTCTTCTCGGCCTCCGAGGTGCAGGGGTGGTTGTGGTTCCACAATGCCGCCTACTACTTCGAGCGGCAGCTCATGTGGCTGGCGCTCGGCGTCATCCTGCTCTTTGCTGGTGCCACCCTCGACTACCACCGCCTTCGGCCGCTCGCCATGCCGCTTGGCCTGGTGACGGTGGCCCTGATGGTGCTGGTGTTGCTACCGCACTTCGGTGTCGAGGTCAACGGCGCCCGCCGCTGGCTGCGCCTCGGACCCCTGCAGATGCAGCCCGCCGAGCTGGCGAAGATTGCCGCCATCATCTTTATGGCCCTCTGGCTGGAGCGTCACCGCGATCGGCTGTCCTCGCTGGAAAACGGCGTCGTGCCCTTTCTCGCGCTGCTCGGATTCACGATCCTGCTGGTCATCCTGGAGCGCGACCTGGGCACCACCCTGATCATCGCCGGCATCCTGTTGGCGCAGTTTCTGGTGGCCGGCGGGCGCAAGCGCCATGTCCTCCTGCTGGCGCTGATCATGGCGCTCTGTGTCTACCTCTTCATTCGGATGGAGCCGTATCGACTGCATCGCATCCTGGCCTTCGTGGATCCCTGGTCGGATCCGCTCAACACCGGCTTCCAGGCGATCCAGTCGGTGGTGGCGCTCGGTTCGGGGGGCTTCGCCGGCCTTGGCCTGGGCCACAGCATCCAGAAGTACCAGTGGCTACCTTTCGCGCACACGGACTTCATCTTCGCCATCGTCGGCGAGGAGACTGGGCTGATCGGCACCAGCGCGGTGCTCGCCCTGTTTGGGCTCTTTGCCTATCGGGGCTACCGCGTCGCGCTGAAAGCACCGGACGCCTTCGGGTCTCTGCTGGCCTGCGGCGTCACCACCTGGATTGCGTTGCAGGCCATGATCAACATCGCCGCCGTCACCGTGACCCTACCCACAACCGGGATCCCGCTGCCCTTCATCAGCTATGGTGGCTCATCGCTGGCGATCAACCTGCTGGCGGTCGGCATACTGATCAACGTTTCGACCCAGAGCGAGAAGGTGGGATGGATTCGGCATGCGAGTATTGATCTCGGGCGGCGGAACGGGCGGACACTTGTTCCCGGCGATCGCCGTCGCGCAGGCGCTCTCGCGGAACGCGCCTGACACGCAGCTTCTCTATGTCGGGCGGCGCGGTGGCATGGAGGAGCAGGTCGTGCCGCGCTACGGGATCCCGCTGCAGACGATCGTTGCGGCCAAGCTCGATATGGAGAAGCTGTGGCGCAACTGGTCGGTCCCCTTTGTTTTGCCCCAGGCGCTCCTGCAGTCGGCCGGCATCGTGCGCCGGTTTCGCCCGGACGTCGTGCTCGGCACGGGCGGCTACGTCAGCGCCCCGGTCGTTCTCGCAGCCGCTGCGGTCCGCGTGCCGGTTGTGCTCCAGGAACAAAACGCCATGCCCGGCCGGGCCACCCGGCTGCTGTCTCGGTTTGCGAGAGTGGTCGCGACCGCGTACCCGGAATCGGCCCACCATCTCCACGCGAAGGCGGTCGTCACCGGTACGCCGGTCCGCAGCGAGTTCTGGAAACCGCGTGAGGACTTTCCGGCGCGCCCGCAGCGATTGTTGATCCTGGGTGGTAGCCAGGGGGCCCATCGGATCAACGAGGCGGTGGCGGCCGCCGTCCCGGACCTCACGAGGCGATTAGCTCTCGAAGTCTGGCATCAAACCGGCGAGCGCGACTTCGCCTGGTTGGGGAGCCTCGGATCGTCGTCGGGTGGACGCTACCATCCGTTCGCTTTTGCGGATGACCTGGCCGAGAAGGTGTACGCGGCCGATCTCGTGGTGAGCCGCGCCGGCGCCGGGAGCATCAGCGAGGTCAGTGCCGCGGGCATACCGATGCTGCTCGTCCCTGGGCCGTTTGCCGGCGGTCATCAACGACTCAACGCGCAGCCGTTCGAACGCGCGGGGGCGGCCCGCGTGATCGCAAACGAGGACTGTGACGGCCCCCGCCTGGTTCGCGAAATCGCGGCGATCGCCGACGACCCAGCCGGGTATAGCAAGATGGTGATCGCCATGCGCGGATTGGGTCGACCGCGGGCCGCCGAGGAGGTGGCGGGCTTGCTCCAAGCCGCCGCTAACTACTGATGCGCATCCATTTCATCGGCATCTGCGGCTACGCCGTGTCGGGGCTCGCACTGGTCGCCAAGCAATTGGGTCACGAGGTGACCGGCTCGGATGAGGACGCCTACCCGCCCACAACGGAGATCCTCACAAAGGCCGGCATCAAATGGGTCGACGGCCACGCCGCCGGCAACCTGACGCGCTGGGGTAAGCCTGACCTCGTCGTCCAGGGCAACCAGGTGCGCGAGGGTAACCCCGAAACCGAGGCGGCGCGCCGCCATCACATCCGGCTGGTCAGCGAGGCGGAATACTGGGGCGAGCTGACCGCGGATCGTTATCGAATCGTGGTCGCCGGCTCGGCGGGCAAGACCACCACGGCCAGCCTGATTGCCTGGATTCTTCGATCGGCGGGCCGCAACCCTGGGTTTCGCCTGGGGATGGCCGTCAAAGACCTCGGCTCGGCGGCCGCCTGGGGCAGCGGCCGGGAATTCGTCTTCGAAGGCGATGAGTACACATCGGCCGTCTTCGATCCGCGGCCCAAATTCCTTCATTTCTCTCCGCAATTGGCCGTACTGACCAACATCGATTGGGACCATCCCGACGTCTTCCCGGACCCGGCCGCCTATGAGGCGGTCTTCCGCCAGTTCCTCGAGTACCTCGGACAGGAAGACCGCTTGATCGCCAACGCCGATGATCCGACGGTGCGGCGACTTCTCAATCGAACCCGCGCCAATGTCGAAACCTACGGGTTGAGGGGCGGGGCCGATTGGCAGGGACGCGACGTCCAGATCGAAGGGGAGGGAATGCGGTTCACCGCGTGGCACGAGGGCAAAGTGCTCGCCGTCGTCAGCACCCGACTTCCGGGAGAGCACAATGCGGGCAACGCCCTCGCGGCGCTGGCCGCGAGCGTGCGGCTCGGGGTGCCGCTGCCGGTCGCCGTGGATGCCATCGGGCGTTTCCAGGGCGTGTCCCGCCGTTTCGAGATCCGCGGCCAGGTGCGCGGCGTCACCCTGGTGGACGATTACGCGCACCACCCGGCGAAGGTTCGGGCGACCCTGCAGGCGGCGCGGGAACGGTTTCATCCCGGCCGCGTGCTGGCCTGCTTCGTTCCGCATACGTACTCACGAACGCTGGCCCTGATGGACGGGTACGCCGATGCCTTTCACGGCTGCGTCCTGGTCGTCATCGGTCCCATCGAGCCCGCCCGCGAGCGTCACCTCGCCCACACCGTCACCTCGCAAGACCTGGCGAACCGCATCCGGGGAGTCGATGAAGTCGTCACAGCGGATTCGGCACGGTCTGCGGCGTACAAGCTGGCGTCGGCCGCCCGACCCGGCGATGTCATCGTCTTCATGTCGGTCCGCGGCTTCGACGATGCCGTCGGCAAGACCGCTGAGGTGCTGGAGCGCTCACCGGTTGCCTGACGCGTGGCTTACGTCGTATCCCGGGGTTCGGGAGCATGAGCCGCTGCGGCCGCACAGCTGGTACGGAATTGGGGGCCGGGCCCGATACTTCCTCGAGCTTGCCGACGACACGTCCTTGCCCGAGCTGGTCGCACGGCTCAACAGCGAGCAGGTTCCGTATCTCGTGATCGGTGCGGCAACCAACACCCTGTTCGCTACCGACGAACTCCCTGGCCTCACCATCAAGGTGAGCACGGCTCGAATTTCCGTCGGCGGCGATGCCGTGTCTGTGTCCGCGGGGACCCTGATGCCGAAGCTGGCGGCCGAGATGGCCAGGGCAGGCCGCGCCGGGCTTGAGTTTGCCGCGGGCGTCCCGGGCACGGTCGGCGGTTCGGTGTTTGGCAATGCCGGCGCGTTCGGCGGCGAGGTCAAGGACCGCCTGCTTCGTGCGGACGCTGTCGACCCACAGGGCAACCGCCAGGTAATGACGGCGGCCGAGTGCGCCTTCGCCTATCGCGACTCGGTCTTCAAACGATCGCGGGATCGATGGGTGATCACCTCGGCAACGTTCACGACGACCAGCGAACCGCCGGCGTCGGTGCGTGCGCGGCTGCTCGAGGTGCAGAAGCACCGGCGTGCGACCCAGCCGATCGAGCAGCGCAGCCTCGGCAGCACCTTCAAGAACCCACCAGGCGAATCGGCGGGACGGCTGATCGATGCGTGCGGCCTCAAAGGCCTTCGCATCGGCGGTGCCCAGATCTCGCCGAAGCACGCGAATTTCATCGTCAACCTGGATGGGGCGAGCGCCGATGACGTGCTAGCCTTAATGGCCGAGATGCGGGATCGCGTCCGAGAACGGTTCGGCATCGAGCTGGAACCGGAGATCCGCGTCATCGGCCGGGCTAAGCAAGCGTGAAGCGGCTGCGGGTCGGGGTCTTGTTCGGGGGGCGGTCGACAGAGCACGAGGTCTCCATTCTTTCCGCGCAGTCGATCATCGCGGCGATGGATCCACAGCGCTTCGAAGCGGTGCCGCTCTATATCGACAAGGAGGGCCGCTGGTTGACCGGCGACTCGCTCAAGCGCCTTGTCAGCAAGGCCGCCGCCCGCACCTACGTCTACCTGCCGCCGGACCCAACCCAGCACTCGCTGGTTCCCGCCTACAACGGATCCCCCTCCCCCTCTGGGGGAGGGCAGGGTGGGGGCTTACCCCCGCTGGACGTGGTCTTTCCCGTCTTCCACGGGCTCAATGGTGAGGACGGCACCATCCAGGGTGTCCTCGAGCTGGCCAACCTGCCTTATGTCGGCGCCGGCGTGCTCGGATCCGCGCTCGGGCTCGACAAGATCTACATGAAGCGCGCCTTCGCCGCCGCTGGCTTGCCGGTGGTCGACTACCTGCCGACGACGCGCCGGCAGTACGAGCGCGACCCGGAAGCCTTCATCGCCCTCGTCGAAGAGCGGCTCGGATATCCGTGCTTTACGAAGTTCGCGAACTCGGGCTCGAGCGTCGGCACGACGAAGGCGCACAACCGGGCCGAGCTGGTCGAGGGGCTTCGCCTCGCCAGTAGCTTTGATCGCAAGCTGCTCGTGGAACGGGCCATCGATGCCCGCGAGCTCGAGATCAGCGTGCTCGGCAATGATGAGCCCGAGGCCTCCGTCGTTGGCGAGGTCGTGCCCGCGCACGAGTTCTATGACTACGACGCGAAATATCTCGATGAGGGATCTCGGCTGCTGATCCCGGCGCCGATCGACACCGCGGTCGCGCAAGAAGCCCGGAACATGTCGGTTCGCGCCTTCCAGGCGGTCGACGCCGCCGGCATGGCTCGAGTGGACTTCTTCATGGAGCGCACCACCGGCCGGCTCCTGTTGAATGAGCTCAATACGATCCCTGGCTTTACCCGGATCAGCATGTATCCCAAGCTTTGGGAGGCTTCGGGTCTGCCGTATCCGAAGCTCATCGAGCGCCTTGTCGATCTCGCCATCGAACGGTTCAATGACCGGCAGCGCTCGCAAACGGCGATCGACAGCCGCCTGCTTCCGCCCGAGGGTGGCGAATGACGGTCGGCACCATCGAGAAGCGACGGCGGCGCACTGCGGCGCCGCCGGCCAAGCCTGCCGCATCCTCGCGCGGCTGGATCTGGGCGGTGGCACAGATCGCCATCCTCGGTACCGAAGTCTTCGCTGCCCTTTTCGTCCTGGCGCAGCCGGCATTTCGGCCACGCCAGGTGCTCGTCGTCGGGACCACCCACCTCACGCCGGCGCAAATCACCGCGGCGCTAGCGCTACCGGCCGACCGCAACATCTTCTTTCTCAACCACGGCGAACTCGAGCAGCGCCTGACGGCGATGCCGTGGGTCCGATCGGCCAGCGTCAGCCTTACCCTGCCAGACCGCGTCACGGCGAAAATCACGGAGTGGAAGCCGTCGGCGGCGCTGCAGGTAGGGGAGGCAACTTATGCCATGAACGATCTCGGCCAGGTCCTTGACCCAGCTGCGGAGGCAGGCGGGCTCACGGTGATCAACCGACCCGACTTCGGCCCGGTGGCTTACGGTCAGCGTGCAGTCGACCGCGACCTGCTGCCGATGCTGCTCCAGCTGAAGGCCGGCTTTGCCCCGGCATTCAAAATCTCGCTAATGTCGTTCCAACTCGACCGCCGCCAGGTGCTCACCGCACAAACCGACCACGGATGGACCATCATCTTCGGCCAGATGGTGACCAGCGACGATCGCGCAAGCCTCGAGCCAAAGTTGGCGGCTTTGCGGTCGCTGAGCAGTCGGATCGATTTCACCTCGGCGCAGATCCAGTACATCAACCTCGAGAATCCGGGTGCGCCGGCGGTGCAGATGCGAGGCCGGAAGTGAGGCTGCCGGCCGCCGGCTCGCGCGAAGCTCTCTGGCTGGTTGCGGCCGTGATCGTTTTCGGCATTCTCGGCATCGTCCTGGGCCTCAATGCCCCGGTGCAAATCCCGCCGGGCTACTCGCGCTACACCGCGGTCATGATCCTCGCCGCGCTGGACTCTGTGCTGGGTGCGGTCAAAGCCTGGCTGAACGGAAACTTCGAGAACAAGGTGTTCATCTCCGGGCTGATCGTCAACTCCCTTGCCGCCGGGGCGCTCACCTACCTCGGCGACAAGCTCGGCGTCGAGCTCTACTTCGCCGCCATCGTCGCCTTCGGTGTCCGCATCTTCGACAACCTGGCCGTCATTCGGAGGCACCTGCTCTAGCGGCACGGCACTGGCCTGTGGAAAACTGGCCAGCTTGTGTTGTCGTGACGGCCGAACCCCTCTATAATGGGCTCGCCGGTTCCAGCCAACGTTCCAGGAAAGGTTTTTGCCTCGATCTAAATACGTCACAGCACTCGATATCGGCACAACCAAGATCTGCTGCGTCGTCGGCGAGCCGACGGAGCGCGGATTGAACATCGTCGGCGTCGGTGAGGCGCCGTCCGAAGGTCTCCGTCGGGGCGTGGTCGTCAACATGGAGAAGACCGTCCGTGGCATCACGCACGCCGTCGATGCTGCGCAGCGCATGTGCGGTCACAAGCTGGAGTCGTGCTTCGTCGGCATGGCCGGCACGCATGTCCTCAGCCAGAACAGCCGGGGCGTGATCGCGGTCGCGCGCCAGGACCGCGAGATCGGACAGGAAGACGTCACCCGCGTGATCGACGCGGCGCGCGCGGTCTCGGTGCCCAACGACCGCGAGATCATCCATGTCGTCCCTCGCGGTTACGTGGTCGACGGGCAGGAAGGCGTGAAGGACGCCGTCGGCATGTCGGGCGCCCGGCTCGAGGTCGAGACGCACATCATCACCGGTTCGTTGACCGCGGTCCAGAACGTGGTGAAGTGCGTGCACCAAGCGGGCATGAGCGTCGAAGACCTGGTCGTGCAAGTGCTGGCCTCGGCTGAGGCCGTGCTCAACGACAACGAGCTGGACCTGGGTGTCGCGCTCGTCGACGTCGGAGGTGGAACCACCGACGTGGCGCTCTTCAACGAGGGCAGCGTGGTGCACACGGCGGTCCTGCCGGTGGGAGCCACGCACGTGACCAATGACGTCGCCATCGGGCTGCGAACCACGCTGATGGAAGCCGAGATGTTGAAGATCAATTACGGCCATGCGATCCCAGCGTGTATTCCACGCGAGGAGATGGTGGAGGTCCACCAGATCGGCCAGGACCGAATGCAGGCGGTGCCACGCCGCCACCTGGCCGAGATCATCGCCCCCCGAGCCCGCGAGATCCTCGAGATGGTCAAGCTCGAAATGCGTCGCGGCGGACACGACGGCTTCCTGCCGGGAGGCGTGGTCTTCACCGGCGGCGGCTGCCGGCTCCTCGGCTTCACGGAGGCCGCCCAGGGCCTGCTCGAGCTGCCGGTTCGCATCGGGTCGCCGGGGCAGACCATTGGGATGAGTGACCAGGTGAGCGGTCCCGCCTACGCGACGGCGGTGGGGTTGCTGCGTTGGGGAACAAAACTTCGGCACCACGGCAACGGGCACACACCCGTTGGCGCGGGCGCTTCGGCGGTGTACGCGCGGACCGTTCGTTGGATCAAGGATTTCTTCTAGAGGAAGGAGGCCGATATGAATATGGACGATCAGCTTCGCATGAAGGGCCTCGCCTCACGGCCCGTCATCCCCGGCGACTACGGCGGGGGCCAGGGCCCGCGCGTCTCTGCTGAACGATTCGTAAGGGCGCGCCTTGAGCGCGATAAGGAGGAAGCAATGCGCGACGTCGACCGGACCCTGGAAGGGAATGCGCGGATCAAGGTCGTCGGGATCGGTGGCGGTGGGAGCAACGCGGTGAACCGGATGATCCGCTCGAAGTTGCGCGGCGTCGAGTTCATCGCCATCAACACCGACCTGCAGGCGCTGGCCCACTCCGAAGCACAGACCAAGATGAACATCGGCAAGAAGCTGACCCGCGGCCTTGGGGCCGGCGGCAATCCGACCATCGGTCGCGAAGCGGCCGAGGAGAGCCAGCAAGAACTCTCCGAGTTGTTGCAAGGCGCCGACATGGTGTTCCTGACCGCCGGCATGGGCGGTGGGACCGGGTCCGGCGCCGCGCCCGTGGTCGCCGAGATCGCCCGTAACAACGGCGCGCTGACGATCGGGGTCGTCACCAAGCCCTTCACCTTCGAAGGGACCCGGCGCCGTGCCATCGCGGAAGAGGCCTCGACGACGCTCCGGGAGAAGGTCGACACCCTGATCATCATTCCGAACCAGCGGCTGCTGGACGTCACCGACAAGAAGGTACCGTTCACCGAGGCACTGAAAATCGCCGATGACGTCCTTCGCCAGGGCGTGCAGGGCATCTCGGACCTGATCGTCCAGCCGGGGCTGATCAACCTCGACTTCGCCGACGTCAAGGCCGTCATGTCCGGACAGGGCGCGGCCCTGATGGGGATCGGCTTCGGTAGCGGTGACCAGCGAGCCTCCGATGCCGCCCGCGACGCCGTCGCCAGCCCGCTGCTGGAGACCTCGATCGATGGGGCCCGCGGCATCCTCTTCAACATCACAGGTGGGACCGACCTCACGCTGCACGAGGTCAACGAGGCAGCCGAGATCGTGCGGGCCGCCGCCGACAAGGACGCCAACATCATCTTCGGCACGGTCATCGACGAGAAGATGTCCGGCGAGATCAAGATCACGGTGGTCGCCACCGGCTTCGTGACCGGGACTGAGACCAGCCGCGAGATCGACGAGCAATACAGTCGCCCGGCGCCGGTCGAGGAAGTGCCGGCCTATAAGGGGTTCGACCCGTCGAACCTCGACATTCCCGCCTTTCTGCGGGGTCGCCGATAACCTCTGGCGAGGAGCGCCCCCTTCCCGCTCCTCGCCCTCGTCTATATTCAGGACCACAACATGTGGGATACTGACCTGAGATGAAGTGCCCATATTGTGGTCACATCGACCTCAAAGTGGTCGATTCGCGGGACTCGGATACCGGCGAGTCGATCCGCCGGCGCCGCGAGTGCCTGCAGTGCACCAAGCGCTTCACCACCTACGAGCGGATCGAGACGGTGCCGCTCTATGTCATGAAGAAGGACGGCCGCCGGGAGGACTTCGATCGCCAGAAGCTCTTCAGCGGCCTGATGAAGGCGACCACCAAGCGCGAGATCTCGCACAGCACGATCGAGCGGGTCGTGGACGAGATTGAGGCCGAGCTACGAACCCGGGGCAAGGTCGACATTCCCTCTCGTGAAGTCGGTGAGTTGGTGATGGATAAGCTTCGTGGCCTCGACGAGGTGGCCTACATCCGATTTGCGTCCGTCTACCGATCGTTCATGGACCTCCAGGAAGTCAAGCACGAGATCGACCAGCTCCTGAGCCGCGAAAAGCGAGGCTGACCCGTCCCGATGGTGGAGCTCGCCACCGTCCTTAGCGTCGCCGGCTTCACGGCGCGACATGGCTTCAGCACGGTGGCCCTCGGCTCGATGGGACTCACAGGTGCCTCCGATCCGGATGCTGTCATCCAGCGACGGCGGCAACTCGCAGAACACGTGGGCTTCGACCTCGACCGGGCGCTGATGACGGTGCAGGAGCACGGGGCGAATGTCGCGACCTTCCATCGCCGGCAGCCCGAGGGGGGACAGTGCGTCTTTTCGACCGACGCGCTGGCGACCGACGTTCCCGGTCAGGCGATCGTCACCTACCACGCCGATTGCTTCCCGTTGCTCTTCCTGGACACCAGCCGCGGCGTGGTCGCCGGCGCGCATGCCGGCTGGCGCGGCACGCTGGCGGGGGTCGCCACCAAAACCGCGCAGGCGCTTCAGTCCGCCTATGGCTCCTGGCCTGGCCAGATCGATGTTCTGATCGGACCCGGGATTTGCGGACGCTGCTACCAGGTCGGCGACGACGTCGGACGGCAGTTTACGGCGCGCTATGGCCGCAAGGACCGGTACCTGGCGACAGACAAGGGAGGTGTCCGGCTGGACCTGGAGGCCGTGCTTCGGCTTCAGCTGGAGGACGTGGGCGTCGCTCCTGACCGAATCCGAGCCGCCGGCTGGTGTACGCGCGAACAGGAGCGCTGGTTTTCCCATCGCGGCGGTCGGATGGGCCGCTTCCTGTCAGTGGTGGTTGCGCCGTGATCAATGGCTGATTCCCTGGAGGCCAACCTCCGCCGCGTCCGCCAGGCGATCTCGAAGAGTGCCGAACGTGCCGGGCGCGATCCGGGTGAGGTCGTGCTGGTCGCGGTGACCAAGACGCTGCCGGTCGAAAGGATCCGTGAGGCGATCGGGCTCGGGCTCAAACAGCTCGGCGAAAACCGGGTCCAGGAAGCCCTGCCCAAGATCGAGGAGATCGGCCCTGCGGACATCGACTGGCATTTGATTGGCCATCTCCAGTCGAACAAGATCAAGTTCATCGAGGGTCGCTTTCGGATGGTGCAGTCGGTCGACAGCGTCGGCCTCGCCGAGGCGCTCGACCACCGCCTGCAGTCGGCGCTCGATGTCTTGATCGAAGTCAATGTGGCGGAGGAGCCGCAAAAAACCGGTGCGCTACCGGCGGACCTATCGGCGCTGGCCCACGCCGTCCACGTCGCGCGCCACCTGCGGCTCCGTGGATTGATGACGGTGGCGCCCAATACGACCGACGGCGAACAGGTGCGGCCGGTTTTTCGAGAGCTGCGCTCGCTGCGCGACACCACGAGTCAACAGCTCGGGGCGCCGTTGCCGGTGCTGTCGATGGGGATGACGGATGACTTCGGCATTGCCATAGAGGAAGGGGCCACGATGCTACGATTGGGCCGCGCGCTCTTCGGACCGCGCTGAACTTCTCGTGCATACCGCCATCAATTACCTCCACACCTTCGCGCAGGTCCTGATTTACCTGTTCATCTTTGCGATTTTTGTGCGCGCCGCGGCCTCCTGGTTCATCCGCGATTACCACGGCACGGTCATGGGATTCCTGGTGGACGTGACGGAGCCGATCCTGGGGCCCCTCCGTCGGGTCATTCCCACCGGCCTCGGCGTCGACTTCTCGCCGATGATCGCGATCGCGGTGCTCTACGTGCTCGGCCAGTTCCTCGGCTGATCGAGAGCCACTAGAATTTGGCGACTGTGTTTGCAGAAGTCTCGACACGCGCCGGCTTCCCCGAGATGGAAGTGGAGGTGCTTCGTTTTTGGAAAGAGCGCGACATCTTTCACAAGAGCTTGAAGCAGCGCGAGGGAAGGCCGCCGTTCGTCTTTTATGAAGGCCCACCGACCGCGAACAACCCGCCCGGCATCCATCACGTCTTGTCCCGGGCCCTCAAGGACCTATTTCCGCGATACAAGACGATGCGCGGCTATTACGTCGAGCGAAAGGCCGGCTGGGACACGCACGGTCTGCCGGTCGAGATCGAGGTCGAGAAGCAACTGAAGTTCACCGGCAAACAGGACATCGAGAAGTTCGGCGTCGAGGCCTTCAACAAACTCTGCCGGGAGAGCGTCTTTAAGTACATCGATCAGTTCGCTGATGTGACCGAGCGCATGGGCTACTGGGTGGACCTCGACAAGGCCTACCGCACGCTCGACACCACCTACATGGAGAGCGTCTGGTGGATTCTCAAGCAGCTTTGGGACAAGCAGCTGCTTTACAAGGGATTCAAGGTCGTGCCCTACTGCCCGCGGGACCAGACGCCGCTGTCGAGCCATGAGCTGGCGCAGGGCTACCGGGACGATGTCGAAGATCCATCGGTCTACGTGAAGTTCGAGCTCGCGGATGAGGTGAAGACGTACTTCCTGGCCTGGACGACGACCCCGTGGACGCTTCCCGGCAATGTGGCGCTGGCCGTGGGTCTCAACATCCCGTACGTTCGGGTGCGACAGGGGGACGAGCATTACATCCTGGCGAAGGCGCGCCTCTCTATCCTGCAGGGCGAGTACCAGGTCGAGGCGGAGATCGATGCGAAGAGCCTGCTCGGCAGACGGTACAAGCCGCTGTACGAGTACCTGATCCCCGATAAGCCGGCCTTCTTCGTCGTCGATGCGGACTTCGTCTCGACGGAAGATGGCACCGGGATCGTCCACACGGCCGCGGCGTACGGCGTCGACGACCTCGACCTCTCACTAAAGAAAGGGATCCCGGTGCGCCATGTCATCGATCTGGCCGGTCGGTTTCGGCCTGAGGTCACACCCTTCGCCGGGCTCTTCGTGAAGAAGGCGGATCCCAAGATCATCGAGGACCTCACGCAGCGTGGCCTGATGTACCGGGCGGAGACGATCCGGCACACCTACCCGTTTTGTTGGCGCTGCGGCACGCCGCTCCTCTACTACGCGCTGACCTCATGGTTCGTCAAGACGACGGCGGTCAAGGACCAGTTGCTGCGCAATAACAGCGTGGTCAACTGGGTTCCGCCCCACGTCGGCCCCGGTCGGATGGGCAACTGGTTGGAGACGCTCGTGGACTGGTCGCTCTCCCGTTGGCGCTACTGGGGGACTCCGCTGCCGGTCTGGGTCTGCGAGAAGTGCGACGAGAGCCGCTGCATCGGCTCGGTCGCCGAGCTCGGTCTCACCGTGAATGACGACCTCCACCGGCCCTATATCGACCGGGTCACCCTGCCCTGCGAGAAGTGCGAGGGGACCATGCGCCGCGTCGCCGACTTGATCGACGTCTGGTTTGACTCCGGGTCGATGCCGATGGCGCAGTATCACTACCCCTTCGAGAATCAGGAGCTCTTCAAGCAGCGCTTCCCCGCGGACTTCATCGCCGAGGGTATCGACCAGACCCGCGGCTGGTTCTTCAGCCTGCTGGCGATCGGCACCATGCTGTTCGACCAACCGGCGTTCAAGAACGTGATCGTCAATGGAACCGTGCTCGACAAGCAGGGCCGGAAGATGAGCAAGTCGCTGAAGAACTCAGTCGACCCAATGGAGGTCATGTCCAAGTTCGGGGCGGACGCCACCCGCTGGTATTTCTTCTCCGCGGTTGCGATCGGCAACGACTACCGCTTCGACCTCCCGGCAGTGCAAGACGTGATCCGCCGCTTCATGCTGATCCTCTGGAACACCTACGGCTTCTTCGCCAATTACGCGCGACTGGATGGATTCGATCCGGGCGCCGCGGCGGTCCCGGTGGGTGAACGGGCGCTGCTGGACCGCTGGCTGCTCGCCGAGTTGGCGGTGACGATCGCCGACGTGGAGAAGGCGATGGAAGCGTACGACCCACCGACGGCGGCCCGACGGCTGGAGGCGTTCGTGCTCGACCTCTCCACCTGGTACGTGCGCCGCTCACGCCGGCGCTTCTGGAAATCGGAGTCCGACACGGACAAGCGCAGCGCCTACCAGACGCTTTACCAGGTGCTGGTCAGCCTCGCGGGGTTGCTGGCCCCCTTTATGCCCTTCGTTTCCGAAACGATCTATCAGAACCTGGCGGCGGGGAAAGGCGGCCAGCCCGAGAGCGTCCATCTGAGTGCCTGGCCCGTTCCGGCGGCCGACTGGCGCGACGATGAGCTTCGGCAGCAGATGTCCGTGGTGCGACGGCTGGTCGCGACCGGCCTGGCGGCTCGCAATACGGCCGGCATCAAGGTGCGCCAGCCGCTGCTCGCCGTGACCATTGCCGAAAAGCGACTCAACCCCGAGCTCGAAGCCATCTTGCTCGAGGAGTTGAACATCAAGGCCGCCCGATATCACGGTGAAGGCGGCAGCCTGACCCTCGATACGGAGATCAGTCCGGAGCTCAAGCTCGAGGGCCTCGCCCGCGACCTCGTGCGGAAAATCCAGGAGCTCCGCAAGCAATCGGGTTTCGCCGTCGAGGACCGGATCCGCCTTTTCTACGATGGTGACGGGATCCTCGCCGAGGCGCTCGAGCGCTGGCGCGACTACATCGCCACCGAAACGCTGGCCGTGGCGGTCGCCCGTGGCGAGGCACCCGACGGCGCCTCCACCGAAACGCTTCAAATCGAAGGGCACGCCCTAAAAGTGAGCGTCGTCCGGGTGGCAGCGCGCTGACCCGGCTCCGCAGCTACAGCCTGCTGGCGGTGATCGCGGCGGCCGTCATCATTGTCGACCGCATCACGAAGATCTACGTCGAGCGCCACTTCGGCGTTCCCTACGGACCGCGGCAGGTTCTCGATCACGTGCTGTACCTCACGGTGACCCGCAACGCTGGGGCGGCCTTCGGCCTCTTTCAGAACTTCACCATTGGTTTCGTGCTGATCTCCGTGGTGGTGATGATCGGCATCCTTATCTATTACGGGCGCTTACCGTCGGGCGACTGGCCGGCCCGGCTCGGCCTGGCCCTCGTGTTCGGAGGCGCGCTCGCCAACGCCTACGATCGGGGAGTCCAGGGTTCGGTCATCGATTTCATCCAGGTGCCGCACTGGCCGATCTTCAACGTGGCAGATTCGGCGATCTCCGTCGGCGTGGCCGTGCTCTTGATCGGCACCGTCTGGCGGAGCGGGCGGCCGCGGCGCGCTTGAGCGAGGCGGCACAGCACACGGTCACGGTTGACGCCCCTCGGCTGGATCAGTACCTGGCCGGGCTGCTCTCCGAACAGAGCCGCAGCCAGGTGCACCGGCTGATCGTCGACGGGCACGTTCGCCTCAACGACGGACCGGCGCGCGCGGCGAGCCGGCTTCACGCGGGCGATCGCCTCAGCTGGGAAGTGCCGGCCACGGCGCCGACCCGGCTCGAGGCCGAACCGATGGATCTTCGCGTGCTCTACGAGGACGAAGACCTGGTCGTTATCGATAAGCCCGCGGGGCTCGTCGTCCACCCGGGGCCCGGCCATCCAACCGGGACGCTGGTCCACGGCTTGCTCGGCCGTGGTCCGGGCTGGTCGACCATTGGCGGGGTGGAGCGCCCGGGCATCGTCCACCGGCTCGACCGGGATACCTCGGGGCTGATGGTGGTCGCGCGGAATGACCAGGCCCACCGCGAGCTGGCTCGCCAGCTGCAGGAGCGCATCATGACCCGTCGCTATCGCGCGATCGTGGTCGGCGAGGTGGCCGATGAGGCGGCCCGGATCGAGGCGGCCATCGCCCGCGACCCCAAGAACCGGCAGCGAATGGCGGTGGTTCCGGGCGGGCGGGAGGCTATCACCGAGTTCCGGCGACTTAAGGTGGCGGACGGTCACTCACTGCTAGCGGTGACGCTGGGCACCGGTCGCACGCACCAGATCCGCGTTCACCTCGCCTATATCCATCACCCGGTCCTGGGGGATCCGGTCTACGGCCGGCGCTCACCGTTGATTGGCCGACCGGCGCTTCATGCCGAGGCCCTCACGCTCCGGCACCCACGAACCGGGATATCGATGACCTGGGAGAGCGCGCCGCCGGACGATTTCGAATCGGCGTGGAATTCGCTAGCGGAACGTAAAATGCGGTGATCAGATGACCCAGCCCAAGCAGGGGCTCTTGATCGTGATCTCCGGTCCAAGCGGAGTGGGGAAGGATACCGTCTTGCGGCGCCTGTTCGAGCTGGCCCCCGAGCTGAAGTACTCGGTTTCGTACACGACGCGAGCGCCGCGTCCGGGTGAGGTCGACGGTCACAGCTACACCTTCGTGACTCAACCGGAATTCCTCCGGCTGATCGAGCAGAAGGAGTTCCTCGAATGGGCCAAGGTCTACGACGAGTACTACGGCACTTCCCGCCGCCGCGTCGAGGAGGCGCTCAACAGGGGCGATGACATCATCCTCAAGATCGACGTCCATGGCGCGACCTTCGTTCGGAAGCGCAAGCCTGACGGGCTGTTCATCTTCATCACGCCGCCCTCGACCGAGGAGCTGCTGACCCGCCTGACCGGTCGCAAGACCGAGTCGCCGGAAGCGCTCGCGGTTCGTCAACGCGAGGCGCTGATCGAGCTGGGCCTGGCAAAGGACTATGAGCACGTGGTCTGCAATCGCGATGTCGACGAGACCGCTCGCGAGATCCTGGCGATGATCGCCGCGGAGCACGCTCGCCGGCAAACGCCGGTATGAGCGAGGGCCGGCTCAACGGGCGCCGCGTCGCGGTGGCGGTCAGCGGCGGCATCGCCGCCTACAAGGCGATCGAGTGTATTCGCCTGCTGACCGAAGCCGATGCCGAGGTGCGCGTCCTGATGACACCGGAGGCCACCCGGTTCGTGACGCCGCTCACCTTCGAAGCCTTATCCGGACATCCCGTTGCGGCCGACTGGCTCCGCGCCACCGGGGGCGGGGAGACCCACATCAAGCTGGCCGAGTGGTCGGAGGTCATCGCGGTCGTACCCGCCACCGCCAACACGATCGCGAAGCTGGCGCTCGGCATCGCGGACGAGATCGTCTCCGGGACGGTGCTGGCGAGCCGCGCACCGCTGGTGATCGCCCCGGCGATGAACGACGTGATGTTCACGCACCTGCAAACCCAGGATCACCTGGCGGCGTTGCAATCGCGACATGCGGTGATCGTCGAGCCGGCGACCGGCCGGCTGGCGTCGGGGAAGTCGGGGGTGGGCCGCCTTGCTGCGCCCGAGCGCATCGTCGCCGTTGTGGAGGCAGTGCTCGCCAATCGCCGCAACCTCGATGGGCTTCGCGTCGTGGTCAGCGCCGGCGGGACCCGGGAAGCCGTCGACCCGGTTCGCTACGTCGGAAACTATTCCAGTGGGAAGATGGGCCGTGCCCTCGCGGAGGTGGCGGCGGCCCGCGGCGCGGCCGTCACCCTGGTCACGACGGTCGCCTCGAATACGGAGGGCATCGACGAGGTCGCGGTTGGGAGCGCCAAGGAGATGCTGGCAGCGCTCGAGCGTGCCTCAGCGGGGGCGGACGTGCTCGTGATGGCCGCCGCCGTGGCTGACTACACGCCGGACACGGTGGCCCCGTCGAAGCTGCGGCGAACGGACAAGCCGATGGACCTCCATCTGCGGCCGAATGTCGATATCTTGAAGTCGCTTGGACGTCGCCCCGGGCTGTTCCGGGTCGGCTTCGCGGCGGAGACGGAGGACCTTCGTTCCCAGGCAAAACAGAAATTGGATGCCAAGGACCTGGACATGATCGTCGCCAATCAGGTGGGGCTCGACGGGCAGGGTCTTGCCAGCGACTTCAATGCCGTCACCATCGTTGGCTCATCGGGTGTCGTGGCGGAGGTCCCGCGGCTGCCCAAGTGGGAGGTCGCCGGACGGATCTGGGATGCCATTGATGCCGCTCGCAACCGCCGCGCCTGAGACCGCAGTTCGCCAGGTCGCCCAGGTCGCCGTCGATGCGCGCGTCGGCAGCCACAGCGGCCTCTTCGACTACGCTGTCCCGACTGAGCTGACCGGGGTGATCGAGGTCGGTCACCGGGTCCGGGTGCCCTTTGGCAAGCGGAGCGTAACGGGCTTCGTCTATGCACTCGACCAGGCCCCGGCCGTGTTGGAGCTGAAACCGATCGAGGCGCTGATCGACGCCGAGCCAGTGCTGCCCGCGGTCCTGGTGGAGCTGGCTGGTTTCGTCGCATCGCATTACCTGGTGCCGCTCGACGAGGTGATTCGTGCTGTCGTACCGCCCCGCGTCCGCGCCATCGTGCGACGGTCGGTCAAGCGGCGCCGGCAAAGCCGGATCCTGCAGAAGGCGAATGAAGTCACCGTGTCCGCGCCCATCCGGCTCGAGCAGGCGCAACTCGCGGCGCGCGAGCGGATCAGTGTCGCGATCGCGCGCCAGGAGTCAGAGGTGTTCCTGTTGCACGGCGTCACCGGCAGCGGCAAGACCGAGGTCTACCTGGCGCTGCTCGAGGAAGTCCTCGCCGCCGAGGGGCAGGCGCTGGTGCTGGTGCCCGAGATCGCGCTCACGCCGCAGACCGTTGGCCGCTTCGCGGCCCGTTTCCCCGGGCGGCTCGCGGTGCTGCACAGCGCCTTGACCGAAGCGGAGCGCGCCGCCGAGTGGTGGCGCATCCGGCGCGGCGAAGCGGACATCGTGATCGGGCCGCGCGCCGCGGTGTTTGCACCGCTGCCTCGCTTGCGACTGATCCTGATCGACGAGGAAGAATCGTCGGCCTTCAAGCAGGAACGGATGCCCCGCTACCACGCGCCGACCGTCGCGCGATGGCTGGCACGGCGCACACGGTCGGTGCTGGTGCTCGGGAGTGCCACGCCGAGTGTTGCGACCTACAGCGCGGCACTTTCGGGCCGGGAGCATTTGCTCGAGCTTCCGCACCGCGCGCAGGGACGTTCCTTGCCGCCGGTCACGGTGGTCGACATGCGGGCGGAACTCGCCGCCCAGCAGTTCAGCCCGCTGGGCCGCGAGCTGCAGGCGGCGATCGGCGGCTCGCTGGCACGGCAGGAGCAGTCCATTCTGTTTCTCAACCGGCGCGGCCTGGCAACCTTCGTGCTCTGCCGCGATTGCGGGGCGGTGCGCGAGTGTCCGCACTGCAGCGTCGCCCTCGTCTATCACGCCAGCCTGAACCGTCTGCAGTGTCACTACTGTGGCAGCAGCGAACCGATGCCGCGGCGCTGTCCCGCGTGCGGCAGCCGCTACATCAAGAGCTTCGGCATCGGCACCGAGCGGGTCGAGGACGAGGTGCGGACGTTGTTTCCGGCGGCCCGGGTGCTACGGCTGGACCGCGATGTGATGAAAACGGCGGATGCCGCGGACCTCGTGTTTGACCGCATGGTGTCCGGTGAGGCAGACATCCTCGTCGGCACCCAGGTGGTGGCGAAAGGCCTCGACCTCCCCCGCGTCACAACCGTTGGCGTGGTCAATGCCGATACCGGCCTGCACTTCCCGGACTACCGCTCATCGGAACGCACCTTCAGCCTTCTGACCCAGGTCGCGGGCCGGGCCGGGCGGGGGACGGGTGCGTCACAGGTGTTCATCCAGACCTACACACCTGAGCATCCCGCCATTCGCCATGCTCGTTACCACGACTACCGGGGCTTCTATCGCGAGGAGCTCGAGGTCCGGCGCGCCTATCGATTTCCGCCCTTCGCCGAGCTGATCCTGGCCACCTACGGGCATCGCGACGAGGCTCGCGCGGAGCTCGAAGCGAAGACGGCCGCCGAACATCTGCGTGCTACAATCGCCCTGCTCAATTTGGGCGACATCGAGGTCCTCGGACCATCTCCCGCGTTCGTGTATCGGCTCAAGGACGAATTCCGCTTCGAGCTGACCCTCAAAGGGAGCGACCTGCACCGTGTGGCAGACGGCTTACCGCGAGGCCGGGGCTGGAGCCTCGACGTCGACCCGATGTAAGTTACTAAGCATGGCTGTTCTTCCCATCCTGACCCAGGAAGCGCCGATCCTTCGCCAGAAGGCGAAGCGGGTGCCACGCGTCGATAGCAGCATCCGCAAGCTGATCGACGACATGGTCGATACCATGATCGCCGCGCCCGGTGTTGGGCTGGCGGCCCCCCAGGTCGGCGTTGGGCTGCGGGTGGTGGTGATCAAGACCGATACCAACCTGCACACGTTGGTCAACCCCGAGATGGTCAAGTGGGAGGGTGAGCAGATCGGCCTCGAGGGCTGCCTTTCCGTGCCCGGTTATGTGGGTGAGGTCAAGCGCTACATGCAGGTGGTGGCGCGGGGGCTGAACCGGCAGGGCAAGCTGGTCAAGGTCAAGGGCGATGCGCTGCTGGCGCGCGCTATCCAGCACGAGATCGACCACCTCGACGGCATATTGTTCACCGATCGTTTGACCAGCCTCGACACCCTGCGCAAGGTCGAGCCGCAGGAGCAGGAGAAGGAAGCGGAACTCGTCGGCGCCTAAGCTGCGCATCGTCTTTGCGGGCACCGCGGCCTTCGGCCTGCCAACCTTGAATCGTCTGAAGGAGGCGGGGCACGACATCGCCCTGGTCGTCACCCAGCCCGACCGCGCGGCGGGCCGCGGCCTCCAGTTGCTTCAATCCGGCACCAAGCGGCTGGCGCTAGAGCTTGGCCTCGACGTCTTCCAGCCCGAGCGCATTAGGGACGAGCTAGCTCAAGCCCGCATCCGCGAGGTCCGCGCGGATGTCATGGTCGTGGTGGCGTATGGGCAAATCCTCCCGGCGAGCCTGCTCAACACGCCGCGGCTGGGGACACTCAACGTGCATGCCTCCCTGTTGCCGCGGCATCGCGGTCCCGCGCCGATCGAGTGGTCGATTCTGAGCGGCGACACCGAAACCGGCGTCACGATCATGCAGATGGACGCCGGCGTGGACACCGGTGCAATCCTCGCGCAGTCCCGCGTGCCGATTCCGCCCGGCCTCACGGCGAGCCGGCTCGAGAGCCAGCTGGCCGAGGTTGGGGCTGGCTTGATGGTCGAAACGCTCGACAAGCTGCAGCGGGGTGCGATCACCCCGGTTCCCCAGCCGGCAGAGGGAGCGACGCACGCCCCGCGGCTGAAATCGGAGGATGGCAAGCTTAACCCCGCGACCATGTCCGCCCAGGAAATCGATCGGCGCGTGCGCGCGCTGAGCGAACGGCTCGGCTGCTGGATCACGCTCAACGGTGTCGAGGTGAAGGTGATCCGCGGCCATGCGGACAGTGCCGCAGGGGACGGCATCCCGGTATCGACGGCCGAGGGCACCTACGTCGTCGACGAGGTTCAGCCGGCGGGCGGTCGGCGGATGACGGCCGCCGCATGGGCGCGAGGGCGGCGCTGATGGGCAAGAAGAAGCGCGACGCCGACACGACGATTGCCAGCAACCGGGCCGCCTACCACAACTACTTCATCCTGGAATCGGTCGAGGCCGGCATCCAGCTGGTCGGCACCGAGATCAAGTCGCTGCGTGAAGGCGGCGCCAACCTGCGCGAGGGTTACGTGCGATTCGGTGGGGGAGAGGCCTACCTGGTCAACGTGCACATCAGTCCTTATGCACGCGGGCAGAGCAGTAATCACGAATCCAAGCGCGAGCGCAAGCTCCTCCTCCACCGGTCGGAAATCATCCGGCTGGAGATCACGCTCAAGCAGAAGGGCTTGACGCTGGTCCCGCTGCGGCTCTACTGGAAGGGAAACCGGGTCAAGCTGGAGATCGGCCTGGCCAAAGGTAAGCGTCAGTACGACAAGCGGGAAACGATCGCGGCTCGAGATGCCCGCCGGGAAATGGACCGTGCCGTTCGAACCCGAGCCTAAGCGCCCAGGCCGCCGGAGATGTTGCAATACAAGTTCTGCACCTGGTTGCCGATCAGCATCACGATGACGATCAGGACAACCACGACCAGGCAGAGGATCAGCGAGTACTCCACCAGGTTCTGACCCGATTTACGTTCCGCAGTCTTGAGCCAACGCCAAAGCGTCGTCATGCGAGTAGCCTGAGCCCGCCGCGTAATGGCCCAACTTACGACGCCAGGTTCGCGCCGTCCGTCCGGCGCACCGGGCTACGAAGAAGGCCGTAGGGGTTTTTGGGCCGAAAAAGAGGGGTAGAATTTGAGGTGCTCCGACAGGCTGGCGGGGGCGCCAGGTCTCGACGGGGTAGTGGTCTGCAAGATGGCGAGCCGTGTCGCCGAGCACGTAAAAGCGGCAAGGCTATAAACGCCAATCG
>Ga0209526_10000264_pt1 | contig 33129 bp, 24 predicted proteins | sample JacPinW_OM2H0_M1_FD_188566 | JGI IMG/M metagenome (GOLD analysis project Ga0209526, IMG submission 188566) | Forest soil microbial communities from Algoma, Ontario, Canada - Jack Pine, Ontario site 1_JW_OM2H0_M1 (SPAdes) (version 2) | ecosystem: Environmental > Terrestrial > Soil > Boreal... | reverse complement strand
CAGATGGCGCAGGATTCGCAGCTGCGTGAACGGTTTCAGCGCGAGGCGCGGGCGGCATCGGCACTGAACCATCCGAATATTTGCACGATTCATTCCATCGAACAATTTGAGGACGACTATTTTCTGGTGATGGAGCTGCTGGAAGGGCAGACGCTTGGGCAGATGCTAGGGCGCGTGCAATTTCCGATGGAACGTTTATTGCCGATGGCGGTGCAGATCGCGGATGCGCTGGAATCGGCGCACTCGAAGGGGATTGTGCACCGAGACATCAAGCCTGCGAATATTTTCGTGACCGACCGCGGGCAGATCAAGATTCTCGATTTTGGTTTAGTGAAAATCGAAAACAGCGAAGAGCGAAAGGAAGGTGGCCCGTCCACGGTGATCGAGAAACAAGCGGCGGAATTAACCTCGCCCGGAGCGGCGGTGGGCACGGCGTCATACATGTCTCCCGAACAGGCGCGTGGGCAACTGGTGGATTCGCGGACGGATCTGTTTTCACTGGGAACGGTTTTGTATCAGATGGCGAGCGGAGTTTCCCCGTTTGCGGGCGACACTTCGGCGGTGATTTTCGATTGTATTCTGAATCGCGATCCTCCCCGGGTGGATGAAGTGAGTCCTCAACTGCCGGTGGAATTCGGGCGGATACTTTCCAAACTGCTGGAAAAGGACCGGGCGATGCGCTGCCAGACAGCGACGGAATTGAAGACCGACCTGAACCGGCTGAAGCGGGATCTGGACACCGGATCTCGTCGCGCGGCGGAGATGCTGGAGACAAAAACGGGAGCGCCGAAGCCGAGCACGAAATCCGTGGCGGTGCTGTATTTCGAGAACCTTAGCGGAGCGAAAGAAGACGAATACCTGCGCGACGGGATCACGGAAGACATCATTACGGAACTCTCGAAAATTCGCGGGCTCAATACGTTTTCGCGTCCGACGGTGCTGACGTTTCGTGACAAGCAAGTGACGCCATCGCAAGTCGGGCAGCAGTTGCGGGCGGCGTATGTCTTGACGGGAAGTTTGCGGCGCGCGGGGAACCGGCTGCGTATCACCACGCAATTGGTGGACGCGAGCACGGATTTTCCGATGTGGTCCGAGCGATACGACCGGGAAATGAAAGATGTTTTCGAAATGCAGGACGAGATAGCGCGGAAGATTGCCGAGGCGCTGCGCGTGACGCTATCCCCGCAGGAGTTGGAAGCGCTGGCCGTGAAGCCGACGGAAAATTTGCAGGCGTACGACCTTTATTTGCGCGGTAAACGATACGCGCGGCGGCAGACCCGGCAGGATCTGGAATTTGCGTTGACGATGTTCGAAAACGCGGTGGCGATGGATCCGAGTTTTGCACTGGCGTATGCGGCGTGCGCGAATGCTTGCGCGATGTTCTATTGCAACTACAGTAGGGACGCGATCTGGGTGGAGCGAGCGCGGACCGCTTCGGGAAACGCGGTGGCGCTGCGCTGGGATTTGCCGGAAGTGCAAGTGAGCCAGGCGTGGGTGTTGTACGCCACGGAATTGCACGACGAAGCGGTACGCATGGTGCTGAAGGCGATCGAGCGCAAGAAGGATTGCGAAGGCGCGTATTACCTGCTGTGCCGGGCGCTGTTTTCGGCGGGGCGTTACCAGGAAGTGGCGGACGTGATGGAAGCGGCGCTGGAAGTGACGGGCGAGGATTACAACGTGTACGTGCCGATCGCGAATTCGTTGGGTGCGCTGGGGAAAAAGGAAGAGCGGCGCAATCTGTTGTTCCGGAGAATTGGCGCGCTGGAAAATCACCTGAAGCAGGTGCCGGAGGATGCGCGCGCGCGGATTTTGCTGGCGGTGGATTACGCGGAGCTGGAACGTGTCGACGATGCGATCAAGGAATTGAATCTGGCGATCACGTTGCGGGCGAATGAGGCGTCGATTCTGTACAACGCGGCGTGCACGTTTGCTTTGCTGAAGCGGAAGAGGGAAGCGATGGACACGCTGAAGAAGGCGTGGGATGCGGGATTCCGGGATTCGGTTTGGGCGCGACGCGATCCGGACCTGGCGTTGCTGCAGGATGAAGTGGAATTTGAGAAGCTGTATCCGGTTGCGGATGCCACGGGGAGTAACCATCCTACGCAACGAGCAGGGAACTAAGGTTAGTTCAAAGTCGAAGAGTTCAGGAGAGAAGAAAAAAGAAGGCCTAACGCAGAGTACGCAGTGGAGCGGCAGTTCGCAGAGCACACCTCAGCGGCAATTTCACCACCGAGGACACAAAGACAACACAGAGTAAGAGGGCCCCATGGTCGATTGTGCGGGGGCTTTTTATTTTGCGGGGACGTCGACCAGCTTCAGGATTAGGATTTCGCCGTTGGAGTGGAACGAGCCGCCGGTGGCGGTTTTTGCTTCCTTCATTGGATTTTCTGGAAGGAAGTGAGTGACGTCGCTGACCAGGCCGGTGCTGGAGAGCGTTTTTTCAACGTAGTCGCGTTCGAGGTCGATGTTGGGGTCGATTTTGTGGGTCAGGCCATTGTTGCGCTGATCTTTTTCGAAGCCGATGTCATGCGTGGCGGCGCCGACCCAGACCGTGCGGCCATCGACGGTGAAAGGACCTTTCCAAACGCGCAGGTGATTGCGGGAGGCTACAACGGTGATGGGCTCGGCGTGGGCCCAGCCGTAATCCTGTTGACGGCCGAAGAGGTAGAGCGGGCTCATGGGCATTGTTAGGTAAGATTCCTTGGACATGCTGGCGAGGAAGCCGGCGAGCACGGTGGCTCTCACGTCGGCATCCACATGAACCCAGCCTGCAGCGGTAAAGACCTGCTTCATTTGAGCTTCGTCGCCGAGAATCAGGAAATTAACCATGTCGCCGGGATTGCCTTCTTTGTCTCCGATGCGGCGCGGAATTTTTGTGAAGAGTTCGTTGTCGATGCCGGGCATGGAAGAAACCTGACGGGCGATTTCGCGCGGAGCGGAGCTGTCGGTGACGAAGACTTCGAGTTTCACTTTGTAAGTGCCGTCGCCGGTGTCGACACTGGACTGGTTTATGCCGAGAAAAAGCTTGCCGCCAACCGGGGCAATTGCTTCTTTGTGGGCTCCAAGAAGAAATGGCTGAGCAATATCCGGTTCCCCTATCCTGGCGATGAGAGCGCCGCGGCCTGCTTCGTTCAAAGGAAGAATGCGGATGAGATCTTTGAACCCACGAACGAGTCCATCGGGGCCGTTGTCATCCTTGGCGTCGACGTAACGGAGTTTGCCCTCTGCGGTCACTTCGAATTTCTGGCCGGATTCGAGGGTGATTCCGGTTTCGATCCAAATTTTGCTGCCGGAGAGCGTGAAGTCCTTGGTGGAGAGAAGTTTGCCGCGAGCGGCCGTTGTGGCGGGGGCTTTTGCTGGCGTGCCGGGGGAATTTGCTAACTGCTGAGGCTTGGGAGGCGCTTCATCGCCGAGGAGTTGAGCAAAGGCAGGAGACGAAGAAAGCGTAACAAGACAGAGCAGGGCCGATGAGAGAAAGGACAAGCGCTGAAATGATTTCTGCATAGCAAGAATTCTAACTCGGGCGGAGCATCGATTGTTAGCAGAAGAAGGACGGAGCGCGCAAGGGCAAACCAATGGCAGTGCGAGGCGGTGCCGGCGAGACAACGAAAACGGAGGGAAGAGCCATCTTTCTAGAGAGGACTTCGGAGGAGATTGGCGCGCCAGGCGCGAGGCGATTCCTTGACGGAAGGTGAAGGCGCCTGTACATTTGCAAATGGCTCGGCAGTGCTGTTCGTGACTGTCTGTATCTGCAAGGGTTCCCACCAGCGAAACCTCGAGAGACGGCCGGGAAGAGCCCGCTTTTTTGCGAACTGCCGTAAGAAACTAAATTGAAAAGATGATTCGACGAATCTCCGCGAGACTGAGCGTGGTTGTCCTGGCGCTGGGGGTGTGCGCGGGCGCGTGTCCGGCACAGGTGAGTACCCCACGCGAACGGCCGATGGCGGCGCCAACGACGAGAGTGACGGTGGATGGCAGCGAAGCTATGTTCACGACCATGATGGCCCTGTACGCGGCGGGTTATGAGGCGAACGTGAGCGCCGACAATTGGAGCACGTTCCGTGCACAGATCCGTGAGCGGGCGCGGGGGCAGCAAGGCCCGGCGGTGGAGGCGCTGCGAGGGTTCTACACGCAACACCCGTTGCGGGATTCCGCGGCAATGTTGTCCCGTTACGTTTGGTTTGGACTGGTGGCTGGACGCGCGCCTAAATTTGAACCGGTGCTGAGGAGGGAAGAATTGCCGCCGGAAGTGCTAGCGCTCGAAGGCTTCAGCGAAATTCTTTCTAGCTACTATAAAGAGCAAAATATCGGGCGACTTTGGCAAGAGGTGCAGCCGGTTTACAACCGGGAAATTGAGCGGCTGCACGATCCGGTGTCGCAAGTGGTGCTGGTCGCAACCACGTATCTCCGGGAGCTAATGGACCTCGCGCAGACGCGCAGCTTCACAATTATCATTGAGCCGCTGGTTGGACGAATCACAAATGTGCGGAATTACGTGGATCATTACGCGATTATCCTCAGCGGTGGAGATGAGATTCCAGTGGACGTAGTAAGGCACGCATACCTGCATTTTCTGCTGGATCCGCTGCCACTGAAGTATTCGCACGTGGTGATCGTGAAACGACCGTTGTTTGAGGCGGGGGCAAAGGCACCCAGGCTCGCGGACGATTTGAAAGACGACTATTTTGCATGGTTCAGCGAATGCTCGGTGCGCGCGGTGGAATTGAAATTGAAGCGGATGTCTCCAAGCGAGCGGGATGTTGCGCTGAATGGAAATGATGCCGACGGCTACGTGATGGTGCGACCGATATTCAAGGGACTGACCAACTACGAGCAAGCGGAACCTTCGATGAAACTGTATTTCCCGGACCTGGTCCGGACGATCGACTTGAGGGCGGAGCAGCAGCGCGTGGCGAGTGTTAAGTTTGCGGAGGCGTTACCAGAGGCTCGACAAGCCGAAGAGCTAAGTAGCGAAGAGGTTGTGCGGCGGAAGCGGCCGGCCGCTAGGACTGTGCCAAACGACCAGGACGCGATTGCGGCACTTACCGAAGGGGAGCGGCGCCTCGCGGAGAAAAATCCCCGGGCGGCTGAGATTTCATTCAAGCGAGTGTTGGATAAATATCCGGATCAGATGCGGGCGTGGTACGGATTGGGAATGGTAGCGGTCCTGGATCACGATGCGGTGCGGGCCAAGGAAGTTTTCGGGCGATTGACGGTTGGGGAGCATGCGGCCGCGGGCGACCCCATGGTGATGGCGTGGTCGCATGTGTACCTGGCGCGTATTTTGGAAGAGGAAGGGCAATTGGAGCGGGCCAAGGCGGAATACCAAGCCGCCATGACGGTACAAGGGGCGCCCTCGCAAGCGCAGCAGGCAGCCCAAAAGGGTCTTGGCGATTTGGATCTTCGGAAGACCACGGACCGGCCATAAAATTCGACAAGGAGAAGTAGAATGAAACCGAAAAGAGCGAAAAGCGTGGCACTGATAATTTTGGGAGGAATGTTTCTCGGCGGAGTACCGGCCCTCGCGCAGACGCAAGGATCGCAGCCAACACAAACGCCGGCACCGGCGGATAAGAGCAAGCCAACAACACCCGTGCCGGCGCCATTGACGCTGGACTCTTCCGCACCTCCCGTGAATGCGGAGGAAGATGGAGCGATGAAAGTGTTTCGCGATGCGCCGGTGGCAGACGTAGCGGCTAAAGACAAACTGGGCGAGGATTTTCTTCAGAAGTACCCGCAGAGCCGATACCGTATCGAGGTATACAGCTGGCTGGTGAAGGGATACCTGAGCCAGGGGCAGGTTGACAAGATGGAGGCTGCCGGGGAGAAGGAACTGGAACTTATGCCCAATGACGCGCAGACCCTCGCTATCCTTGGATCGACCCTTCCTCGCGCGATAAGTTCGGCCACGCCGGAACCGGAGAAGAGACTCGCAAAAGCCGAGTCCTATTCCAAGAAGGCGCTGGAGATCGTTCCGACCTATCCGAAACCAGATAACATCTCCGACGAGACGTTCACTGCGGCGAAGAACCAAACGATGGCGCTGGCCTATGGGGGATTGGGAATTGTGGCGATCCGGCGTGGAAAGTTCGCGGAAGCAATTCCGAATCTGGAACAGTCCGTAAAATTGGATCCGAATCCGGACCCCGTGAATTACTACCTACTTGGAATCGCCAACGAGAAGGCTTCGCATTTTGACGATGCGGTAACGGCTTTCACAAAGTGCGCGGCAATTCCCGGCGGGGGAATTCAAGCGACCTGCAAGACCAGCATTGATGAGGCGAAGAAACTGGCTGCCACGCAAATGAGCGCGCCCAAGTAAAGAGGCGCGCGGCGGGGCCCCGGATGGGCATACATGGCTCGCGGTGAAGACCAACAATTGGTACAGAGGCTTGGTTACGAATTTCGTGACCTGCGCTTATTGGATCGAGCGCTGACCCACAGTTCGGTGGTGCCCGAACTGCGAGCAGCTCGCGGAGAAGACGTATCCTTTGCGGGTTCGACGGTGCAGGACAACGAACGCCTTGAATTCCTGGGGGATGCCGTTGTTGAACTACTCACGAGCGAGTATCTGCTGAGTTGTTTTCCGGACTGGAGCGAGGGACAACTTTCAAAGAGCCGGGCGCGAATGGTGAATGCGCACTCCCTGGAATTGGCAGCGCGGCAACTGGATCTGGGAGAACATCTGCGCCTGGGGCGGGGAGAAGAGAAAACAGGCGGGAGAGACAAGCCGGCACTGTTGGCGGATGCGTTCGAGGCGCTGCTAGCGGCGATTTATCTGGATGGGGGACTCACGCCCGCGCGGGAATTGCTGAAAAAGACGGTATTCCTCCAGGTGCAAGGTGACGGCGAACGAATTTCAGAATCGGACAGGAAGAGCGCGCTGCAGGAGTATCTGCAAGGGAAGGGCGAACCCCCAGCGGAATATAGACTGGCGGGCGAGACAGGTCCCGATCACCAAAAGACCTTCCTTGTGGAAGCATGGGTGAAGGGTGAGTGTCTAGCGCGGGCCCATGGCAACACGAAAAAAGAAGCGGAACAGAAAGCGGCACGTAGCGCACTGAGCAAACTTCTTGAATCGGAGTCGAGCGAAAGCGCCGAGGTAAGACCGAATGGCGGATGAAGTACTCATACCTGGGGAGACCGTTGAAGCAGCGCCAGCCGCCGCCGAGCGCGAGCAAATCAAAGAACACCGGAACACCCACCAGACGACTCTTGCGGAATACATGGAATCCTTGCTAGTGACCGTGATTCTGGCCTTGTTTGGGACGAGCTTCGTAGTGCAGGCATTCAAAATTCCGTCACAATCCATGGAACGCACGCTGCTGGTGGGCGATCACCTGCTGGTGAACAAATTCATTTTTGGCGCGAGGGGACACTGGTACGACAAGCTTCTGCCGTACCGGCCGCTGGAGCGCGGTGACATCATTGTTTTCAAATTTCCCTACCAGGATCATCCACACTTCGTGAAGCGTGTGATCGGGCTGCCGGGAGACAACGTGAAGGTGGTGGACCAACAGGTATACATCAACGGAAAAATGCTGAATGAGCCATATGTGATGCATGACGGGGCGTCTGGATACGACCCGCTAAATTATTCGTTTCCGCCGGTGGGGAATCAGATCTACGTTTCACCGGTGCAGCCGGAATGGGCGCACGAGATTCGAAAATACATCCAGGGAGACGAGTTGGTGGTGCCGCCGGGAAAATACTTTGCGATGGGAGACAACCGCGACCACAGCCTGGACAGCCGCTACTGGGGCTTTGTGGACCGAGACGCGATTATGGGCCGGCCATTTTTGATTTACTGGTCAGTGGAAGCGAACAGCGGCGATTATGGCGAGTCCACCTTCGGTCAGAGGATTGTGGGGATCTTCGATACGCTCATACATCTTCCGGCAAGAACGCGCTGGAGCCGGATGCTGCATACGGTGCATTGAGGCCGCACGTTTCGGGCGATTTTTATGGGCTGGAATCAAGCGATCCGTCCATTCCGGTCAAAGTACCGGGGACACCAAAGGCGTGCTCCGGTCGGGATGACGAAATAGAAAAGTAAATCCCAAGAGGGGCCTAAAGCCGCCCCTCCAAGTGCGAGATACCTAAGCTAATTGTTGTGAGAAATGCGCAGCGGGAATTCTCATTTCAGGCAGGAAAGCCTCTACACTTTACCGCAGTGGTCTGAGAGACTCCCATCGGCATGGATCGAGTTCGAAAATTCATGAAGGTTGCAATTGCGACGCTGGCCATTTTATTGGGCGCGCAAATTGCCGCTTCGATGATCGTGAGAACGAGCAAAATGCGCGCCTATCTGACGGCGCGCCTGGAGCGAACCTTCGGGCGACCGGTGGAAGTTGGGCAGTTTTCCGTGCAAATTCTGCCAACGCCGCAATTGGATGTGGCCGGAGTGACGATTGGAGAAGACCCGTCGTTCGGACGAGAGTATTTTCTTCGCGCCGATCATCTTGATGCGAGCCTGCGATGGTTGGGATTGTTGAGGGGACATTTCGAATTCGGCACTATTTCGCTGACCAGGCCGAGCTTGATCCTGGTGCGAAGTCCGAACGGACGTTGGAATTTAGAGGACTGGCTGCCTCGCGCGACAGCCACGCCCGCGAGTGGGCCAAGACCGTCTGGGCCTAGCCAGTCCGCGGAAACCGCGAATCATCTGCGGAAAATCAAGTTTGACGATGGTCGAATCAATTTCAAACTTGGGGATGAGAAGAGACCGTTTGCATTTAGAAGCGTGTCTGGAAGCGTGGAACAGGTTTCTCCGGGACGCTGGCAGTTACAGTTAGAGGCAGAACCATGGCGTAGCGGGATTGAGCTGCAAGCGACGGGGCTACTGCAAGTGCGCGGTGACGTCGCGGGAACGTCTTCCCGGTTGCAGCCAGCGCAAATTCGTGTGCACTGGGATCGAGTTTCGTTGGCAGATATTTCGCGGTTGATTACAGGAACGGACTCCGGAGTTCGCGGTGTACTCGCACTGGATGGAGAAGCGAGCATTGGAACCACGCCTGCAGGCGAGCAAACTGCCGCGGGAAAGTGGAAGTTTAGTTTGGCGGCGCGGGTGGCGCAGGTGCATCGATGGGATTTGACGGAACGAAACGATAACCCGCAGATCGGCGCAAGACTTGAAGGAGTGTGGGACGTTGCTGCGGGAAAGGTTCGTGCGGAGGAAATGAGTGTTGAGCTGCCGCATTCGAATTTGCACGGATCGGCCGAGGTGGAGATTGCGGACCTGCCGCGATGGAGCTTGCGAGTGGATTCGGCCGCGGTGATGGGCCAGGATGTGGTGGCGTGCTATCGCGCTTATCAACCGGACGTAGCGGAAGGGCTTAGCATCGAACAGTTTTTTCGGGGAAAAGCCACCGTGAGTGGATGGCCTCTGCAATGGAGTTCCGCGGAGATTTCGAGTGAAGGAGGCTTGCTGAGGGTAGCTGGGGTGGCGGCTCCATTGCGCATTGGTGCGCTTGCGGGCGGAATGAAAGGGCAACAATTTGTGCTTGAGCCGGTACGCATATCCACTTCCGCGACGGCTGCTGGCGCGGTGCAAGATGCGACGAGCAAAGATGAAAAGCAGGCGCCGAAAAGCCAACCGGCGCAGGAAGCGAGAAACATAGCAGAAGTTTCGATTTCAGAAAATTTTGAGGCGCGCGAAGGAACGTTGCATGTGAATGTGCAGCTTGCGGACGTAACCGATGTATTCCGCGTGACGAAAGCTTTTGGATACAGTCTAAATTATGGATGGGAACTTTCCGGCGCTGCTACGGCAACGATGGAACGAGACTGGAGGCCGGACGCAGCGGAGGGGCGGTGGAGCGGAACGATTCGCCTGAGCCGGGCGGAGTTGCAAACGGCGGGACTTAATGAACCGATCCGAATTGAGGATGGAACGCTGGGCTGGCAGCAGGGGCAACGAAGCGTCACGATCGGAAAGGCGCAAGCTTTCGGCACGAATTGGAGTGGCAAGATTGAGGATTTTTCCTCGAGAGCGGTTGCGGATGAACCTAGGTGGCGATTTCAACTTCATGCGGATCGTCTGGATGCGGCAGAGCTGGACCGCTGGTTTGGCCCTCGCGGAAGACCTAGCTGGCTGGAGCGATTGTTGCCAGCGTTGTTGGGCGGTAAAAGCGGCAGCGGGATCACCAATGCGAGCGAATTATTGCGGCGGGTGAGAGCGGAGGGACAGCTCGAAGCAGACAGCTTGACGATCGAAAAATTGAAAATTGCGCATGCCAAGGCGAGAGTGGAGATACGCGCACTGAAGGTGCATGCAGGCGAAATTGAGGGCCAATGGGCGGGCGGAACACTGCGAGGAAGTTTTCAGGGAGTTTTTTCGCCGAAACCAGGCTATGAGATGGCGGCAGAATTCGAGGGAGTGAATCTGGCCCAGTTGCCGTGGGCGTCACGGTGGGGTGGAGTGGCGAATGGGAAATTACGCTTGACGACCGAGGGAGTTGGTCGCGAGGAGTTGTTGCGCGGATTGACGGGCGGCGGTGAAGTGAAACTCAGTCCGGTGGAATTTCGGGGGTGGGACGTGGAAGCTAGCCTGGAGACGGGTGCGGTCAAGGCGGGTGAATCGCGGTGGACCAGCGGCGAGGGAAAATTTTCGATCGAAAATCGCGAATTGGTGTTGGCCGGAATCCAGATGGACGGCTTGCGCGTCAAAACAAAGGTCGAAGGAACTATCGGATTTGGGCAAGAGGGTGAATTTACCTTTGCGCCGTTGGTGAGCGGAAAGCGGGCAGGCGGGGAAACAAGCGTGAAAAAAATATTGCAGGCAAGCGGGCCGCTCGAAGCGCCTAAGGCAAGTATGGTGGCGGTCGCAATAGAAAAAACAAAGCAGTGAATTTAGTCGAGTTCGGGCATCAGTTCGCGGGAGGAAGCGAATGAGGAGACGGGCGTGCTTTGTCGTCATCGTTGTCATTTTGGTTTGTGGGCGGATGACGGCGGGACAATCGTTCCGTTTGCAGGACGTGATGAAAGCCCCGTTTCCGGAAAATTTGGTGGCGGCGAAGACCGGCAGCCGGATTGCCTGGACTATGAATCAGCAAGGCCGGCGCAATATCTGGATTGCGGATGGGCCGGACTTTGTTGCGCGGCAATTGACGCACTATGACGACGATGATGGCGGGGAATTGTCTGGGCTGGAGTTCTCTGTGGACGGAAAGGCGATTGTTTTTGTGAGGGGCGAAGGGAAGGATTCGGCGGGAGACTACGCGAATCCCACGAGCAATCCGGCGGGCGCGGAACAGGCGGTGTGGATCGTTTCGTGGGAAGGCGGCGCACCGGTGCGGCTGGATGCCGGAAATTCGGCCAAAATTTCGCGAGAGGGAAAGATCGCTTACGCGCGCGGAGGACAGATCTGGATTGCGGATGCGCTGGGGAAGGAGAAGCCGCAGCAGGTTGTCGTGCGCGGGAAGAATGCTCCGCTCAGTTGGTCGCCTACGGCGGAGAATCTGCTGCTCGTGTCTGAACGAGGGGACCACGCGTTCATTGGGATTTATGACGCGGCGGGGCAGAGCGTGAAATTTATTTCGCCAAGCGTGGATATGGATTCGGATGCGGTGTGGTCTTCGGACGGGAAAAGGGTGGCGTTTGTGCGGCAGCCCGCGGAGAAGCGCGACGCTCCGCGGGGATACTTTATTCAGCCGGACAAGCCGCATCCGTGGGCGATTTGGGTCGCCGACTTGCAGGCCGGAAATGCGCACCTGATCTGGCAGAGCGGAACGGCTTCGCAGGATTCCTATCCGTATATGGCCGCGGAAACGGGAGGGGGCGCACTGCATTGGGCAGCACACAATTCGTTGGTGTTTGCGAGCGAACAGGATGACTGGCAGCACCTGTATAGCATTTCGGCGAACAGCGGTAAGGCGAAACTTTTGACGCCTGGAAATTGCGAAGTGGAGCAGTGGTCGTTTTCTGGGGATGGGAAGACGATTGTTTTTAATTCCAACTGCGGAGACACGGACCGGCGACATTTGTGGAGAACCGGGAGCGACGGAAGCGATTTGCAGGCGCTGACCAAGGGGGACGGCATTGAATGGGCGGGCGCGCCGACGGGCGATGGGCAGCACTATGCCTATTTTGGATCCGATGCGCAGAACCGTGGAAGCGTGTTCATGAAGGCGTTTGCGGATGGTGCCAACACGACGGTGATCGCGACAGAGCCCACAGGATTTCCGGCGGGGCAATTTGTTGTGCCGCAACCGGTGATTTTCAAATCCGGGGACGGGCTAGAGTTGCATGGGCAGATTTTCGAGCCGAAGAATTTGAAGGCTGGCGAGAGGCGGCCGGCGGTGATCTTTTTGCATGGCGGGCCGATGCGGCAGATGTTGCTGGGCTGGCATTACATGTACTACTACTCTAATGCGTATGGGATGAATCAGTATCTGGGGAGCCGCGGGTATATTGTGCTGGCGCTGAATTATCGCAGTGGAATCGGTTACGGACGCGCGTTTCGCGAAGCGCAAGGACGCGCCGGGCGGGGCGCTACGGAATATCAGGACGTACTAGCAGCGGGAAAATATTTGCGGAGCCGAGAACATGTGGACGCGAAACGGATTGGGCTGTGGGGCGGGAGCTACGGCGGATATTTAACGGCGTTGGGACTGGGGTGGAACTCGGACGTATTTGCGGCTGGCGTGGACATGCATGGCGTGCATGATTGGCCTACTGATAATTGGGAGGGAAAGAACATTCCCGCGGAACTTACCAAGCTGGCGCATGAATCGTCTCCTGTGGCAACGGTGGATACCTGGAAATCGCCGGTGCTGTTTGTTCACGGTGACGATGATCGGAACGTGTTTTTTTCGCAGACCGTGGATTTGGTGGCGAGGCTGAGGGATAAAGGCGTGGCGATCGAACAGTTGGTGTTTCCCGATGAGGTGCACGATTTTCTGTTGTACCGCAACTGGATGAGGGCGTACGAGGCGACCAGCGAGTTTTTTGACCGACAGTTTCAGATGCCGCCGAGATGATGAGGGGAATTCATTCGAAATTGAGGTGCTGGCTGATTGCCGGATTGGTTGTGGTGTGTGCCCTAGAGGTGCGGGGAAGCGGGGTTTTGTTGTTGCCGCGGTTGCGCGCCGGTCAAAGCATGAAGTACCAGATTACGGCGCGGCTTCAGCGCAAAACGAAGACGGATAGCCGGGTGGCGACGATGCTGCAGACGCCGGATCTTTACAGGGATTTATCCGGAGAGATTGGCGTGCTTGTGAAGCAAGTGCGGATGGAAAAGGGAAGACCGATTGTGAGCGCGACGGCGCGGTGGATGGAGCCGAACCCATCGGGGAGTGCAGACGCGCCCAAGCGGGTTGTTGAATTTAAAGTTGGTGCCGATGGAAATTTGACGCAAGAACAAGGATTGCACGAGCTCGATGCTGAGGAGCGCGTGGCTTGGCAATTCTGGCTGGGAAGATTTGCGCTAGGGTGGTCGTTGCCGCCGGAGGGAGTGAAACCGGGGGAAAAGTGGAAGACGAGAGAAGAAGAAAAAACGGTTTCGCCGATTGCCGGGCTGTATTGGGAAAAAGAGACGACCTATGTGCATGACGATAAATGTCCGATTGTGGCGGCGGAGAGCTGTGCTGTTTTTTTGACCGAAGCGACGTTGAAGCAGAAATCTTCCAGTAAGGATGCCACTCCGGACGATTACAAGGTTCGGGAATTGAAGACCATGGGCTCGGTCAAGGGGAAGAACGAGACGATCACGTATATTTCGCGGAAGACCGGGTTGCTGGTGCGAGCGACCGAGGATGCGGAGCAAGAGATGGATGTGGTGATTATGAAGGTGGATGGGTCGAACGGGGTGCATTACAAGTTGGGGGCGACGAGCCATCAGGAGGCGTTGCTTGTGGCGGGTGATGCGGCGGGAAAGTGAGTTGAGCGCGAGTGAGCGCGTTGCGAGGACTGTTCGACGGCGTGAGTTGTTTTGGGGGTACGTTGCCACGATCCCTCCGCTGCGTGCCGCAAACGGCGCGGGCACGACGATCGGGATGCCACGCAAGAAAAGGCATAACCCGGCTCAAGGCCGCCGCTATAAAAAGAGGAGCGGCTCGCCGCGGACACTGGCCTGAGGCGGGTTTTGGAGGGTGTATAATATAGGTTTCGATTAGGGCCGGCGGGCGCGCAGGAGAGCCTTCAGGATGAATTTCAAGCTACGGAGCAGCTACCAGCCACGCGGGGATCAGCCTACCGCGCTAGATCAACTCAACCGAGGGATTGAAGCCGGCGACAAGCACCAGGTGTTGCTGGGCGTGACCGGTTCTGGAAAGACGTTTACGATGGCGAAGGTCATCGAGCATGCCAACCGGCCGGCGCTTGTTTTGGCGCACAATAAGACGCTGGCGGCGCAGCTTTATCACGAGTTCAAAGGCTACTTCCCGGAAAATGCGGTTGAATACTTTGTAAGTTACTACGATTTTTACCAGCCGGAAGCGTATGTGCCGTCCGCGGACATTTACATTGCGAAAGAGTCGACGATAAACGACGAACTGGACAAACTGCGGATGAGTGCGACACGGTCATTGTTCGAGAGGCGGGACGTGATCATTGTCGCCTCGGTGAGCTGCATTTATGGCATTGGCTCGCCGGAAGCGTACTACGGCATGCTGGTGATGCTGGAGAAGGGCCTGCAGACTTCGCGAGAAGCGCTGCTGCGGCGATTTGTGGACGTGCAATATGAACGGTCCGAGGACCTGCGCCGTGGAACGTTTCGCGTGCGTGGCGACATCATTGAGATTTATCCGACTTACGAGGATCAGGGCTACAGGATCGAAATGTGGGGCGATCAGATCGATACGCTGCGGCAAATCGATCCGTTGACGGGAGAAATTCGTGCTGGGCAGGAGGATCTTCCGCGGGTGACCGTCTATCCGAAGAACCATTATGTGATGCCGCAGGAGCAGCGCGACCGCGCGATTGTCACCATTCAGGAAGAACTGGGGTGGTGGAAAAAGGAATTGGAGAAACAAAGCAAGTTCGTGGAGGCGCAGCGCGTGGTGCAACGCACGATGTTTGACATTGAGATGATGCGGACGATCGGCTATTGCCACGGAATTGAAAACTATTCGCGGCATTTAAGCGGTCGATTACCGGGTGAAGCGCCGCCGACACTGCTCGATTATGTGCCGCAGGATTATCTTTTGTTCGTGGACGAAGCGCACGTAACGATGCCGCAGGTGCGAGGGATGTTTCACGGGGACCGTTCGCGCAAGGAAACATTGGTCAATTACGGTTTCCGGATGCCTTCGGCGCTGGACAACCGGCCGCTGACGTTTGAAGAGTTCGAACACCGGGTGAATCAGGTAGTTTATGTGTCGGCCACGCCAGGGCCGTACGAATTGACGAAATCGGGTGGAGCGATTGTGGAGCAAGTGATCCGGCCAACGGGCTTGATCGATCCGGAAGTAGAAGTGCGGCCGGTGAAGGGGCAAGTGGACGATCTACTGGAGGAGATCCGGATTCGCGCGGAGAAGAATGAGCGCGTGCTGGTGACGACGCTGACGAAGAGGATGGCGGAAGATTTGAGCGAATATTTTACTGAGGTCGGCGTACGGTGCCGGTATTTGCACTCCGAGGTGGAGACACTGGATCGGATAAAGATTTTGCGAGATTTGCGACGCGGCGAATTCGATGTGTTGATCGGAATCAACCTGCTGCGCGAAGGGCTGGACCTCCCGGAGGTTTCGCTGGTGGCGATTCTAGACGCGGATAAAGAGGGATTCTTGCGCAGTACGACTTCGCTGATCCAGACGATTGGACGATGCGCGCGGCACGTGGAAGGCCGGGCGATTTTGTATGCGGATAGGCGGACGGGATCGATGAATGAGGCGATCAGCGAGACCAACCGGCGGCGTGCGAAGCAGTTGGAATACAACAAGGAAAATAATATTACACCGATGTCCATTGTGAAGGGCGTGGATATGGAACTGGCGCGCATTGTGGAAGCCGACTATGTGACCGTGCCGCTGGATGAAGGCGAACTGGATGTGGCGACTTCGAATATCAAGAATGACGAGCAGTTGGCCGAGATGCTGGCGAAACTGGAAACACAGATGCGTGAAGCAGCGAAGAAGTTTGAGTTTGAGAAGGCGGCGCAGTTGCGGGACCGGATACGGTTGTTAAAGCAGCAGGATTTGGCCGGGGTCTTTGGGAAGAATTCAGAGGCCCAGCCGGCGAGTTGATGGTGCGCGCAGAACCTTCTATGGGCGATTGATTTGGATATTGTTGAAATTTTGCCAAGCTCCGACGGAACACACGGGACGCAACTATGCACTCCGTGGCGACAAACTACGGCGCGGAAGAGAAAGCTGGCGCGGCCAGGATGACAGCGTAAGACAAAGGCTGACCTGGGAGGGCATACGCGCTCGTTAGACGAGGCCTCGGCGAAGCTCGTCGAGGGAGTAGAAGGTGTCGCGCCAGATGATGCCGCCTTGTTTGAGGGTGATGATGGTGGAGCGTAGGAGCATGTAGGCGAAAAGGATGGCGCCAATGGGCAGGGTGAGGCAATAGAGTGGCGAGTAGCGCATCACGATGTCCACGCCCATGTGGAAGCAGGTTGCGATGAGTACCGCGATGGCCGCGAGGATGCGGACGGGGCCGTGGCCGAAGATGAGACCGAAATATGGGGCTACATTCATCAGCAAAAGCGCAAGGATTTGTATTGTGGCGCGAGCAGTGCTGAATTGTGCGCCGGCGAAGAAATTTTTCTCCACACCGCGAACGAGATTGCGGAGTCCCACATGCCACTGGACCGAGACGGCATCTTGAGCGATTCCCACAGCGGAACGAAACCCAGTGAGCTTTACGAGTTTGCCCAATTTCATGTCATCCACAACTTCCATGGCCAGACGGCGGTGTGTGCCGAGCGTTTCATACGCAGAGCGTTTGAGGATTTGGAAAGCACCGACGCCGACATAGGAGCGTGAGTTGGGATTGCTGACCTGATAAGGATCGGTGGCGAGTTGGAAGCCCATTCCAAAAAAAGAGAGAAGCACGGTGTCCCAGAAGCCGCTGCGTTCGACATCGCCGAGTAGCGTGAGGTGATCGAGGCGACGTTCTCGGAATAGGGTCGCGACGCGGCGGAGGGCATCGGGCCGGAACTTCACGTCGGCATCCGTGAACAGGAGCCAGTCGCCAGTCGACAGTTCATATCCCTCCTGGAGTGCGTGAGGCTTGCCAAGCCAGCCTGGCGGCAGGTTGGTGACGTGGACTACGCGGAGACGCGGATAGCACGCGGCGAAGTCATCGAGGATTTTGCTGGTGGCGTCTTTGGACCGATCATCGACCGCGATGATTTCGAGATTGAGGTAGTCAATGGCCATCAGCGTGGCTAAAGCGGAGGGGAGTTTTTCCTGCTCGTCACGCGCGGCGAAGATGAGAGAAATACGGGGACAATCGGAATCGGGTGTGGCGGCAAAATCTTTCAACCAGGGCAAGCGCGCCGCGCCGTAGGCCACTTTAAGTCCGTAGGTGATCCAGAAGACAGCAATCAGTCCGAAGAAGAATATCCCGAATAGATGCATGCGGATTGGAGTCGAGAGCCAGCCTCAAGGTATCCTAGCATGGATGGAAAAAGCGCTCTCCGTTATCGGAGCTGGACGCGCCGGTCGATCGTTAGGACCTAGCCCGCGTGAAAGCAGATGGCAAATTCTAAGTGTCGTATCGGGGCGGGGAAAGCGCAGGCAGGGATTTCGCGACAAGGCAATACTGCTGCGACAACCTTGATTTGCGTGCCCGACGTTACGCGAAGCGAGAGTAGTGCGCGGAAGGCCCTGCGATTTTTTGTGATTGAGGGGATGAAGCGGACGAGGCGGCGCAAGCGCAAATTGTCGTTGCCGCGCCAGCTGGAGCACTAGGAGAAGTTGTCTCGCGCCACCTGCAAGTTGGCGGCTTGGGTTCTGGCGCAGGCTTCGGGAATGATGTTGAAGCACTTGGAAACGATTTCGAGAGGAAAGAATGTGTAAAGAAGCTTGAGGAGACCAGAGTGAAACAATTGCAAATACCGATCGAGTATAAGACTTTGAAAAACGGGCTGGGTGTGGTGATTGCGCCGGATACGGCTGCTCCGGTAGTGACGCTGGGCGTCTACTACAAGATTGGATTCCGGCTGGAGCCGCAGGGGCGAAGCGGGTTTGCGCATTTGTTCGAGCACATGATGTTTCAAGGCTCCGAGAATGCGGCGAAGATGCAGCACATCAAGCTGATCAATTCGAGCGGCGGAGTGCTGAATGGCTCGACGATGTATGACGTAACGAACTATTACGAGGCGGTGCCGTCGAACGCATTGGAGCGCGTGCTGTGGCTGGAGGCGGACCGCATGCGGGCGCTGAAGGTGGACGATGAAAATCTGAAGAACCAGCGCGACGTGGTGAAGGAAGAAGTCCGCGTAAACGTGATGAACCAGCCTTATGGAGGATTTCCGTGGCTGGACATGCCGCCGGTAGCGTTTCGAAATTGGGCGAACGCGCACAATTTTTACGGGGACTTCGCCGACCTGGATGCAGCGAGCCTTGCGGATGTGCAGAATTTTTTCAGGACTTATTATCTGCCGAATAATGCGGTGCTGTTGCTGCTGGGGGATGTGAAGCCGGACGAGGGTTTTGTGCTGGCGGAGAAATATTTTGGCGGGATTCCGGAGGGAGCGCCGCCACCGTTTGCGGACCCTGCGGAGCCGCCTCAAAAGGAAGAGCGGCGGGGATACGTGGAGGAGAAATTCGGGACGCTCCCGGCGATGGCGGTCGGATATCTGATGCCCGCGAGGCGAACGCCGGACTGGTTTGCAATGGCAATGCTGGATCAGGCGCTGCACGGCGGCCGCGCGGGGCGAATCCACCGCGAGCTGGTTTTGGAGAAGCAGGTGGCTGTGGAGGCGGACGGCGGCATTGACGATATTTTCGGATACAACGGACCGACGCAGATGACGACGCGCATTCTGCACAAGCCGGAATATTCGAGCGAGCAGGCCCTGGCGGCGTTTGATGAGGTGTTGCGCGAGGTGAAAGAAAAAGGGATTGCATCGGACGAGCTGGAACAGATCAAGGTGAAATGGCGCTCAGACTATTATTCGACTCTGGAAGGTGGACGCGGAGGATATATGCCGCGCTACGGGCTGATGCATCTACTGGCGTGCTTCACGCTGTTCGACAAGGAGCCCGGGCTTGTGAATTCGATTCTGGATGGGTTTTTGAACGTGAAGCACGACGACATTCAACGCATGGCCGATAAATATTTGAGGTCGGAAAACCGGGCGATCGTGTTTCGCACTCCGGTGAGCAAAGACGCGAAGGAGGCTGCGTAATGGCGACGGTTGTTACTGCTGAGTTTTCGAATATGGTGCCGCCGCTTGCGCCGGAGAGAGCGGTGACCTGGCCCAAGCGAGCGAGCGCGCAGCTGGCGAATGGATTGAAAGTTGTCCTGGCGGAGACGCACTCGATTCCGAAATTCCACGGGGAGCTTTATTTTCGCGCGGGGAATGCGCTGGTTTCAGAGCGAGCGCCGGGTCTTGCGGAGATGGCCGCAACGGTGGTGCGAACTGGGACGACGAAGAGGACTAGCCGACAGATCGAGGAAGATTTGCGGCGGCTGGGAGCGGATCTTGGCAGCAGCGCCGGACAGGATACCAGCGCGATTTCGTTTGCGGGATTGAGCGAATTCAGCGAACCGATTCTCGACTTGGTGAATGAGCTTGCGCGAGAGGCTGCGTTTCCGGAGGCGGAGTTTGAGCGGGAACGGCGGCAGAAACTGGAGGAAGTGAAGTTGGAGCGCAGTTCGCCGGGATTTTTGGCGGGAGAGAGGCTGCGCAAGGTGCTATTTGGCGCGCATCCGTACGGGATTGTTTCGCCGAGCGAGAAGCAGGTAGCCGCTTACCGGCGGGAGGATTTGCTGGAGACTTATCAGGAGATTTACACACCGGAGAATGCGCTGTTGCTGCTTGTGGGGGACTTCGACTCCGCCGCGATGCTAAAGAGTATTGAAAAGATTTTCGGAAGCTGGCAGGGAAAAAAGCCTGCGGCGAAGGAAAGCGTTGCACCGCCGCGGCCGCAGGGACGACGGGTTTACCTGGTGCACAATCCGGGGTCGGTGCAGACGCAGATTCTGACGGGTGTGCATGCGATTACGCGGAAGCATCCGGATTGGGTGCGATTGGGATTGACCAACAGTTTGTATGGCGGCGCGTTCAATTCGCGGCTGGTGATGAATATTCGCGAGGACAAAGGGTATACGTACAGCCCGCGGAGTGGCGTTTCCCCACTGCAGCAACATGGATATTTTACCGTGTCGGCGGCGGTGCGGAATGATGTGGTGGCGGCTTCGCTGACGGAGATTTTTTACGAACTGGACAAGTTGCGATCTGTGCCCGTGCCGGCTGTGGAGCTTGCTGACGCCCAGAATTACGTGGCGGGCATATTTTCGATGGGGCTGGCGACCCAGGACGGCTTGCTGTCGCAGTTATCTACCGTGGAGTTGAACGAATTGCCGGCAGATTATCTGGAGACCTATCGCCAGAAGGTGAGAAACGTGACGTCCGAGGAGATGCTGGCTACGGCGCGAAAATATTTCGATTCGGCGAACATGCAGATCGTCGTGGTAGGGGAGCGGAGCCAGATTGAGGAACAAGCAAGTTTGTTCGGACCGTTGGAAGTATTTGACGCGCTGGGGAACACGCTAAGCTAGCCTGGGCGTTGCGGTGATAAGACGATTCTTGCATGGCCAAGGCCACGCATCCAGAGCGTGAAGGATTTGCGATCGGTGCGGGGATCGGGGATAAGCGGCCGGCGAAGATGGGGAAGTACTGTGTTAGAGAGTTTGGTGGGTCGGCTTGCCTTCGGAGAGGTTCAGGGGAACTTGCTCGGCGATGCGGATGCCGTAACCCTCGAGGGCTACGACTTTTTTGGGGTGGTTGGTCAGGACGCGGATGTCCTTAAGGCCGAGATCGATCAGGATTTGGGCGCCTATGCCGCTTTCGTGCTGCACCATACGCTGGCGGGCGGGTTCGCGATCGAGCTGGCCGCGGGAGTGAAAATGAATCTGCGGCAGGGCGCCGGGCGTTTCCGGGGAGTCAATCGAGAAGCCGCGGCCGGTGTGATGGAGATAGAGAAAAACTCCGCGGCCTTCGCGGGCAATTTTTTCGAGGGATTTCGCCACTAAATCGGAGCAGTCGCACGCGGTTGACCCAAAAACATCTCCAGTGAGGCAATGGGAGTGCACGCGCACGAGCGGGGGAGGGGCGCCTTCAAGATCGCCGCGAACCAGTGCTACGTGTTGATCGTGATCGACATCGCTCGAATAGGCGATCAATCGGAAATCGCCGAAGCGCGTGGGAAGAGTGGCTTCCGCTACGCGACGAACATAACGCTCGTGCTGCATGCGGTAGCGGATCAAATCCGCGACCGTGAGCATTTTGAGTTTGTGCTCGCGGCAAAATTCGATCAGCTGCGGCACGCGGGACATCGTGCCGTCTTCATTCATGATTTCGCAGATCACGCCGGAGGGCGAGAGGCCGGCGATGCGGGCCAGATCAACGGAGGCCTCGGTTTGCCCGGCGCGAACGAGAACGCCGCCGTTGCGGGCGCGCAGGGGAAACATGTGGCCCGGGCGAGCGAGATCCTGAGGGCGAGTCTTGGGATCGATAGCGGCGAGAATGGTGATGGCGCGATCGGAGGCGCTGATGCCGGTGGTGACGCCGAGCTTGGCGTCGATGGCTTCGCAGAAGGCGGTGCCGTGCACCGAGGTATTGATCGGCGACATAAGGGGAAGATTAAGCTCGTCGCAACGCTGTTCGGTGAGCGCCAGGCAGATCAATCCGCGGCCAAATTTCGCCATGAAGTTGATGGCTTCCGGAGTGATTTTTTCGGCAGCGAGGGTAAGATCGCCTTCGTTCTCGCGGTCTTCGTCGTCGACCAGGACGATCATGCGCCCCTGGCGGATTTCTTCGACGGCTTCTTCGACGGTGCAGAAAGCATTGGCTGGATTCGTCATGGATCTGTATCCAGAAACAGTATACCGGGAATGGCGCTGCTGTTTCACGGCCGGCGACTGGCTTGGAGCCTGGGAGGGCCGTGGTTGGTTGGCAGTGGGAAGGCAGGCAAGTTCCTGCTGGATTCGAGCGGAATCGCTGGAAGAGGGCCAGGCGGACCGGCAAATAAAGCCCTGCAAAAGTGACGGGAGTCAACCGCGAGACGCGGCGGGGGGCCGAGGCGCAACGAGGGTCGGAATCTTATAAAATTCCCACAAAATGCCCTGTAAATGAAGAGGGATTTCGTGTGTTGGACTACATCTAATTCTTAAGCACAATCCCTAGAACGCAATTGTGATACGGATTCTGCTAAGGAGGACATGATGAGAGGCCAAATGCCGTTGTCACTGGGTGCGGCTTTCTTGTTGGGGACCATTGGTGTCGTCGCTAAGCACTCTGCGGTCGGGCATTTCGAACAGCGCGCCGAGCCCCAACACTCCGAATCGCGCGCCAATTTTCCCCGTGCTAACCAAGGGCGCATTCCATCCTCTCCAGCATCGCGATAACCTCCATGCGAGGCCGGTGCCGGAACGGCACGATAAGGTGCGGATGGACAGCACGCCGCACGTAAATAAGGACACCTGCTTTGGCCATGACCGGCCGGACGACAGACACTATTACATTGCACACCCTTTCGAGCACGGTCATTTTGAGCATTTTGGTCCCAGCTATCGCTACAACATCGAAAGGTTCGACCGGGATGCGCGCAGGTTCTGGCTACCGGGTGGATTTTATTTTGAGGTGGCCCCCTGGGATTGACCGATTGGCGCGGATTGCTGCTGGGACTGCGGGGACGATTTTGTGGTGTACGAAGACCCGGACCATCCAGGATGGTACTTGCTATACAACGTTCACACGGGAAGGTATGTCCATGTGTCCTACCTCGGGAGTTAAAAAATCAGAGGCGCCGAAACCTTTCGATGGCAGAGTCATCCAAGGGCCCAGGAGGCGACAACCATGGATAAATTGGCAATCTGGGCGGTAGTGGAAAGCAAGCCGGGGAAAGAAAACGAGGTCGAAGAGTTCTTGAAGTCGGCACAACCTCTTGCCGTGAGAGAACCGGGAACAACATGTTGGTACGCAGTAAGAATTGGGCCGTCCAAGTTCGGAATATTCGATACCTTTGCGGATGACAGCGGTCGAGATGCACACTTGACGGGCGAGATAGCCAAGGCGCTCTTTGCAAAGGCGCCGCAGCTATTCCTGAAAGAACCAGAAATCAACAAGCTGATTATTCTGGCGGCGAAGACTCCAACTGCGGCGAAGCAGGCAAGCGGTCACGGCGATTAAGAAACTCACGAGCGAGCAACCGGATAAATGAGGCAGCCCAATTCGTTGGGCTGCTTAAGCCCCCGGCATTCGCTTTTTCGTCCCTTCTGCGCTTAAGCAACATGTTTTTCAATAACTTCGCGGAATCCAAGCCTAGTTGCTTAGAACAGGGAGAGAGACTTAGTTTCCTGCGACCGCTATGACAACTCTCTTGACACATTGCGAGAAGTGGCGCAGCAGTGCTTCGCCTTTACGCGGCGTGCGTCAGACAAATAAGTTAAGTTAGGCAGATCTGCGAGCTAGTCGGCACTTTTGGACGCCGGCTTTTGCGGGGCTATGGGCGCGAATTTAGGAGAAGTCTGCGGCTCGTTTTCAGCGAACGATTCGTGCGAATGGGAAACCGGTTGCACGGGCAATCCAGCCCACGCGTTAGCGATTCCAAGGACTTCGTGCACCACTTCCAATGTGCTGCCGGTTGTTTTCCACCAGCGAGAAGGGTCGAACTCATCGCCCGTGACGGCGTGAACGAGGATCTTGCCATCTTGGGAATAATATTTCGCCCACAGCTCGTGCACCCGGCGCGTGTGCGATTTGCTGGTTACAATGATGACCGATTGCGCTGGTTTGGTCTTCAAAGCCGCGCCAATTATGGCTAGTTCGTCGGCCGTATTCACGATGGGAGTGTCGAGGATGTGGATGGCTTTCGCGGGCACACCCTGGCGCCGGAGAACCTGTACGTTGAATTCGTCCTCACTCGGATAGTGAATACCTAAGTCTTTCAGGGAGCTTTCCTGGTCGCCCGGATGAGTCAGCCAGATTTCTTTCGCGTAGCCATTGCGGTAGAGTTCCGCAGCTTCCAAAGCGCGCGCGGGCAAGCTGCCCGTCAGAACAGCAATGGCGGTTGCCTTCTGGAGAGGATCTTCCTTGACCAGCCAATTGCCTACACTGAGCAGACCGAAGAATGCGAGCGTGATACCAACTAGAGTAATGCTGCTGAAGATCGTGAGGAATCGCAGAAGGTGAGGTGCTAAGTTTTTTTCCTGCTGGGACCCGGTCGGGTTCATCTCCTCAATCTTTCTTGGCGCTGGTGCAGTATTCGCTTTGGACGAAGGGGAGGTAGCATTTTGGTAACCAAACGACGAGTATAGGGAAGACGCTTCGGTGTCCATTAAATCCTTTGAACACACAGAAAACACAGGCTTTCGAGATGCTGGAATCCGAGGTAGAGACTGCCAGGAACCCCAGGTAGTTCTAGTCCTATGTAATCCTGCCACTGTTGATGCAAAACTAGCACGATTTGAAACCCAGGACGGTTGCGGGTTCGGAAACTTTGCTGATACCTAAGAGACCTGACAGGATCACAGAAAAAATACTGATGCATCGGAAACAAAAAGGCGGCCGATCAAGCGGCCGCCTTTTTGTTTGAATCAGAGTTGTTCGGCAACTTAGTACATGCCGCCCATACCACCGCCGCCACCAGGAGCACCGGCAGCAGCAGCCTTCTTGTCGTCTTCCTTGAGTTCTGCCACGAGAGCTTCGGTGGTGAGCATCAAGCCCGCGATGGACGCGGCATTCTGCAGAGCGAGTCGGGTCACTTTAGCTGGGTCGATAACGCCCGCCTTGACCATGTCGCCGTATTCACCGGTGTCCGCGTTGAAGCCAAAGTTTTCATCCTTGGATTCGCGGATTTTGCCGATGACGACCGCGCCTTCGTGGCCGGCATTGAGGGCAATTTGGCGAGCAGGCTCTTCGAGAGCGCGCTTCACGATGCCGACGCCAACTGCCTCGTCGTCGTGCAGCTTGAGCTTCTCGATTGCGTTGATGCAGCGAAGCAGTGCTGTGCCGCCGCCGGGAACGATGCCTTCCTCAACGGCTGCGCGAGTCGCGTGCATAGCGTCTTCGACGCGAGCTTTCTTTTCCTTCAGCTCGGTCTCGGTCGCTGCGCCCACCTTGATGACGGCAACGCCGCCAACGAGCTTCGCCAGGCGTTCCTGGAGCTTCTCGCGGTCGTAGTCGCTGGTGGTCATTTCCACCTGCTGGCGGATCTGCTTGACGCGGCCTTCGATTTCGCTGGCCTTGCCTCCACCTTCCACGATAGTGGTGTTGTCCTTGTCGATGGTGACCTTCTTAGCCTTGCCTAGGTCCTCGATCTTTACGTTTTCGATCTTGATGCCGAGGTCTTCGGTGATGGCCTTGCCACCGGTGAGAACAGCGATATCTTCGAGCATTGCTTTGCGGCGATCGCCAAAACCAGGAGCTTTGACAGCGGCGCACTGCAGCGTGCCGCGCAGCTTATTCACCACGAGGGTGGCGAGGGCTTCGCCTTCGATGTCCTCGGCGATGATCAGCAGGGGCTTGCCGAGCTTGGCAATCTGCTCGAGCAACGGAAGCAGGTCCTTCATCGAGCTGATCTTCTTCTCATGAATGAGAATCAGCGCGTTTTCGAGGATGCATTCCATGCGGTCGGGATCGGTGATGAAGTAAGGGGACAGGTAGCCGCGGTCGAACTGCATACCTTCCACGACTTCCAGCGTCGTTTCCATGGTTCTGGATTCTTCCACGGTGATGACGCCGTCTTTACCGACCTTCTTCATGGCTTCGGCGATGATGCCGCCGATCTGCTTGTCGTTGTTGGCGGAAATGGTGCCCACCTGAGCGATCATGTCGCCCTTAACGTCTTTGTGGAGCTTCTTGATTTCTTCGATGGCTACTTCGACGGCCTTGTCGATGCCGCGCTTGAGGGCTGTGGGGCTCGCGCCAGCGGCGACGGTCTTCACGCCTTCGCGGAAGATAGCCTGGGCCAGAACGGTGGCGGTGGTGGTGCCGTCACCTGCAACGTCGCTGGTCTTGCTGGCGACTTCGCGAACCATTTGTGCGCCCATGTTCTCGAGCGGGTCGCGTAGTTCGATTTCCTTGGCGACGGTAACGCCGTCCTTGGTGATGATCGGCGCGCCGAACTTCTTTTCGATAACTGCGTTGCGGCCTTTGGGGCCTAGAGTGATTTTTACTGCATCCGCGAGGGCGTTCACGCCACGTAGAATCGCCTGGCGGGAATTCTCACCGGTAACAATCTGCTTCGCCATTGCTTCTTTCCTCCTAAAATTTTTGTTGCCGAACACTTGCTGGCTTAAAAGCCAGCGCCTACATTGGGACTCGCTGACATGGGTGCCAGCGTTAAGGATGGCGGCTTACCCTTCACCAACTGTGCTCCCCGTGTAAATCGGGACAAGCAGGGCCGGAAGCCGCTTACAGATTTACTTCCTGGCGGCCTTGGCGGCACCACCGAGCTTCGCGAGAATTTCTTCTTCGCGCAGGATCAGCAATTCTTCGCCATCGATTTTGATTTCGGAGCCGCTGTACTTGCCAAAGAGAACGCGATCGCCAACGTTGACGTCGAGAGGCACCCGCTCGCCCTTTTCGCGCTTGCCGGCACCGACGGCGATGACTTCGCCCTCTTGCGGCTTTTCTTTAGCGGAGTCGGGGATAATGATGCCGCCCTTAACGGTTTCCTTGTCTTCAATACGCCTCACGATCACGCGGTCGTGGAGCGGTGTGATATTGACTGCCATCGGGAACAACCTCCATAAGTGGTGTGGTGTAGCGGTGATTTGGAACTGGGGTGCGAAGAGAAGTAAACTGTATTTTAGCACTCCTCACAACCGAGTGCTAATATACCAAGAAATGGGCGGTAGTCAAGGACAAACTTGATATTTGAGTGGCACGCACTCAAGTCTTTGATTCCTGGGGGTTGCTCTAAGTGCAACTATTTCAGTGTCTTATAGAGCTTAGGCTACGGTATCAACAGATTGCCCCCCAAAGGGATAGCTATAGACTCGCAGGGGTAGGATAGCAAACTCGGAGCGTTAACCGGAAAGATAAAGAGAAGAGATGTCGATGCACGGTTACGTACAAGCGGGTGGGTCCAGCACGCGTTTTGGAAGCGACAAAGCGCTTGCACTGCTGGAAGGCAGGACCCTGCTCGTGCGCACCGCTCAACTGGTCGAAGAAGTTTGCGGAAACGTGAAAATTGTTTCCTCTGCTGCAGGGTACGAGGACTCGGGGATTTCGATTTTGCAGGACGGCTGGCCGGGCCAGGGACCGCTGGGAGGAATACTGACATCGATTCGGGAGGCGCGAAGGATTTCGCAAGGGCCGGCCTGGACTCTGATCGTTTCCTGCGATATGCCGTTTCTGACTCGCGACTGGCTTGGATTTTTGTGCCAGCGTGCCTTGAAGAGCGCTGCGGAAGTGGTGGTGCCGGAATCAGGAACTGGCTTGGAGCCGCTGTGCGCTTGCTGGCGTGGCGATGCGCTTGAGACGCTGGAGACTGCGTTTAACGAGGGAGTGCGAAAAGTAACCGAGGGGATGAAACGCTTGCGGATGGAAGTGCTTGACGAGCAGGCTTGGAAACGATTTGATACCGGAGGCCGACTGTTCTGGAACATGAATACCCCGGAAGACTACGCCGAGGCAAAACGGATTCTGGAAATCGAGAAACAATGAGCGAAGAGCTGGAACAGGCAGGATTGACGTCCACGGACGTGGGCCGAAGCTCCACGGAAAATTATTTTGAATTTCGCAATGTGAGCAAAGCGTTCGACGAGCACGAAGTGTTGAAGGACGTATCATTTCGCGTGAAGCGCGGGCAAACGTGCGTGATCATGGGACGAAGTGGAGTGGGGAAATCGGTTTCGTTGAAGAATCTGATGGGATTTCTGAAGCCAGATTCCGGGCAAATTTTCATTGATGGGCAGGAAGTGACTCATTTTACGGAAAACGCGTGGGCCGAGATTCGGAGAAAGGTGACGATGGTTTTCCAGTCCGGTGCGTTGTTTGATTCTCTGACAGTTGCGGAAAATATCGCGTTTCCCTTGGAGGGTCAGCCCGGGCTCACCGATGAGGATGTGGATGCGTACGTTTTGAAACTGGCGAAAATGCTGGAAGTGGAAGAGGTCCTGGAGAAGCTGCCGAGCGAATTGTCCACGGGAATGAAGCGGGCGGTGGCGATCGCGCGGGCGCTGGCGCAAAATCCGGAGGCGATTCTGTTCGACGAGCCGACCACGATGGTGGACCCGATTATGGCGGGTCATATGGGCGACCTGATCGCGAAATTGAAGGAGATGTTTCAAAAGACTTCGATCGTGGTGACGCATGACACCCATCTGGCGAAGCGACTAGCCGATACCGTGGTGTTCTTACAGGACGGCAAAGGGGAAGTGTTTGACTCCTGGAAGGATTTTGAGAATTCGAAGAATCCCTTTTTGCGCGATTTCCTGTTGCAGGATGAGCTGATTCCCGCACTGGACGTGACTCTGTGAGCACGCCGCCGGCTGCCGGTTCCAATCCAAAATCACAACTTCGCAAAACGATGGGTTTCTGGGATGTGTTGCTGTTCAACATCGCTACGGTTCTCGGGCCGCGCTGGGTTGCAGCTGCCGGGCACAATGGGACTTCTTCGATCAGTTTGTGGGTCCTCGCGGGCGCGTTATTTTTTGTGCCCGGCGCACTGGTGATCAATGAATTGTCTTCGCGATTTCCGGAAGAGGGCGGCTTATATGTTTGGGCCAAGGAAGCATTTGGGGATTTTCACGGTTTTGTGGCGGGATGGACCTATTGGATTTACACCGTTTTTTATTTTCCAGGATTGCTGCTGGCGAGCGCTTCGATGAGCGCGTATGTGCTGGGAGAAAGAGGGGCGACGCTTTCGCAAGACCGGACATTCCTCATCACAGTTTCGCTTGCCTTGCTGGTCGTTGCCGTGGTGCTGAACATCATTGGGCTGAACATTGGGAAGTGGCTGCAGAATGCGGGTGGCGTGGGAACGTATTTGCCGCTTTCGATGTTGGTGGGCGTGGCAGCGCTTGTTTATCTCCGGCATGGCTCGGTGACGCATTTTACCGTCGCGAATATGATGCCGACGTGGAATTGGGACACGGTGAACTTCTGGTCGCAGATCGCATTTGCGTTTTCAGGGCTCGAACTAGTCTCCGCAATGAGCGAAGAAGTGCGTGATCCACGACGGACATTGCCGCGCGCGGTATTCGCGGCGGGAGCGCTAATTGCGTTTATGTACATCGTCGGGACGGTCGCAATTCTGGCGCTGGTTCCAGCAGCGGATCTCGATCCGAAAAGCGGCGTGTTTCATGCAATCACCGTTGGATCAGTGGCATTAAAGATTGGTTTTATCGGAATCCTGGCGGCAGTGCTGGTATCGGTGGGAAACGCCGGAGGAGTGGGTAGCACCGTAGCTGGGATTGCCCGGGTGCCGTTTGTAGTGGGCATCGACCGATATTTGCCCGCGGCGTTTGGGAAAATTCATCCGCGCTGGAAAACCCCCTATATCTCCATTCTGGTGCAGGCGATCGTTTCCGGGACGATTCTATTGTTGAGCCAGATTAACGAGACGACGCGCGGGGCTTATCAGTTCCTGATTGACGCAGCGATCATTCTCTATTTCATCCCGTTTTTGTATATGTTTGCTGCGGTTATCAAACTTTCCCGAAGGAAGGACCGGAAGGAGAGCGAACACGCGGTGCTTGTGCCCGGTGGGATGATCGGCGTGTGGGTTTCGGGCGGGCTGGGATTTTTGGTTGTGCTGTTGGGCATTTTTGTTTCGCTGGTGCCGCCTGGAGATTCTTCGGACAAGCTGGGATTTGAGTTGAAATTGCTGGCAGGCACGCTGGCGTCGATTCTTTTGGGACTCGTGCTGTATTGGCGGGGAGCGAGAGCGAAGAAAGTCTGAGCCAAGCGTGGGCACATTTTTGTGAGCATCGGAAGCTAGAAGCCTTGGGAGATGAGGTCGCTCAGAGTTAGAGAAGAAGAGGGTTTGCCAGCGCTGCGAGCTTCGAGGTAGCGTTCGACATATTTTCCCAGGACATCGCCTTCCAGATTGACGGGATCGCCGATTTTTAGGTTGCGGATATTGGTGTGTTCGTAGGTGTAGGGGATGACCGCGACTTCTGCGACTCGGCCGTCCCACCTAGCAACGGTGAGGCTGATGCCGTCAATGGTGATGGAACCTTGTGGGACCATGTAGCGCGCGAAGGATTCCGGCACGTCGACGCCGTACCACCAATTTTCGCCTTCGGGATCGAGGCGCGCAACATGGCCTATGGTGTCCACGTGACCGAGCACAAAGTGGCCGCCGAATTCTTTTCCTGCCGTTAGTGGCTGCTCGAGATTCACCTTCATGCCGGCCGCGAGTTGACCTAGGGAGGTTTTGCGGAGTGTTTCGCCGGAAAGGTCAGCCGAGAAGCCCCTGTCATCTTTGCCGACGATCGTGAGACAGCAGCCGTTCACGGCGATGCTGTTGGAAACGGTGAGATTTTCCGCGAGCGAGGGGGCGTGGACCGTCACTCGGCCGCCTTCGGCACCCGATTTGAGTGATGCGATGGTGCCGAGATGTTCGATGATGCCGGTAAACACGCGAGAATCTCCTAGTCATGAAGGGTGCAAACTGATGCTAACTAGAATAGCGCGTTTGGCGCGGAGATGGCGTCAAGCCGAAGGCGCGGGCTTTTCTTGCGCCAGTTCGCGTAGGCGGCGGAGGTCGAGTTTGCCGGTGCCGAGGTATGGCAACTCCTTGACATGGACAAACTGATCGGGCTTGGGCTTCCAAAGAGCGGGAAGTTCGCTCTTACCCAGACGCTCGAGAAGTTCGGGCAGGGCGTCTTCTTTAAGCGTATGGATCACGACGAGCCGCTCGCCCTTTTTCTCGTCTGGAATCGCGGTCACGGCCAGAACCTGACCATCCGCCTGGAGCAGGTCGTGAAGTTCCTCCTCGACTTTGATGTGAGGAACCATTTCTCCACCGATTTTGCTGAAGCGGCTGAGGCGATCGGTGATGCGGAGAAACCCATCTTCATCAAGGGTGGCGATGTCGCCGGTGTTGTACCAGCCATCTTTCAAAACTTCCGCGGTTTTTTCCGGTCGATTCAGGTAGCCCACCATTACGTTAGGGCCACGCACAAGGAGCAGGCCGGGCTTGTCGACGGGGAGCGATTCGCCAGACTCGGGATCGATGATGTGGACGCTGATGCCGGGAAGTGGCCTACCAATGGTGCCGCGCTTCGCGCCGACTTGACGGAAGTAGGCGGCGCGAAAATCGTAGGTGTTGACGGCCACCACCGGTGAGCACTCGGTGCAACCGTAGCCTTCCAGTGGGCGGACGCCGAAATGATCTTCGAAGGCCTGTGCGACGCGCTCCTGAAGTTTTTCGGCACCGGCCATGACGATGCGCAGACTGCCGAAGGATTCGGCGGGGCAGCGGCGGGTGTAGGAATTGAGGAACGTAGGTGTGGAAAGAAGCATGCTGACCGAGTACTTGCTGATGAGTGCAGCGATGGCCCCGGCATCGAGAGGACTCGGATGATAGACGACGCCGATGCCGGTGAGGCCTGGAAGGCAGAGCGTGCCGGTGAAACCGAAAGAGTGAAAGAAGGGAAGTATGCCGAGGATGCTGTCTTTCGGCTCGAGGTGGAAGACTTGTTCAATTTGTTCGACGTTGGAAGCGAGATTGAGGTGAGAGAGGATGACCCCTTTGGGCTCACCGGTGGAGCCGCTGGAGAAGATGATGCTGGCGGTGTCGTCCAGCGAAAGTTTTTTGGTCACGCCCAGGGAAAATTCGACCAGGCGCGCGGGAAAGAATTTCGCAATGAAGAACGCAGCGAGTTTTTCGCCAAGTCGCGGAGAATCGGCGAGATCCTCGGCGTAGATAATCTCGCCGGGGGGCTGGATTTTAATTTTTTCGAGAAAAAGACGCGAGGTGACAACGGTTTTGAGATCACACTGCTTGGCGCAGGAGGTTAGCGCTTCGGCAGAAGTGGTGTAATTCAGATTGATGGGAACTTTGCCGAGAAGCAGTGCTGCCCAATTGACCAGCGCGCCTGGAATTGAGGGCGGTAGAAAAACACCGACCATTTTCTGGTCGCGCCAGATAGGGCGAAGCCGGCGCGCGAGAAATATTGTTTTTAACAGGACCTCACCAAAGGTCAATTTCGGCGTGCGGCCATCGGCCATAGAAAAGTGGCGAGGATTGCGGCGCGCCGTTTTCAGAAACGAGCGCGTGAGAGGCTGCATGTAAGCGCGGCGGCGCTGGAAGGCGTCTACACTGAGATCCTGCACGGCCTGGCGAACTTCGACGGCAGTGGCGGTGGGCGGCAGAGGTCTGCCAAATGTGATGCGGACGGGATAGGGAATATGGCGGGGCCACTTCCACAGAAATCGGCCACCGGAAAAGCTGAAGATGGAACCCCAGATGCCGTCCATGTTAACGGGGATGATGGGGACATCGATGCCTTTGATGACGCGTTCAAATCCCCGGTGGAAGGTGAGCATCTGTCCAATGCGGGTGATTTCGCCTTCGGGAAAGATGCAGACGAGTTCGCCGGTGCGAAGGGCCTCGGAGGCTTCGCGAAGGGAATGGATCATCTCGCGGGGACCTTGATCGGAAGCGATGGGGATGACTTTCAACATGCGCGCGAAGGGTTTGAAGAGTGGGTGGTCGTAGACACCTTTGAACATTAAGAAACGGATCGGGCGATCGGTGGCCGCGATTAGCAGGATTGCGTCCACCCAGGAGGTGTGATTCGGCGTGAGCACAGCGCCACCGCGCGGGGGGACGTACTCATTGCCCTTGAGATCGAGCCGATAGATGGTGTGCGCGGCGATCCAGAGGAGAAGACGAATGAGTGAATCGGGAAGGAGCCACAGCAGGTAAATCAGCGCGGCGAAAGTGAGAAGCGAGGACCAGAAAAAGATGCCGGCGGGGCCCAGGCGCAGGTAGTGCTTGAAAATGTAAAAGGCACCGGAGGCCGCGAGGATGCCGATGAAAGAAAGGAGAT